>Ga0315901_10005892_pt1 | contig 14805 bp, 15 predicted proteins | sample LakEriMetagenome_10_FD_203761 | JGI IMG/M metagenome (GOLD analysis project Ga0315901, IMG submission 203761) | Freshwater fungal communities from buoy surface, Lake Erie, Ohio, United States - Buoy 2 MA116 | ecosystem: Environmental > Aquatic > Freshwater > Lake | place: USA: Lake Erie, Ohio... | reverse complement strand
CCGGGCGGTACGGTTTCCGCCGTTGGTGTGTGCACAGAAAAAACTTTTCCTTTTTCTCCTGTTCAGGCTTACGATAAAAATTTGACGTGGCGATCTGGCCGTTGTCCGGCACGCGCTATGATGCCCGAATTACTGCCTGTTGTGCAAAATGATGAACAGAAATTTTTAAGCATTATTACCCACCGGCTTCCACTTGCCGATGGCCCTGCAGCCTACTCTTCGTTTGCGTCGCGTTCTGAAGGAATGCTAAAAGTAATGCTTCGACCGTAAGGATTTAATCATCTTCCAGGTCAACGATTTTATGTTTGATGGCAAATCGCACCAGCCCAACCCTGGAGCGAATGTTAAGCTTTTCGAAAAGTTCATCCCGATAACTGTCGATGGTCCTAACCGAAAGATTCATGTGATGCGCCACTTCTTTATAGGTCATTTCGGTTGAGGCTAGTTTAAGAAATTCAATATGTCGTGCGGTTAGTCGATAGGCCTTTTGAACGTCACCCGGGTCATAGATTACATTTTTCATCATGGCTGTCGACACCAAATCAGAATAGTAAAATTGCCCCTGCTTCACTTTGTCCAATGCGGCTTTGAGTTCACCCGGACTGGTATCTTTTGGAAGATAGCCGTTAACTCCGGCGCGGATCATACGGATGATGTTAAAGTCATCGGCATACATCGATAAGGCAATCATCTTCATCTTGGGATGATTGGATTTAATCCATCGCGCGGTTTCTGCACCATCCATCAAAGGCATATGGATATCCAGTAAAACCACATCGGGGATTGGGCCACGTTCGATTTTTCTGATGAATTCATTTCCGTTTCCAGCTTGTCCGCAAACCTGATACCCATCAAAGCTGCTGAGCAAATGACCAATTGCATCGCGAAGCAAGATGTGGTCTTCAACAAGGAAGACGTTAATGGAACTAGTTGCGGAGATCGTAGAAGTGTGTTGCATGTACGAATCTAAACCGATGCGTCCTCTGCCACTTTACGGTGATCATGTTTCTTATCCAATACGGATAGTTTATCCGTGTCATGGATAGTTCATAACGAGGATGACTAGCGATTTTAGTCGAATGTCGAAAAGACGAGATTTACTTACTCCACGCTGTCTGTCTGGCGAAGCTTGTCAGCTTTCCAGGCGGTGACCGCAACGACGGCGATGGTCATGCATCCGCCGAAAATAACCGAAGGTATAACTCCCAGAATTCTCGCTGCGACCCCGGATTCAAATGCACCAATTTCATTAGAAGAACCAACAAATATGGAATTGATGGCCGCAACCCGACCCTTCATGTTTTCAGGAGTTTGTGTGTGAATTAGAAGTCCGCGAATAATAACACTAACGGAATCGAATGCTCCGCTGATGGCCAATAAGCCCAGGGATAACCAAAAATGTTCCGATAGCGCAAAGGCTATCATGGTTAACCCGAATCCCGCAACGCACCACAAAAGAATTTTTCCCAGATGTTTTCGAATCGGAAAAAGAGTGAGCCATAAGGCCATGACCAGTGCACCAGCTGCAGGCGCGGCACGCAGCATACCAAAACCATGCGGGCCCGCATCTAAAACTTCTTTCGCAAAAATCGGTAAGAGTGCTACGGCCCCTCCAAATAAAACAGCGAACAGATCTAGACTGATTGCCGCCAAGATGATCTGGTGGTTAAAGACAAATTTTAATCCGGCACGAATTTTTTCAACAACGCCTTGTTCCGTTGTAACCTGAGGAACCGGGCGACCCGGAATACTGGCGTAAAAAATTAAGCCGACTACCATTAAACCCGCATCGATGGCATAGGTACCCTTTAAGCCAACCCAATCAATCAACAAACCACCTGCAGCTGGTCCTGCCACCGCAGCCGTTTCCCAAATGGTACTGTGCCAGGATACGGCATTGGTGTAAAGCTCTCTCGGTACCAACTGCGGCATAAACGAGAAGTTGGCAGGGGCAATAAATCCGCGGGCAATCCCGGTCAAAAAAATTACGCTGTAAACCGGCAGTGCACCATAGTGAATCAGGACTTGTGAAACATCTGTGGTGAAGCTGAATAACGTGGTTGCACAAACCAACAAGGTTGCGGCGCAACTCATGAGAATTTTTTTCCGCTCGGTGATGTCGGCTAAATGTCCCGCATAAAGTGAAACAGTGATTGCGGGAATGGCTTCTGCCAAACCAATGAGCCCAAGAGAAAGGGCATCACCTGTGATTTCATAGATCTGCCAGCCAACCGCGACAGCCTGAATTTGTATCGCCAGGGTCATGAACAATCGCGCCGAAACAAAATTTCGGAAATCGGCAATGCGCATGGCGGCAAAAGCAGAAGTCATGAAAAGGCGCTTAACTTATTCATTGGGGGACGAATGTTGGCTGAGCAGAACATCAACCACCGTAATAGCTTTTTCTAAGCGTTGATGAGGAGTACCTGATAATAATGTGTAGGGTATTCCCGAAGAGCGAACGATTTCGTTGTACACATTGCCAAAATGCTCACGTAGCTTTGGATGTTCCCGCTGAGGATCATCTTTCCATGGAATATCAATATCGGTTAGAAAGTAATGATCGTATCGCCTGGATTCATGTTGTCGGATAATTTCCGGATCACACGTTCCGTATTTGTGCTCGCTCCATATTTTTAAGACTAGGAGATTGGTATCAAAGACTACCAGCCGCTGGGCATCACGTATCCATTCTTCTTCCAGACGAATTTGACCATGTGCAATTTTAAGTAGATCCGTTTGCTCATAGGGTCGATTGAGTTTATCCAAATATGCCCGTGCATACTCAGGAACCCAGCTGGTGGAATAATGATTGGCTAACATCACCGAGAGTGTACTTTTTCCGGTGCATTCCGGACCAATCACGCAAAGGTGAAGGAGATTCTTTGAGCTGGATAGGGTTTCTGCAAAGGCCATACGAATCGGTTGCGAAGTTAGATAATTCATCAGCTCGGCATTGATTTATTCGCATCGTGATCATTATCACAATTTTTTAATAAAGCTCAAGGTACTTTTGTTTAAATACTGCAACGATGAATACAGAATCTTTTGAAGTTGAAAATTTAAAGTGCCAAGGCTGTGCTAATTCTGTTAAGAAGCGGCTTATGCGGGAACATGGTGTTTCCGCCGTCGATGTGAATTTGGATGAAGGAACCGTTAAGGTGGCCATAACTAACGCTTTGGAGCGTACACGCATTGCAGAGGTTTTAGCAGATCTTGGTTATCCAGAGCAAGGAACAGGTAATCTGCTTCAGAAAGGGAAATCATTTGTCAGCTGCGCTATAGGTCGAATAGGAAATGAGTAAGTGATATGAAAAAATCATTTAAAGAGTTGGTTGATGGGGAAACCCCCGTACTCGTAGATTTTCATGCTACCTGGTGTGGACCCTGTAAAATGATGGCTCCCGCGCTGCAGGCGTATGCTACTGAGATGGGTGAAAAACTTCAGATTATAAAAATTGATGTTGACCGCAATCCTCAGGTAGCCCTCGATTACAAGATTCAAGGTGTTCCAACCCTTATATTATTTAAGCAAGGTCGGCCAGTTTGGCGTCAGTCTGGCGCCCTCTCTACGTTTCAAATGCACCAGTCAATCAGTCCTTATATATCATAAATATATCTATTTACTGATATGTAAAGTTTAAAAACCATACAACTAAACTTTACATATTACGTTTGATAGCAATACTTTTACAGATATAAGTAAGTATTGCATGGCACTTGCATTCAAGTTAAACGAGAAGTTTTTCATACGGGATCCGCAGGAAACGGAGCTTGGTAGAAAGATCATTCAACATGGGATTGAATTGATTGATCGATTGGGTTTTGAACAATTCACTTTCCGGAAGCTCGCTGAAGAGATTGGTTCAGCTGAGGCCTCGCTGTATCGTTATTTTGAAAACAAACATCGGTTGCTCACGTATCTGGCTGCCTGGTATTGGAGTTGGACAGAATACAGAATGGATTTGCTAACACATCCCACTCAACTGGCCGATGAAAAATTGCGTTGGTGCTTGCGGGTATTGACGGAGAAAAAGAAGAATGATCAGGCCTTTGGCTTTGTGGATGAAGAAGCCTTATACCGAATTATCATTAAGGAACAAGACAAGACGTGGCTAACCAAATGGGTGGACGACGATAACCGCTCAGGATTTTTTCGTGGTTACAAATCTATTTGCAAAAAAATGGCTGAGTTGATTCGGGAATGCAATCCTGCATACCCTTATCCAAGCTCTCTGGTAAGCACTGTAATGATGACCTCATTACATCAGATGTTTTATGCTGAACATCTCCCCTCATTGAGCGATTTGCACAAAGATGATCATGAACAACTTTACACTTTTGTTGAAAATCTGGTTTTCTCAACCTTAAGAAAATAATTTTTGCCTCCATGCTGAATACCGATCATATCATACGCATTATCACGGAATCGTGCCTTTATCTCGATCAGCACATTTCCAGTGAAGTTATTCGTGCGCTCAATCGGAATTACCGCTTCTATAAAACTGAGGAGCTCGAAGAACTTAAACGTGATCTTTCTGAGGCCGGATACCAGGCTGGTTTACAACTTCTGGAATACCGACTTCATCCGGAAGAATTAAAACGCTTTTTTAATCAACCCAATCAGGCTGTACTTGTTTTTCATCGAGAAAAAGATGAAGTCATTCCGAAACTAATTACCGGAATGGGTAAAAAAAGCCAGGTCACTTCATTTCTAGATACAGACCTTAATCGGGCATCATTCTCGTTTTCCGACCTCAATGCCGATTACGAACCGGATGGTCAGATCACGGTATTCTCTATTATGAAACTGGAAAATCTGGTGAGTGATCACTTCACTACAGATTTTGAGCCCACACCTTTGGCGCGATTCTTCAGGCTATTGAAGACAGAAAAAAAGGATATCCTCTACATTCTTTTCTATGCATTTTTTATTGGATTGATCAGTCTGGCCATCCCTTTAGGAATTCAAACAACAGTTGAATTGATCTCTGGCGGATTGTTCTTTAGTTCCGTTTACATCCTCATTGGCGGTGTCATTATCGCTGTGCTGATGGTTGGAGGTATGCAGGTTTTTCAGCTCATGCTCGTAGAATTCCTTCAGCGAAGAATATTCACGCGAGCAGCATTTGAATTTGCCTATCGTATGCCTCGTCTGGACACCCGATCGATTGATCGTGTTTATGCCCCTGGTTTGGCGAACCGATTCTTTGATGTGCTTACCATACAAAAAGGTCTTCCTAAATTTTTAATTGAATTTTCTGGGGCAGCTTTACAAATTCTTTTTGGATTGGCTTTGCTTTCTCTGTACCATCCGTTGTTTGTTTTCTTTGGTGTTGCATTGGTTACCCTTCTGATTGCAATTTTCTATTTCAGTGGACCAAAAGCACTGTCAACCTCTATTCAGGAGTCAAGCTACAAGTATAAGCTCATACACTGGTTGGAGGATCTGGCACGCATGCACCATACCATTAAGCTGACAGGAACAACCTCTATTCCTGTTTCTAAAACCGATTTCTTCGTCAACAATTATCTCAAGAACCGAAAGAGTCATTTTAAAATTCTGCTTTTCCAATTTACGTATACGGTCATTTTCAAAGCTGTCATTATTGGTGGTTTGCTCATCATTGGTACGGTGTTGGTTGTTCAACGCGAAATTACCCTTGGCCAATTTGTAGCTTCTGAGGTTATTATCATTTTAATTCTTACTTCAGTAGAAAAAATTATCATGTATATGGATGTCATTTATGACCTCCTCACAGCTGTTGATAAAATTGGCTCTGTAACGGATCTGCCACTTGAACGACGTGGCGGTTTGGATATGACAAAAGTTGAAACCGCTTTTAGCCTTTCATTCAAAAAAGTTCATACCAAAAATGCAGAAGGCCATGCTACTATTAATGGGCTAACTTTTGATATCAATCCTGGTGAACGTGTTTGTATCGCCGGTCCATCAGGTTCAGGTAAATCAACGCTAGCCGACTTGATGACAGGTATGGTATCTAATTATGATGGTGCCATTTTAGTAAATGGATATGCATTGCGTGATCTTGACCTGACGTATTACCGGGATCACATTTCTGCCAATGGACCAACCGATGATTTATTTGAAGGAACCCTTATTGATAATATCCTTATAGGAAATCCCAAACTCAGGACTACGGAGGCTATTGAGGCTATGGATAAAGCAGGATTGAAAGAACTGGTTGCCTCGTGGCCTAAAGGAATTGATACACCGGTCACTAGCGAAGGAAAGGGATTCAGCTCCGGTATTTCTCACCGAATTATGATTGCACGTGGCTTAGTCAGAAAGCCTAAACTGATGATTCTGCATGATCATTTTTCTGGCCTCACTAGAAGAGAAAAAATGGAAATCTTTAGTCAGATATTTTCAGAGAAGAATTCTACTGTAATCTGTTTTTCCAATGATCCATTGGTAATGGGTGCATGCGACCGTGTTCTCCTTCTTGAAGCAGGTCAACTAAAAGCTGCAGCTTCTTACCGTGAACTTTTACAAAATGGTTTACTGAATGATTTGAAAGATTAATTATGCTTAACCTGTCTAGAAATAAAATAAAGGACCTGGTCCCACAAGATCGCCTCTACTCCTTACGGGCACTTCAAAGTCCATCGGCAAGCCGTATTCTCGCGCAGTGGATCATGGGGGTCACACTTATTTTTCTAATTGTTCTATTCTTACCGTGGCAGCAGAACATTAATGGCACTGGTCTGGTTACTGCCCTTTCTCCGGCACACCGTCCGCAAACCGTGCCAACCCTGATTGCGGGCCGAATACAGGAATGGAAAATTCAGGAAGGTCAGTACGTTTCGAAAGGAGATACGATTATGGTTATTGGTGAAATAAAGGAGAAGTATTTCGATCCTCAATTACTAACCCGTCTCCGAGAACAAATTGCAGCCAAACAGGGAGGGCTTGCCTCAAAGCGTGATAAGGCCAATTCACTCAAACGACAGATTGAGGCCATTCGCGAGAACATGAAAATAAAAATGAGTCAGGCTGAAGCCAAACTTAAAGCCGAACAGATCAAATTCTCGAACTCCGAAAGTCAGTATCAACGGAATAAAATTTTATTTGATGCCGGCAACATTACGCTCAGTAAGTTTCAGGACACTGATTCGAAGTATCGCTCTGCACAGGCAGATTTACAGAACGCACAGACTGAGGTTGAACGTCTGGAAGCTGAGTATATGGATAAGCTTTCCAAGTCGGAATCGGAATTGAACAATACCATGGCTGAGTTTTATGAAACAGAGGCCGAGATTGCCAAAATGCGTAACGAATATGCCAACATGCAGATCCGAAACGATCAGTATCATATTCTGGCTCCTCAAAATGGATTTATTGTGCGTGCTATGAAAGCCGGTATCGGCGAAACCATCAGCGATGGAGAAACGGTTTGCACCATTATGCCAGATGTGCAAGATGTGGCCGTTGAAATGTATGTAAAGGCTATGGACGTTCCACTCATTTCACGCGGACGAAAAGTCCGTGTTGAGTTTGATGGATGGCCTGCACTTCAGTTTTCCGGCTGGCCCAGTATTTCTGTCGGAACATTTGGTGGAGTGGTGAAGGTGATTGATTATGTCAACAGTCGGCCCGGTGAATTTCGCATTCTCGTTGTTCCCGATCCCCAGGACGAACCCTGGCCCATTCAATTGCGCGTAGGTTCCGGAATCAAAGGATGGGTTATGTTGGACAATGTACAAGTGTGGTACGAAATCTGGCGTCAGCTTAATGGATTCCCTCCAAGTCTCTATAAGGCTCCGGAGCCTGATGAAAAAAATAAAGACACTGAGAAAAAGAAAGAGAAATGAACAGCACTGGATTTAAAGGGATCGCGATCCTGCTCTGTCTGCTGACGGCATTGTCCGGTAAAAGTCAAATTGTTGACTCTGCTCGTTACTTAACACTTTCTCAATATTATCAGCAGATTCGCGAGCACCATCCTCTGGTTCGACAGGCCTCGTTACTTAGCGATCAGGCTCGACAGGAGATTCGCTTTGCGCGCGGAAGTTTTGATCCCAAACTCGAAGCGAGCTATGCCACTAAAGAGTTTCAGGACAAAAATTATTTTAATACCCTAAATGGCGTTCTGGCTCTTCCTACCCGATCACCGGTAACCACAAAGCTGGGCTTTGAACAACGCACCGGCCAGTTGTTGGATCCTTCCGAGAAAATTCCAGGGAATCAACAAGTCAGTGCAGCCATTAGCCTTCCCATTGGAAGAGGACTGATTACTGATGAGCGTCGTACAGCCTTGAACCAAGCCGAGTTGATGACTACCATGTTAGAGGCAGAGCAGGTTAAGTTGATCAACAAAATTTTGTTGGAGGCTGCTACAGCCTATTGGAATTGGCACTACAGAGAGCAGGCGTTTCAATTACTCACCTCTGCTGCGCGACTATCCGAAGAAATTCTTTCTCGTGTAAAATTGAATTTTTCACAAGGTGAAGCTTCTGTGCTCGATACCATTCAGGCTTCCATTTCTTATCAGATGCGTATGGTTGAACAGCAGGAAGCCCGAAATCAACTACAAAATGCACGCATTACCGTTTCCAATTTTTTATGGACAAACAATGGTGTGCCTGTTCAGCTCCTGGAATCGGCTCGCCCGGTGCGCCACGATTTCCGCTGGAAAATTTCGGAAGAAGAATTGTTGCAACTGACCGAGCGGGCTCGTGAACAACATCCGGAATTAATAAAACTTCGGACGAAGTATGAGCAACTCGAGTACGAGCGCCTCTTGGCTAAAGAATTTTTAAAACCCCGACTTGATCTTCAGTATGCCTTGCTGAGTCAGCCGGGAACAGAACAATTGGTTGATCCGGCCAACGATTATAAACTTGGACTGGACTTCTCTTTTCCCTTGTGGTTGCGAAAGGAAAGAGCCAAGTTGAAAATGACTGACCTTAAACTGCAGAACACCGATTTAGAAACACAGCAGCAAGAACGCGATATCGAAAATATGATTCGTAGGGTCTTCAACGACCTCACCAATACCAGCGCCTTACTAGTTCGACAGGATCAAATGGCCCAATCTTATGAGCGTTTGATGGAGGGTGAGTTACTGAATTTACAGAATGGTGAAAGCGATTTATTCAAGATTAATATTCAACAGGAAAAGCTTATTCAGGCTCAGGAAAAGCTAATCAAGCTCCAGGCCGAATTTGAAAAGCAGAAAGCTTATCTCTATTGGGCTGCCGGAACGGCACCTCTTGCAGAATAAGCCGCAGTTACTTTTTTGCAGAAAAACGGTATCCCACGGACATCAGTAATAAAATCCAAGGGAAGCCATGAAAGAGCAGATCAAACCAGTCGATGGATTTCATTCCTACGGCACCTCCGGCTACCCAACGTAGCTTTCCTACAATATGAGGTTCCGGAAAGAATGGGGCTAAACCAAGAGTCAGGCATACGACAAGGATCAGTCCGGTCTGTTCTAAAATTTTTTTCATGAATCTGATTTTCTGAACGGGTAGGTCACCTGGTTTACAAACGTCTCAGGAAATTTTTCCACACCTTCAAATCCCAACGCTTCATCACGTCCGGACCGCGGAACCCACGCAGTGCCGAACAGGTAGTCCCAAATACTGAGACTGATGCCGTAGTTGACACTCAGCTTCCCTTCAGGCAAAAGACGGGCATGATGCCAAATGTGCATGTTCGGACTGTTCAAAATGTATTTCAATGGTCCCCAGGTAATGTTCAGATTGGCATGGTTGAAATGACCGATGGCTACTGAAAAAATATGAACGATAAAAAAATCCTGAAGACCAAATCCAATCATGGCAAGTGGAATGTACTGCAGACCTTTATAGATAATGGTTTCCATCCAATGGTAACGCAGGTGCGCGGCAAATCCCATTTCTTCCACGGAGTGATGAACTTTGTGAAAGTTCCATAGCCACGGCACATGGTGCAGTAACCGATGAATATTCCACTGCAGAAAATCAGAAAGAATGAAAAGAAACAAAAGTTGTGACCAGCCTGGCCAGGAGGCAATGTTTACCGCGACTAAATTCTCTACTCCAATTGAAAACAAAAATTTATTGAATAGATCTACGGCAACATTGGAAAGGGCATTATAACCGATCAGTGAAAACAGAAAAAAATTAAAAAACATGTAGAAGCCATCCAGCCAGAAATCTTTTCGGAAGGCTCCTTGCTCTTTTCTCCAGGGGAAAATGATTTCGAGTAGCCATACAAAAAGCGAAAGGCTGACCAGCCACCAGAAATAATTCCGCCAACTGGGGTGAAACAATTCATTGGTGAGGTAATTGAAGTAACCTGTGTAGCCGCCGATAAATGTTTGTACGATGTCTTTCATTCAATATTCAAAATTGCGGTATACCGAAAATGGAGTCTGTAACCAGGGTTACACAAGAATTTTTCAAAGTTAAGCGTTGTGTGACTTTTGTAACGTACCAGGTAATGTGCGTTAATGAATTTTATGAAAAATTATACCTCTATGAATCCAGGCGACAGCTCTCAAAAACTTAAAACAAACCAGCGTACAGTGGTAGACGTGCGTACACCAGATGAATTCAGTGGTGGCCATGTAGCCGGTTCCATCAATATTCCTTTAAATGAAGTTCCCAACCGCCTGGATGAAATTCATGCGTTACAACAGCCATTAATACTGTGCTGTGCATCAGGAGGTCGCAGTGGACAAGCCGCGGCCTACTTATCCGGGTCAGGAATAGAATGTTTTAATGGTGGTTCGTGGTTGGAAGTAAATGGGTTGCTTTGATGCACACTCGGCAAGCAACACTAGTCACCAATACTTCTCCAACCTTTTTTTTCCAGTTGCTCCGCTGACTCCTCAACCTTTTTCTTAAGGTCATTTTTAAAGTCAGCAATTTTCTTTGCGAGTTTTTTATCAGACAAGGCTAAAATTTGAGCAGCTAAAATGCCTGCATTTTTTGCAGCATTCAGGGCTACGGTTGCCACGGGAACTCCATTTGGCATTTGTAAAATGGACAGTACCGAGTCCCATCCATCAATGGAGTTAGAGGATTTTACAGGAACGCCAATAACCGGTAGCGGTGTGCAGGAGGCCACCATTCCAGGTAAATGCGCAGCGCCTCCGGCACCGGCAATGATGACCTGGATACCCCGCTGCCGGGCACTGGTTGCATAATCTACCATACGGGCAGGAGTTCGGTGGGCCGAAACAACGGTTACTTCGCACGGAACAGAAAATTCTTCAAGGACCTGTGCCGCATCACGCATCACTTTTAAATCAGACTGACTTCCCATGATAATACCAACGAGGGGCGAGGGTTGATTTTTTTTAGTGGCCATGAATTGGAAGGTTGGATGTGCGATTATGTCTTTGATTTAACCTTAAGATGCTCTTTTACAAATGTCGCTTTTTTTCGTAGCTCGTCCATTGTTCGGCCGGTAATGGTCACGTGCCCCATTTTACGGAAAGGTTTAGTGGTGACTTTGCCATACAGATGGACGTTTACGCCACCGAGGGCTAAGCAGGCGTCGATTCCTTCATACGTGGCAGGACCGCTAAATCCATCTTCACCCAACAAATTGACCATTGCAGACGGAATCCGAATAGAAGGATCTCCCAGAGGTAATCCGAGAATAGCACGCAAGTGTTGATGATACTGCGAGGTCTCATTTCCTTCGATGGTTTGATGTCCGCTGTTGTGTGGTCGCGGAGCAATTTCGTTCACGAGAATGCTCTGGTCTTTTGTTACGAACATTTCTACAGCCAGAAGGCCTACCATATTTAATTTTTCAATTACCGTACGGGCAATCTCTTGTGCCTTTTTTTCAACTTCTTCAGAAATGGTGGCAGGAGAAAAGAGAAACTCCACCATATTTTGTTCCGGGTGAAACATCATTTCAACTGCCGGGTAAGTTTTTACTTCTCCGGAAGAACTGCGCGCGACCAATACAGAGATTTCTGTTTCAAAATCAACGAAAGATTCGAGTAATCCCGGAGCATCGAAAGCTTTCTGTACATCCTCTGCTGTTCGGATAATTTGAACACCACGGCCATCGTATCCTTCCCGACCAAGTTTATGTACAGCAGGCAGAAGGTTGATGTGCTTTTTGACATCTTCTTTATCTTCTGTAAGGACAAAAGGAGCAGTAGGAATGGCGTTTTCTTTATAAAAGACTTTTTGTTTACGCTTGTCCTGAATGAGTTCGATGATGTGAGGTTGAGGAAAAACTTTTTTTCCTTCCTGCTCAAGTTGCTTAAGAGCCGTAGTGCTTACATTTTCAATCTCTATGGTGATCAGGTCGCAGGAACGACCGAAAGCAAGGACCGTTTCTGCATCGGTTAGTTTACCAACGGTGAAATTGGCAAGCCCGACACAAGGCGCCTTAGGGTCCGGGTCCAATACCTTAAAATTAAGATTCAGGTCAATCCCTGCCTGAAGAAGCATTCTTCCCAGCTGTCCACCGCCAAGAATGCCAATCTGTTGTTCAGGTGAAAATGCAGAATTCATCGAGGCCCAAAATTAGCCCCGATTTCTAAATAATGACGAATCTGAGGACCTAACTAGGAAAGCTTTTTAGCCAATTCGACCACATCATTGAATTCCACGCCGGAAAGCTTGATGGAGTAGAGTAATAACCGGATTTCCTTAACGTGAATGAGGGAATCCGATTCTGATAATTTGTACAAATGAACGAATGCCTTGATCTTTTCTTCATCCTCACAGCTGTTGATCAGCTTGATGCCATCCAGGTAGATATCCCGTTCTTTTTTGTTTTTGGCCTCGCTAATGAAAGAATCAAAAACTTCATCTGAAATATCCTCCGCTTTTCTGATGGTCTGAAAAGCTTCTTCTTCCCGACGATCAATCACGCCATCTGCACTGATTACCAGTTGAACAAGATGAAGTAACCCGAGTTGATAATTTTTACTCATTTCTAAATCCTGCAAGCAAGGTACTAAAAATACCAACCAACCTCTTAATGGCTTTTCTGTGGTATCTTAAAATGGGTTGAGAAAAAAGGGGTATAGCAAGGCTATCCCCTTTTTATGATATACGGACTCCTATTTTAACGGGTCCAGACAACTACTTCTGAAGCACCAATCCTCCTAGTCCTTCTTTAATTACCCGCTCATTGAAATTTCGGACATCAGTTTCTTCAAGTGCTTTCATCTGAGCCAGGTAGGTTTCACTTTGTTTGCTGAGATCATGGTAAAGGTCGTAACATCCTTTTGTAGGTTTTGCATCTTGATTTCCTACAATAATGCACAGCCAGTTCCACTGTTCATCGAATTGTGGAGGGTAGTTGATAGGATCCTGTACTGCCTTGTTTTTAGTCTGGGTGAGTTTATTTTCCAGCTCGGTAAGTTTTGCGGCTAATTCTGTCGCTTGCTTGCTGATGCCGTTATCTCTTCCTGCTTTTAAAGCACGATCGGCAATTCCATTTGCCTGAGTACGAATATCCCGTATTCTGCGAATGGTTTTGTGAATTTCGGTAAGCCCAGCTGAAGCTTTTAAAGAAAGGTCAAATTGATCAATCAAATCCTGGCTGGTTGCCGACCAACGTGGATCTCCCACGACGGCAAAATTTTGTCCAACGGTTTGATCACCCATGGTTAAGCGTACACTATAGGTTCCAGGTCCAGCCTTGGGTCCTGCTGCCCAGCCATAACTCAGGATGGTGCCTGGCGTGATCTCTGCTCCTGGAAAATCAAGGCCCCATACCAATCGGTTGTATCCTTCATTTACGCTCAGCGATGATTCGCGTAGCGCTTTGTTTGGTTTGGTGGAATAAACTTTTTTAACACGACCGGCTTCATCGGTGATTTCTATTCTAACAACCTTAGAACTATCAGGCTTCTCCTTCATTATAAATTGGATAATAGCTCCATACGGTGCAGCAACAGGAACTTCACTTCCCCAACCTCTGGCTTGTGTTCGATAGGCCGGACGTGGGAGGAAAAGGTGCATTGGTTTGGAAGGTAAACCCTCATTCCATTGTTGAAGTGCAGACAGATCATCTAAGATCCAGAACGATCGCCCCTGAGTTGAGATAACCAGATCGTTTCGCTTAACCACCATGTCGGTTATCGGAACCCGCGGAAGGTTCAACTGGAATGATGACCAGGTTTTTCCTGCATTAAACGAAATGAACATTCCAAACTCCGTTCCGCAGAACAACAATCCCTCACGCGTGTGATCCTCTCTTACTACGCGCACAAAAAAGTCGCCAGGAATTCCTTCCGTGATGCGCGTCCAGGTTTTTCCAAAATCTTCCGTTTTGAAAATATATGGTTTGAAATCGTTTAGACGGTAGTTGTGTGCAGTTACGTAGGCCAATCCTTTGCGGTGACGGGATATGTCTATAGAATTTACGGTGGCCAATTCTGGAAGTCCGGGAGGGGTTATTTTATTCCAGGTTTTTCCACCATCATGCGTGATGTGTACAAGTCCATCATCGGTGCCTGCCCACAACTCACCTTCTGTTAGCGGTGATTCTTCCAAAACAAAAATCGTATTGTAATTTTCAACTCCGGTGTAATCAATTTGAACTGGTCCACCCGGGAATCCCTGATACTCTTTTTTATTCAAGGTTAAGTCCGGACTGATTACCTCCCAAGTCTGACCACCATTGGTGGTTTTATGCACGTACTGAGAACAATGGTAAAGCACATCCGGGTTATGGGTGGAAAGAGTTATAGGTGCATTCCACTGATAACGGTACTTGACTTCGTATAGCGGAAGTCCGTCATGCAACTGTGGATAGTCTTGTACAATTCGGGTATGCCCACGCTTCACATCGTACCGGTACAACTCTCC
>Ga0315901_10005891_pt1 | contig 14813 bp, 9 predicted proteins | sample LakEriMetagenome_10_FD_203761 | JGI IMG/M metagenome (GOLD analysis project Ga0315901, IMG submission 203761) | Freshwater fungal communities from buoy surface, Lake Erie, Ohio, United States - Buoy 2 MA116 | ecosystem: Environmental > Aquatic > Freshwater > Lake | place: USA: Lake Erie, Ohio... | reverse complement strand
AGTGAGCGGGCCACTGCCAGGCTGGTCATCGTGGCTCCTGAGACGCCTTCGACGCCCGCAGCCTGGAGATCGAGCTGAGCCAGTTCGGGCAACTTGTGCTTGGCAAACAGCGAACGAAAGTAGTCGTCATCACGGACGTAGGTCACATAAGGCTCGTTGTCGAAACTGGCCCCGACCGCAACGGCTGTCAGTGACCCATCCGGGGCAATCCCGATACGCGACTCGGTCGGACCCTGATAGCCAATGATCTCGTCCGCTGCGGGAGATGTCCGCAGCACCGAGCCGACCGGTTGGCCCGCCGCATCGCTGGCATGCCACAGTGAAGAGATCACCGCGTCAGGCGTGACAGCTGCAGCGCTGGGGAACAGCTTCTGGGCATCCTCCACGGTCAGCGGGTGGGGGAACTTGGTTGCAACGGTGGCTGCGCCGAGTCGCTTTTGAAGTCCCTGGACGATTGCGAGCGAAGTGAGCGTGGCTCCCGTAACTCCATCGACGTTGGTCCGTGCCACTTCCTGGCTGGTCAGGCCGGTCCACTGCCTGAAGAACCGCTGGTCACGTTCGATCAGTGCAACATGGTCGCGCGTATCGCGACTCGACAGGACGCTGACGCCGACGATCCGGTCATCGGCTCCCAGGGCGATCAACAGATTCGTCGGCCCGGAGAACCCTCGAAACGGGTCACTGTCGGGCGCGGTTTGCAGCACGCGGCCCAGCGCAGTTCCCTGACCGTCCAGGACCTCCAGAGTTCCAGATTCCTCTGCGAGCTGGAGCCTCGTCGCGGTCGGGAAAAGTGCCTGCACTTTCTGCAGCGGAATCTGCGGCAGTGCTTCTTGAGCGGCATGGAACCGGCTCTGCTGGCGATGGATCAATCCCAGGATCGCGGCCAGCAACAGCACGCGCAGGCTGTGAACGAGCCACGCTTTCCACGCCGCACTCCGCTGAGGCTGATCGACTGTCACAAACGAATTCCGATACAAGGCCGGATCACGGGGCTCTCACTGCGGCGCTGTTCGCATGACCGCACCTCACAGAGACGCCGGAGTATGAGAATTCTCGGTCGCTTCGGAAACGCTAGGCCAGTGCGGGCTCGTGTTTCCGCTTCAGGACTTCCAGCGGGCCGACGAACGAGTCGATCAGTTTCGCGTCGATCTGGGGAATCATCGCCTCCAGCGGTTCGATCGCTTCGGGCGGCATCTTCGGGATCAAACGCGTCATGAAGTAGACACCCCACCAGTCCTTGGCAGCCTTCGCGACTCGTTCCATGACAGCCATGAACTTCGGGAGCAGGTCCGGGTGCTGGATGTCAATCATCGCTTCCAAGACATCATCGAGTGTGGGCTCCGGATTCCACTTCTTCTTTGCCAGGTCCGCGTCGATCTGAGCGGTCAGCGCCCCGTTCAAGGCCGCGTGACCCGGTCGAGCCAGTTCGATCATCAAGGTCAGGTCTTTGACCTTCACCGCCTCATCCAGCCAGCGGGGATCGAGTTCTACCTTTCTGCCGATTTCCCACAGGTAGGTTGCATTGCCATCGAATTCATCATCATCGTCTTCGAGCGCCTCCGGCGTGTATGGCCGATGTTTGTGCCATTGGACAACGTGGCTGAGCACTTCTCCAATGGCGATCGAGAGAACCTGAGCCTCTTCCGCAGCCTTGGTCTTGCCGGTTGGACGATTGGCGAATGCCGGTGAAAACTGGTCGAAGACTTGTGCCGGTTTCCGAGTGATACCCGCAGCCAGAAACGTGAATTCGATCAGCCCCAGCGTAACGTTTGGGCCAGCTGCGACAAGCTTTTCTAAAGTCCGTTTGGAACCGCTGAGCAGCATCATCTCCGCCACTCGGCGATTCAGGTCACACCCTTCCAGGTATCCCGCCTTGAGCTTGAGGAACTCACTCTGCCTCGCGAAACAGTCAAGCAGGAACTCTTCTGCAGCCTCGTCGGTTCGCCCACGAAAGGCCTGTAACAGGTCGAAGAAGTTTCGCAGAGGATCTTTGCCAGCCGTGGTCTTGCTCAGAATGGCTTTGGCAGCTGCCTTGGCTGTGGCCTTTCCCTTCGCAGGTTTGGGATCTTCTGCGAACAGTCCCTGGAGCTGCGACCGGGCTTCCTCGACGACGAATTTCTGCAGCAGCGGGCTCGGGTTCTTCGGGACAGAGGCTGCCACGCGACCTACATCCCCGCTGGCCAAGGCCTTCTGCAGCACCTCGATCACCTCGGGCGTATCGATCGACGAGATCGCCTGCAAAGCGGCGGCCCGCACGTCCTGAGCTTTGGCCTTCACCTGCTCCAGCAGGAACTCGACCGCATCGGCTCGACCTTCCAGGCACGCAATCGCTGCCAGTTTCACATCCTTGGAGCCCTCTTCCAGAGCCGCATCGACGAGGGGTCGTGTGGCGTCAGGATCGAGCTGATGCATCAGACGCAGCCGCCGCCCGTCGTCTCCCTTCCCCTTCGGATCGTAACCGGCCTGCACCTCGGAATAGATCGCCCGGCCATAGATTGGGAGTATCTGCTTCGTTACAAAATCGCCGATCTCTCCATACTTGTCATCAATCGCAGCCACCGCGTACCGCATCAGTCGCAGGTCTTTGAACGCCCCCCGCTCGTGGGCGTCCTTGATCAGTTCCAGCCGCCCAGCCCCCGTAGTGGTCAGCGCCTCGATCAATGGCTTCAAGACGCGGGCACTGGTATTGGTCGCGGGCAGTCCGAGATTGACTGTCTGAATGGGAGTGATCGTCCCCGTGGCTGCGGTGTCTCCCTGAGTATAGAGGATGGCCGTCGTGAGCGTTCCAAGTTCCAGCAGGGCATTCGCCGACTGATCCTGCGGCGCTTCCACGACCTTCTTGATCGCGTCAGCCACTTTGCCAAACACCGGAGCTTTGGCGGCCGAAGCCTGCAGCGGCTCGACCAGCTTCTTCAGTCGAAAGTCCCCCGCCGCCAGACCGCTGCCCGCGATCGACAGCCGACGGGTCTCATCGTACACCTGCTGCAGGACAGGGATGCTCATGGTGAAGAAAAGAAGAGAGAGGAGAGACGAGAGAGGAGAGCCAAGCCGAGTGGTCATTCGTCCTTAGTCCTTAGTCCTTAGTCACTGGCATCTTGCTTGAACGAATGACTAAGGACTAAGGACTAGTGACCAATGACCTTCAGAACGTCAGCCGCACCACTTGCGATTCGGTGACGATCGCCAGCGGTTTGATTCGCAGTTTGCGAGTGTCGAGGTCGTGGTGGAAGCGGGCCACCAGGGTCTGCTTCGAGAACAGCTCGGGAGGCAGCAGCCCCAGCAGGTGGCAGGTCTTTGGTTCCTCCGACATGCCATGATCGGTCAGGACCAGACGCTCGCCCTTGGCGTCTTCGACGACGTACTGATTCTCGATCTGTCCGATCTGCTGGAAGTTCAGGGCGAAGACGGGGTTCTTCTCGGCGAGTGGACTCTTGAGATGCGTCTTCACCTCTTTGACAAGCGTCGCGAACTCGCCGGCTGCGAATGACCGGACCTTGGCGAGATCGCTCTTCTCAACCGGGCGGGGGGTCATCCCCTCCCAGCGGACACGCGGGTTGACCTCTCCGGGGTAGACACAGAGCTCCGGCACCTGGGCCACCATGAAGAAGCTGTCCTCGCTCTTGATGTATTTCACTGCGGCATAAGGCCGGAACGTTTGAGTGAACTGGATCTTGCCGGTGCCGAGGTTCATCCAGATTCCGGTGTCGACATACTCGCCGCGAGCGACCGAATCGTGCGTGTGGAACGCCAGCTGGATCAGCTCGACATTCTGCTGAACCAGTCCCGCCTCGCGCAGTTCGCTCAAGTGCCAGGCGTGCCCCAGCCAAGCGGCAATCGTGCTGCTGGTGTCGGGAGCGAGCTCTGGGTCGGCAGCCCGTTTGTTGAGGTACTCACGCCCCTGTTTGATAATCGCATGCAGCCGCGTCAGCTGATCGAGAGCCTGGCTATAGATCGCTTCGCGTTTCACCGTCGACTGGTCGGCGTCGAACTTGCCGTCCTCGCTGGCAAACAGGTTCGTGTAGGCATTGAGCGCCGCCTGGGCTCCGGGGAGGTAAGCGTTGGCGAGCTGTTTCGCCTGGTCTTCGATCTGCTTGGCAATCTTGGCGTTGGTGTTCCCCATGCCAAGTTTGACGAGGTCCTGGGTCAGCGACTCCAACAGGTCGAGGCCCGCCAGCTGGGCTTTGATCTTCTTGGCAAGCGCGGCTTTGTCGACCTTACGCGGCTGGCTGTCGCGCTCCTTCTTCTTCTCTGCCCGGACCTCCAGTTTTTCGCGTTTGGAGGCGATCTCCTCCGGGACCTCTGCCACCTTGAATGGTTTCCCCTGCACGAAGGCATACATCAGCCCCAGACAGTGCTTGCAGGGAAACTGTCGACTGGGGCAGGAGCAGCGATGAGTCGGCTGATCGGCCCAGACAAAATCGCACGAGCACTTATAGGGCTCCTTGCCGCTCCCCTGGCATTCGCCGAACAGGAGGGTTTCATCCTCTGACTTGTTGAGGACCTTAAAAGCTCCTTTCAGCACCAGCTTGCGGCCATTGCTGATCGCGTCGGCGTTCGGGGCGTAGGAATTGACAAGCGACTCATCGAGCTGAGGCATGAAAATTCTCGACGAACGAGGGTTCAGGATTAGAACCGTTCAGATCGCCTGATAGTGCCCGAAAGATCGTTCACTGACAAGTGTTCAATCTCGGAAGAAATCGTACCTTCGCTCTCTCGATCCAGAGTGTCGGCAATTCGCTCGGACAGTTAACATCAATCAGGTTCAACTCCCGCGATTCCCCCGCAAGCAGCGACCATGAACACCTCCGCCTCGGATATCGAACAGGTTCACGCCGCTGGACGCGAGATCGCCTCTCAGCTGGGTAAGGTGATCGTCGGGCAGCAAAGAGTGGTCGAAGAGCTGCTGACCTGTGTTCTGGCGGGTGGTCACTGCCTGCTCGTGGGGGTCCCCGGACTGGCAAAGACCTTGATGGTCCGGTCGCTGGCCGAGTGTCTGGGTTTGTCGTTTAACCGAATCCAGTTCACTCCCGACCTGATGCCCGCGGACGTCACCGGAACGGAAGTGATCGAAGAAGACCGGACAACCGGAAAACGCGCGCTGCGATTTATCCCCGGTCCCGTCTTCGCCAATGTGATCCTCGCGGATGAAATCAACCGCACGCCGCCGAAGACCCAGGCGGCCTTGCTCGAGGCCATGCAGGAGCAGCAGGTCACCGTCGGGGGCGAGCGCCATCCGCTGCCTCTGCCCTACTTCGTCTTGGCGACACAGAACCCGATCGAACAGGAAGGGACCTACCCCCTGCCCGAAGCCCAGCTCGACCGGTTCATGTTCGAAGTCATGATTGACTACCCCAATGAGGATGAGGAGTTTCAGATCGTCCGGCAGACGACTGCCTCAGCTCCTCCGCAGATCAGTCCGGTCCTGTCACAGGAGAAGCTACAGCGTCTGCAGGCAGCTGTGCGGGACATCCCCGTGGCTGACTCGGTCATCCGATTTGCGTTGTCACTGTCGAGGCTCTCACGCCACAACCATCCCGAGGCCCCGGACTTCATTAAGCAGTACGTGACTTGGGGAGCCGGTCCGCGAGCGAGCCAGTACCTGATCCTGGCTGCCAAGGCCCGGGCAGCGTTGCAGGGGCGCGTGCATGTCGATCTGGACGACGTGAAAGCCGTTGCAGCCCCGGTGCTGCGACACCGGATCGTGACGAACTACCTGGCCGAAGCGGATCGCCTGAGCGTAGATGACATCATTCAAAGGCTCATGAGGCACGCCAACTCGCTGGCCGATGCCCCCAGCCATGCGGAGCGCGTCTCCGGGGTTCTGAACCGGTCCTGAATACGCAGTGGGGCCTACCGAATTGCTTCCGGAGTTTCGTGGACACTGACTCGCGTCGGTCCCTGCGGCGACTGCGTCAGTGATACCAGGCAACCGTCACTCTGCCCGGGAACTGCTGGCGTGACGAATTGAACAAACCGGCTGCCATCCGCCAGACGCCGGACCATCCTCAGGTCTTGCCGCGTCACAACGCTGGCAGAGTTTGACTCCTGCAGCTGCTGTGTGGCTGTCTCGGCCAACTGATCCGCTCGGGCGCTGCCTCCGACCAGTGCGACAGCTGCGATGTTCAGCAATCGATTCTGGGCCTCCTCGATCTGCTGGAGCTCAGCCACCTCGGGAAACCGCGTGGCGAGAATCGAGACGGCCGGACAACTGAGCGTGAGTTCCTGGCCGCCTTGAACAATCGTCAGTTCTGTCTGGGCCGCATTGGGGATTTCAGCGGTGAGTTGGCGAGCGTCGCTGGCTTTCTGCAGAGCCGACTGGATCTGATCGGTCGACAGTTCGCTGAGTTTCCAGTCTGCCGTGATCGCTGTTACCAGTTCGCGATACTCGGCATTCGAGAGTCGGTCGAGAGTCGGAACTTCCACCGGAGCCTTCCGCGTCCCACGCAGCTCAATAGCGCGAACCTCACCCGACGACCAGACCTCCACCACGGGTCGACGGAGCCCGTTGGGTTCCCGGTAGGCCATCGAAATGACGAGTGTTGGCTTCCGCGCAGCGGGCCGAGGCTCTACTGCGCTCGCGTCCGCACTGGTCCAAAGGCACCAGACGACCACCAAGCCGAGAATCTTCAGGCTTCCATCCATGGAGGCTCGTAGGGAGGTTTGAGAGTTCAGACAAGGGCCAGTAAGACTGGCTCTTGAGTCCGGGATGCCGAACGTCGACACTGCGAACGTCCTGCTGTCCCTGTGAGGGCGACGGAGGTTACCCGAACTCGTTGGATTCACTCAATCGGAATGTTATCCGCCCCGCCGCAACCGAATTCTGACCGCCCCGCCCGCTTCTGGGTGGTCTGGGGAATTGCGCTGGCTGCGATCGCCATCGGTGAGGGATTTCGCTGGTCCAACCCGGACGCCCGGGCGTTTGCACTGACCGAGCGGCTGTGCGGCCCGGAGGCCGATTGGCTGCCGTATCTACCGGCGATGGTGCTGGGGCTGGTGGCTGTGGGGATCAGAGGGAGACGAGAGCAGAGGCTCAGGGGCCAGGGCCTAGGGCCTAGGGCCAGAGGGGAAGAAGGGGCACAACCCCCGGGAGAACCGTCAGAAACTGTGGCCACCCTCACCCCCAACCCCTCTCCCGGAGGGAGAGAGGAGCTGGCAGGGAGTTCTGGCCATTCGCCATCGACCATCTGCCATCTGCCTGTCTCTCAACCCTCAACTCTCAACCCTCAACCGCTGCCCTCGACCGCAATCACCCTCTTCATCGGCCTACTCGGCTTTGCTGTCGCGGCAATCACCGGCTGGAAGCAGAAAGACCTCCCCCCGGCCTATCACGACGAATACAGCTACCTGTTTCAGACGCACACACTGCTGGCGGGGCGTACCTGGTTTCTCAGCTTCGAGGGGATGCCCCAGATTTTTGACCAGATGCATGTCCTGAACGAGGGCCGGTTTGCGAGCCGATACTTCCCCGGGGCGGGGATGTGGTTTATGGCCTTCCACGCTGTCGGCCCGATCTGGGGGCAGTGGTTCGCACAAGCCGTCACGGCAATCGGGGCCTCGCTGGTGGCGACGCAGATCGCGGGTCGCCGGGCCGTGCTGTGGGCTGGACTGGCTGTGGCACTCTGCCCGGGTCTGGTGCTGTTCAGCCAGCTCTATCTGGCCCACCACCCGACTCTGGTGGGGCTCACGCTGTTTCTCGTGACGTTTCTGCGTCTGAAGTGGCAATGCGAGCACGGAAACATCATCCGCCGTAAGGATCGCGTTGGAGTTCTGACCCTGTCGTTCGCCGCTGGCCTGGGCCTCTCGTACGCGATGCTCTGTCGCCCAATGACAGCTGCGGGAGTGGGGTTGCCATTTGGGGTATGGCTGTTCTGGTGGGCGGGCAGAAGGCCTAGGGGCGAGGGCCTAGGGCCCAAGGCCAGAGGGGGGCCGGAAGTTGAATCCTGCCATCCGCCATGTGCCATAAGCCATCCGCCTGCCAAGAACCAGGAACCAAGAACCAAGAACCCTTCTGCCCCTCAATTCTCGACCCTGAACTCTCAACACTTACCGCGCCCAATTCCCATTCTCCTCGTCATGGCGATCCCCATCGTCGCGGGCATCGGTCTCCAGCTGATCTACAACAAATCGATCACCGGGCGGGCGTTGACCTCCCCCTATCAGCTGTACACCGACATCTACACGCCGCGACATGTGTATGGGTTTCACAATGTGACGCGTGGTGAGCAGCACCTGGGACCGAAAGTTCTCGGCCGGTACGACCGCTGGGCCGAGAACCTGACCCTGCCGCTGGCCCTGAAGAAGATGGGAATTCGTCTGGTTGCCAGCGGGCGCTGGACGCTGGGACTGGTCCCGCTGATCTGCCTCGTGGCGATGCTGATCTGTCGGTGGAAGACCTGGAACAGCGACTTGAAGCTGATCGTCGCGTCAATCGCCAGCCTGCATCTGGCCCACCTGCCCTACTGGTTCGAGGGGATCATGGGCTGGCATTATGTGTTCGAGTCGGCCCCGCTGTGGGGGATCGTTCTGGGTGTCGTGACTGCCGACTTCGCACGCTGGGCGCGTGAGGCCGGTTTCCCCGCCCTCCGCTGGTGGTGGGGAGCGATGCTGCTGACCTCACTGGGTGTCAGCTGGATCAGTGTCCCCGCGTTGTGGACCGGGCGAATCGAGCGCGGGCTGGGCGAGGTCGCGTTCTCTCGCATGCGGTACCAGCGCCTCGATCAGATGATCCTGGATCAGGTCACTGCCCCCGCAATCGTCTTTATCCGCCACAACCCGGTCGAGGAACACATCGACTACGTCAATAACCTGCCCCAACTCGAAGGCCCGATTCTGAAGGCCCGAGCCCCGGAGAAAGAGTTCGACCTGCGGCGTGCTGCCGGAATGTTCCCCGATCGTGAAGCGTGGCTGTTTGATGTGGCCAGCGGAAAACTGCGGAAGCTTTCCGGGACCGAATAGAGCTGCGTCCCTGCGAACCCTCGATCAGCCGGAACGCGCTAGCGTCCGGATACTTCGCCATGTCTTGCGGTTGGATGCAACACTGACCGCTTACTGCCTGTTCGCAGCCAAAAACGCTCGCGCCAGATCGAAATCATCCTGTGTCGTGATCTTGAAGTTAGACGCCAACCCAGCCACCACTTCCACCGGAAAACCGGCCTGCTCCAGCAGCTGGGCTTCGTCGGTCGGCTGAAACGTTCCGCGTTTCGCAAAGGCCTCCTCCAGCCAGTCTCGCCGGGCGATCTGCGGGGTCTGGGCTGCCCACAGCCCCGTGCGCGAGACGGTCTCGGTTATGCGCATCGCGGCGTCCACACGCTTAATGGTGCTGGCGATGGCAGTGGCCGGAATGGCAGCACCGGTGCGGAGTGCAGCCTGAACGACAGTCTCAATCGTGGCTGGGTCGATCAGCGGACGAGCGGCATCGTGGACTGCGACCAGTTCGACGGTGCCTGAGATCTCTCGCAGCCCGGCCTCGACGGTATCGGCCCGCTCGGCTCCTCCAGCGACCACTCGAATCGGACCAGAGGCCAGTTCCATTCGGAACTGATCGACGAACCAGCTCTGATCCTCGGGCGACACAGCCACCACGACCTGCGCCAGATCAGACCGCTTGAGAAAGGGCGTGATGGCCCGATACCAGACGGGCTGTCCCTCCAAATCGAGGAACGGCTTCTTCATCGAGGGATGCAGGAGCGCCGCCATCGCCCCAGTGGGCAGCTGGCTGAAGCGGGTGCTTCGTCCGGCGGCAGGCAGAATGACAGCAAGAGAGGACATCGCAGCAATGTAACCGAAAATCGGTCGACGTCTCTGCTCAGGCGATGTCGCCAGCGAACCGCGGGCAAGGTGGTGAATCGTCAGACCGTCCGATAGATTCGAGCCGAGGAATACACCACGATTTCTGGGGATCGAACTGATGCGCACGTTCCGAATCGTATCGGCAGCCGTGATGGTTGCGGCTGTGTTTGGGGTCAGTTCCGCGATTCAGGCGGACGGACCGGCCGACAATCAGGTCGCGACCGTGCGACAGATTCCTCCCCCAGGCGTCCCAATAGAGCAGGCGGACCGGGATGCGCTGACCGAGCAGCTCAAGACCTTGAAGCAGAAGGTCGACGAGCTGCGAGGTTCGAAGAATCCCACGGTGCAGAAGTACCTGCCCGATGTGGAGATCTTCTCGCGAGCGATCGAACTGGCCCTGAACGAGGACGGGTTCTTTGATCCCAAGGACGGCCAGCGGGCACAGGCTGTGGCCAAAGAGGGGATCGCCCGCGCGGAGGCTCTGACTCAGGGGCAAACCCCATGGACAAAGCAGAGCGGCTCGGTGGTCCGCGGGTTCCGCTCGAAGCTGGATGGAACGCCCCAGCCGTATGGGATCGTCTATCAAGGAGATCTCAACACCGCCTCCGGAATCCGAGCTGATATCTGGTGCCGCGGTCGCAGCGAGAAGGGGCTCGAGGTGCAGTTCCTCGCCACCCGCATGACCAGCCCGGACCCGGTTCCAGCTTCGGGTGTCCTGATGATTCACCCGTTCGGTCGGTACTGCAACGCGAACAAACTGGCGGGCGAGGTCGACACACTCGAAGCCCTGGAGCATGCCCTCTCGGAGTACCCGATCGACCCGCAGCGGGTCGCCATCCGCGGGTTCTCCATGGGCGGTGCAGCTGCATGGCACCTGGCAGTTCACTATCCGGACAAGTGGTTCGCGGCCAATCCGGGAGCCGGGTTCTCCGAGACGCCGGACTTTTTGAAGGTGTTCCAGAAGGAAGAACTCAAGCCGTACCCGTTCGAGCAGACTCTGTGGCAGATGTACGACTGCCCCGTGTGGGTTCGCAATCTGCGCGTGCTGCCGACGATAGCCTACAGCGGAGAGATCGACAGCCAGAAGCAGGCGGCCGACATCATGGCTGCGGCAAGTTGGGGGCTGCCTGAGGGAGAGCGATTTGAGCTGACGCACATCATCGCGCCGAAGACAGCTCACAGTATTGCCCCAGCAGCGCGGGCCGAGATCGAGAAGCGACTGGCGACGCTGGACGAGATCCGGTCTCCGAAGTTGCCGACGCCGATACGCTTCACCACGACGACATTGAAGTACAACACAGCCCACTGGGTGACGATTCATGGGCTTCAAGAACACTGGAAGCCGGCACTAATCCGGGCTTCTTTCGAGGGTTCTAATCTGAATATCTTTGTCGATAACGTAACTGAAATCGCATTGGAGCTCAGTGCTGATCAGACACAATTCACTTCGATGGAAGCCAGAGTCCAGATCACATCCAAGGAAGATCATGCCAGGTGGAAAAAAGAGCGGGATGAGTTTCAAGAGTTGGAGAAGAAGTTGCAGGCGACGCCCCCCCAAGAAAGGTGGGAACTCGAGCGTCAGATCAATGAGCGATCCAAGCGTGTAGTATCGGTCCCCTCGATTTTGGTGACACGTCGCTCAGACCGCTCCTGGGGCGGACGATTCCACCGCAAACCTGACGATAGCTGGGAACTCGTCTCCCCCATCGAGCCCCCGTCCAAGGACCTCGTCAAGAAGCACAACCTGCAAGGCCCGATCGACGATGCCTTCATGTCCCCGTTCCTGTTCGTGAAGCCGACGGCGGCCGGTCGTCATCCGGAGGTCGACAAGTGGGTCGAGTCCGAGTTCAACCGCGCGGTTCGCGAGTGGCACCGCCAGATGCGGGGTGAGGCCCGTGTGAAGACCAGCGAGGAACTCCAGCCTGCGGATATCGAGAACTACCACCTGATCCTGTGGGGCGATGCCCAGAGCAACCCGACGATTGCCAAGGTCGCGGACAAGCTGCCGATCCAGTGGGGAGCCGAGCAGATCACGGTCGGCGAGCAGAAGTTCGACGCCAATACGCACGCCCCGGTCCTGATCTACCCCAACCCGCTCAACCCCGAGAAGTACGTCGTCCTCAACAGCTCGTTCACTTACCGCGAGTACGACTACCTCAACAACGCCCGGCAGGTGCCGAAGCTCCCCGACTGGGCGATCATCGACCTGAGCACTCCGCCAGATGCCCGCTGGCCAGGGAAGATCGCAGCTGGGGATTTCTTCGGCGAGAAGTGGGAACTCAAGGCAGCAAAGTAACGAGAAGCCTCCCCGGCCCACTCGCGCTCTCGAAACGCTCTGCATCTCACTCCCGCCAAAGTGATCTTGTGGCCCTTTTCCGAGAGGGTTAAATTCCCGCCGCGACTCGACCGGCAGGACTTGCCGGTCCAGGACTCTGCTGGCGGAACGCATGGAAGCTCCACTGGACAGCGTCGGATTTCGAAGTCGCGTTCCGGCACGGAGGCCAAGCGATGAGTTCCCGCGCAGGTAGCACCGTCCTCACATTTTTGATGTCGATCCCCATCGCGGCTGTGGGCCTGATGGCGGTCTTCGGCGTTCCCCCCTTGTCGTCGGTGATCGCAGCTTCTCGAGGTCAGCAGCACCTCGACGCCGATCTCGGCTTCGACGAGGACCGCTCCAGTCGCTCCGGAAAATCTGATCGCGACGAGTCCGATGAGGAAGCCCCCTCCTGGTCCGATGCCGATTCTGAGACCGAACTGGGAGCTGTCGCTGAATTCGAGTCTGATGCTGAGACCGACCGCGACGATCTCGGGTTCTCTCGCCCCAGCTCCAAAAGCCCACGCAAGCGAACCAGCTCGACCCGCGACACGGACGAGGACCCGCTGACGTTCGACGACGAGAGGTCGACGTCGGACAAATCGGCCTCAAAGACGCGGGGCCTGAAGCGTGATGCGGCCAATCCGTTTCCGGACGATGAGGCCCCCTCGGCGGGGCGCGGCTCGCGGGTCTCCATGAAGGATTCGCTCAAGAAACTCAATACCCTCAACGTCAAGAAATATCACCTGGTCCCCGGATCTGAGCCGAACACGTGGCTGTTCGTCTGTATGTTCGCTCCCGGCGATGATCAGAAGGTGATCCATCGCTTCGAGTCCGAAGATCCCGATCCCGATCTGGCTGTGGCCAAGACCGTCGAGCAGATCGATGCCTGGCTGCTCAAGCGGTTTAAGGACAATACCTCTTTGTCGCAGATGGCGAACTGACCATGTGGGGCGGCGGCGAACACCCGTGGGGCTGGCAGCCAGGCTCTCTGGCCACTCACGCAAGCCCAGCTGCGATCCTGTGGAGCTGGCGGCTCGGCCCCGCTGAGACAATCGAGCGCGAATCCGGCACTTCGAGTTCCGGTCGCTCTCCCGCTTTGGCCCGGTTAGAAGCAGCCCTGTTCGTCGCGGAAGGGGCCCTCACAGCAAAGAAGCTCGCCCAGTTTGCAGCCTTGCCCGACTCCACAGCCATTCCGGGCATGGTCGAGGAACTGAACGCTGGTTACGAGGTCGATCAGTCGGCCTGGCGTGTCGAACGTCTGGCGACCGGATACCAGCTGATGACTCGCCCGGTCTTTGCCCGGTGGCTCGATAAAGTCCACGAGCGGCAGGCTCGCTTAAAGCTCTCTCCCCCGGCGATGGAGACGCTGACGATCATCGCATATCGCCAGCCCCTGACCCGCGCCGACCTCGAAGAGGTCCGCGGCGTGCAGTCGACCGAGCTGCTCAAACAGCTTATGGAGCGCGGACTGGTCAAGGTCGTCGGCGAACACGATTCGCTGGGGCGACCATATCTTTACGGGACAACACGACTGTTTCTGGAATCGTTCGGAATCCGCTCGCTCGAGGATATGCCGATGGCGGATGAGCTGCGCAAGCCGGCCAATGCTCCGGTCGTGGAAGTGAATGCTGATCCCGAGGTGGCTGCGTGACGTCGCAGAAGGCTGGTACGTGGCGGAAGTCGCTGAACTTCTGTCGGACCTTTGCACGTCGAGCGAGCTCGACAGTTCATGCGAGAGTCGTTTCTCTCTTTCTCGATTCGTACATGCCACTCACAGGGTGCCGCCTTCCCACCGGTAGCTGCAAACCTCAAGATACGAGCGACCCCCGTCGCCATCGTTGAGACCGTCCTGCATGTGTGGAATCGCCGGAGCTGCCTGGACCCGTCATTCGGCGGCGATCGATTCCGCCCAGCTGCGGCGGATGACCGACTTGATCATCCATCGCGGGCCGGATCAGGAGGGGCAGCACATCGCAGCTGCGACGGGGAACGCGGAAGCGGGGGTCGCGCTGGGGTTTCGGCGGTTGTCGATTATCGACCTCTCGACCGGGAATCAGCCGCTCTCGAATGAAGATGGCTCGGTCTGGGTCGCCTTCAATGGAGAGATCTACAACTATGTCGAGCTGCGGGAAGAGCTGCTCGCCCGGGGGCACAGGTTCGCGACGCACTCCGATACGGAAGTGATCGTCCATGCTTATGAAGAGTACGGGATCGAGTGCCTGCAGAAGTTCCGGGGGATGTTCGCGTTCGCCCTGTGGGATGATCGAAACGAGCGGCTGCTGCTGGCTCGCGACCGGCTGGGGAAGAAGCCGCTGCTTTATCGGCAGGAGTCGGACCGACTCAGCTTTGGCAGCGAGCTGAAGACGCTGCTGCAGATTCCGCGTGCCCCGCGCGAGGTCGACCCGCAGGCAATCGACCTGTTCCTGACCTATCAATACGTGCCGCACCCGCGCACAATCCTCAAAGGGTACCGCAAGCTCCCGCCAGCCCACTACGCCGTCTACGAGAACGGACAGCTGAGCGTGCAGCGATACTGGACCCCGCCGTATCGCTCGGACGTCACGCACCCGCTCGCCGACCCGGCGCTGGCGCACTCGCAATACTGGAGTGCGGCCGACTGGCAGTCCAAGCTGCGTGAGACCCTCACCGAAGCCGTCCGCATCCGGATGCGGTCGGATGTTCCGCTGGGGGCATTTCTGTCGGGCGG
>Ga0315901_10005889_pt1 | contig 14816 bp, 10 predicted proteins | sample LakEriMetagenome_10_FD_203761 | JGI IMG/M metagenome (GOLD analysis project Ga0315901, IMG submission 203761) | Freshwater fungal communities from buoy surface, Lake Erie, Ohio, United States - Buoy 2 MA116 | ecosystem: Environmental > Aquatic > Freshwater > Lake | place: USA: Lake Erie, Ohio... | reverse complement strand
GCGCACTCCGCTGGTAATCGCTGTGCATGCGGGCGCGGCGCGTCTATCAGAGAGAATTCATCCATAATCGTCCTTATCTTAGTGCCATTCCAGTCTGTCCCTACTTCCTATGACGAAATTTGCAGTGTTGATTCACGGCGTGAATTTCTCGATCCAAGAGAATCCCAACGAGGCTGCCGAGTTGCGGGGCTTTTATGTGAGCGCCTTCGTGGAAGCCGACAGTGCCGAACGTGCGGAGTCAGAAGCGATTGATCTTGTCCGCAAGTCACTGAGGCCAAGAGTTACCTTGACCAACTTAGATAATAATCCGCCTAGGTTGTTGGTTGACGAAGTTGCTGAGCTCACTGACTGGCCGGAAAGATGCAGTCGTCCCTTGAGTGGATTCGCCTTCTACAATGAGTCCGATGAAGCAGAAGATATGAAGAGCCAACGGGAATAGCACTTGCCTGCCAACTCTCGACTGAACGCGCGCTAATCAAGAACAGAGTGCCGGACTGATAGTCAGAAAGCGGAAGCGCCTTTTGGCATGAAGTGTTCGCGTTTCGCGAATTCCGCTGAGAAAAAAGCCAGACAGATAGTGCCTTTGTCCCGCGCCTTCAGCGCGGCATCCCATCCCGGCCAGGCCCAGGGCTGCGCTCCTCCGTTGCTTGCCGCTGGGCTGGAATATCCCGCCCCTTTGGGGCTGAAGAGAACGGCCCGCGGATGACACGAACGGATGCGGGATGAAGCGCCCCCGGGCGTAGCCTGGCGAGGGAAAAGTGCGACTGCTGAAGTGCGAAGTCCGAAGTTCAGGAAAGTGACAGATAGCATGGGACAGTGCGCGGGTATTGCGCATGCGCCGCATTGAACCGGACCTTCCTCATGGGGGTAAAAGGCGTCGAAGCCGTGGCAGCCGGGACGCCAGAAACCCCGCTGCCGCCCGGCGTGTCTTGCTGCATCTGACGATGGGCCTCGGAACCAAAAATCGCCTCACCCTCGTGTTTCGGACGAGTTCAAAAATATTCCCCTTGCTGGACCCAACCTTTCCCCGAACTGTGTCAGCATAGGGCGAAATAAAGTGCATTTGGGATGCCCACCAGCCATTTAACGCAGTTGAAAACCGACAAGACACTCCTCGAAAGTTACGTCGCAAGCGGCGACGGGACCGCTTTTACGGAGCTTGTGACGCGGTATGCTCCGATGGTCTATCGGGCGTGTCTCCGACTGCTGGGCAATCACCACGACGCCGAGGATGCCACGCAGGCGGCGTTTGCCGTTCTGGCCCGGAAGGCCGGAAGCCTCCGGCAGGAGGGGCGCCTGAACGGGTGGCTGCATCGCGTGGCGCATCTGGTGGCGCTGGAAGCCCTGCGGCGGCGGTCAAGTCGCGAACGGCAGCAGGAGCAATCGGTGATTTGGTACGAGGGTTTGCAGGCAAACCTGCCAAATGCCGATCTGGATGCCGTCCTGTCGCAGGTTGATGCGGAAGTGGACAGATTGTCCGAAGTTCTGCGTGACGCTGTGATCCTGCGCTACCTGCGCGGGTTCAGCGAGCAGGAAGCCGCCGCCCAAGCCGGTTGTCCGGTTGGCACGATGAAGTGGCGGACGAGCGAAGGGCTCGCAAAGCTGCGGCAGCGTCTGGTCAAGCGCGGCGTGCCGCTGAGCGGTGTCGCTCTGGCAGGCCTGCTTGCACCGGAGGCATCGGGGGCTGTGCCGGTGGCACTTGTCCCTTCCATTTTGGCGACCGTGAAATCGATTGCGGCTCGCGCCGCAACCACGGGCGCTGAAACAACAAAAATAACCACACTAACAAATAAAATAATGAACATACTATTCTATACCAAAGTTAAAACAGCAGCAATGATCGGCGCGGCAGCAGTGCTGGTCGGCGCGTCCTTCCCGATCGGCATGGCCGTGGGATGGGCGGGCGAAGAAAAGACTGCGCAGCCGGCGGCGACCGGAGCGGCCCAAGCCGTGCCGCGGCAACAACCCTCTCTGGCCACCTCGTTGTCACTGGATGACCTCAAGAGGCTGCTGGAGGAAAAAAAGAAGGCCCAGAAGCTTGCTTACAATGTGGTCGAGAATGATCCGGACGTACAGACCAAGCGAAAGGAAATGGATGAAGCGGAGCAGACTTTCCGTGCCGTCCTTGCACGGTCAAAGGGGCAGGGAAAGAACCCGGAACTGGATGCTGCCGTGCAGACGCACAACACGACGCGTCAGGCATTCCTCGCTCTGTACAAGGAGAAATTTGCGGCAGCCGGCGGGACGAACCTGGCCACGGAGATCATGGTGCTGGAGGGCCATATCAAAGGGGCGGATCGAGAGTCAGGTGCGGCGCAACCAGTCAAGAGGCAGGACCAGAGGCAGGACCAGGGGCAGGGGCAGCAATAGTGGCCCCATTTGCAATAGAGCGCCTGCTCAGACATCCTGCCCCCAAGTGATTCGATGACCTTGGACCCACGGAATCGGCGCGCGCAGGACGGTGCCGGGATAGCGGGTTTCAGCCGTGTTGCGTTCTTCGCACGTGCGCAGGGGCGGCTGGCTTTGCGTAATGGGCGCAGGCTCGGCGGGGGGCGATAGGGTCTTCGTTTGCACGCGCGGAAACATGAAGGCAACGTTCATGGCAAAAATCAAAATGCTGGCCGCAGTGACGGTCGCGATAACGGGAACATGCATCGCGGCAGTCCAGGCGGTGCCCCTTGCGGATACCAGGCAAAGCGCACCCGCTCTCCCCGTGGCCGAGGTCACGGTCACGCCGCATGGAGCACGGGCGGTCAATGCCTTCGCGGAAATCCGGCGCAGGGGCGGACCGAGGGTGGCGGTGTTCAGCCATTCGAATGTTGGCCAGGAAAAGCGGTTATTCGCATTGATCGTCCCCGGAGATCTCCGCCATCAACCGGTGTCCGCGCGGAAACTGATCGCTGCCGTGGCCGCAGCGCACGATCTCAAATTGTTCTGGGCGAACGATGGCCGGCTCGCGGTGCTGTATGCTGGGACAGCGGATGCCAGGATCGAACGACTCCGTCAGGACCTGGCCTCGACCGAGATTGCCGTTCGCCGCGAGGCGGCCTGGCTTGGCGGCTGGCTCGATGATCCACGCGTCGTTCCGCTTCTGGTAAGGGCCACGGCGGATAGCGATGCGCAGGTGAGGGAACAGGCCACGTTGGGTTTGTTCCGCTTCGGCGTCGATTTGGTCGTGGCTATTGACGTCACCGCGGTTTCATGGCTCGAAACGTGTCTCGCCACCCCGGATCTGGATCCGGGGTCATACTACCCGATGGCATTCTGGCGAACCAGCATGGCCGTGCGCAATGCGCTTCCCATCGGGTTGTGGCAATTGGATGGGGGCGAGCCGGTGATGGGCTTGATTGCGAAGACGCTGGTTCACCCGGACTACACCTTCCGCTCCGCCGCCGTCGCCGCACTCGGCCGCGTGGCCAGAAACATGCCGGGCGCACGGAAAGAGAAGTCCTTGGCGTTCTTTGAAAAGGCGTTTGCCGAGGGGAAGTACTCCCGCATGGATGTTGTCATCGCGCTGGGCCAGGTGGGAGGCAGCCTGCCTGACGGGCAGAAAGGCAGGGTCCTGGCTCTCCTCGAACAGGCGCTGGCTGACAAGGTTCCCATTCTGCGCCGCACGTCAGTCACGGCACTGGGGCAGGTCGGCGGGACCAAGGCGCTGGCGTTGCTCGCCACGGCGCTCGTGGATCCTGACAGCGAGGTGCGGCTGGCGGCTGTTGTTGCGCTGGGCGATCTGGGTGGCGACAACGCCCTGGCGCTCCTCGACAAGCCGCTGGCAGATCAGGACCTGAAGGTGCGCTTGGCGGCTGTTTCCGCCCTCGGCAGCAAGGGCGGCGACAGGGTGTGGACGCTGCTCGATAACGAGCTGGGCAGTCCGGATGCCATTCGTCGCCAAGCCGCGGTGGAAGCCCTTGGGCGGGCGGGCGGGGAAAAGGCGTTGGCGCGGTTGGAGCGAATGCTGGGCGATACGAATGAATCCATGCGTGCCGGTGCCATCCGTTCGCTTGGCGAAATCGGCGGCGAAAAGGCGCTGGCGCTGCTTGAAAAAGTCCTCTTCCCTCCGGACGTCGCGGAGGTGGGGGCAACGAATGCGCCCGGCCTGCGTGAGCCGTGCAGCGCATGTGCGATGGCCGCCGGCGAAGCGCTGGTAGCCGTGGGCGACGAACGCGCCTTTCGATTGCTCGAAAGAACAATGACCTCTCCGCGCACGGAAGTTCGCTCCTGTCTTTCTGCGGCTCTGCGTGAAGATTCGCTCCGCGGACCTCGCATCGGCGGGGGCCGCGCGGCCCTGGCGTTCTTGGAAAACGCGCTCGGCAGCCCGGATAAGAGCGTGCGATCAATCGCCGCCAGCGCACTGCGATCCGTAGGAGGCGACCGGGCGCGGGCGCTTCTGGAAAAGGCGTGCGCCGACCCGGAGGCGCTGGTGCGCCAGGTCGCCCTTAACTCGTTGTGGCGACAGGCGGGCGGACAAGCGGTACCCTTCCTGGGTGGTCTGCTTGACGATCCGAACAGCGAGGTGCGCCAGAAGGCCGTCGAGGGGCTGATCCAAGTGGGCCTCGGCAGCGAGAAGACGTATTCGCTGCTCGAAAAGGCGGCCGCCGATGCGACCGACGCGACGCGGCAATCGGCCGTTAACGAGATCGGCAAAGCGGGCGGCCAGAAGGCGCTGCCGTTCCTCGAAAAGACGATGGCGGATCCGCGTCTGCTCGGTGCGGTTGTCAGATCTCTCTGCGATGTGGGAGGGATAAAGGCCCGCGATCTGATTCTTCAACGCTTGGTTGGGGAGAAGAATGAAGTGGTCATCCATGAAGCATCGACCCTCCTCAGTGCCGCGCTTTACGACCCGGACGTCAATGTGCGCCTGGCTGCCGTCCGCGTCTTGCGCGGGATAAAGAACATTGAAGGGGAGAAGAAGGGCATGATTCAGGGCTGGATCGTGAAGCGCCTGGCCAAGGAACAGGACCCGCGTGTTCGTCGGGAGATCACCGACCTCTTGATAAGGAACTTTGGGGCACGGGCGAGGTGATCATCGAATCGGATAAGAGAGTGCCGGACTGGCCGCAGCCCATCCGGCAAGCGGGACGAATGCGCCACGTGGCCCATGCGTCCTCGCCCGCCGCATCGCACACCTCTGGAGGGCCAGCCGGTGTTGTATGCCATCCCGTGGGTTCGTCGGCAGATGAGAGAAGTAGGGACAGACTGGAATGGCACTAAGATAAGGACGATTATGGATAAATTCTCCCTGATAGACGCGCCGCGCCCGCATGCACAGCGATTACCAGCGGAGAGGGGAAGTAGGGACAGACTGATTATTCGCAACTTCCCGGAGTTTTCGCTTGGCGCGGAAAGCGCGGGGCGATTGAATACGCTCATGCACCAAGCACGTTATGAAACCCCCGCCGACCATGATTTCGCTGACTCCCAACGAATAATCAGTCTGTCCCTACTTCCTATCCAAAATTGGGCGAAAAAGGTGAATGGAGAGGATATGAATATCCGCCAAAAGCGAAGTCGAAGTAAATAAATCGCGGCATATGTTTAATTTAACACTAATCAGCGGGATGTTATTTGTTGCGTGCTGTTCTGGTTGCATCAGCGCAAATTCGCCAAGCGGGGTCAATCTTGCACGAGTCAAGCAAACACTCGCCCGAGCTGACGCGGGCGATGTTGATGCGATGTATAATGCAGCGCACTACCTCACAGAAGATGCTTACGCTTTAGCGGTTAGAGCCATGAATTATGCTCGAAAAGCGGTTGAGGCTGGGGATTTGCCGGCGAAAAAGCGTGAACTAACCGCGAAACGGATGTGCGATGCATACTTTAAATCTCACGGGTGTCCCAATAGGGAACAAGGGGAAGAGACAGAGTGCCAGACTGATACTCGAAAGGTGGGTTCGCCACGCGGCAATGGGCGCGCGGAGTCACGACGACTTACGCCTACAATCTGCGCGATCAGGTCACCGGCATGACCTACAGCGACGGCACGCCGGCCGTCACGATGAGCTACGTCGCGGCGGGGCGGCCCTTGGAAATCGGCAATGCCGTGGCGACGGACGCCTACGCGTACGACGACGCCGGGCAATTGGCAGTTGAAACGCAGAGCGTGGCTGGGCATCCTGCCGCCATGCGCACCCTCAAGTACAGCCACGACGCCATCAGCGGCGACCCGCTCAAGACGCTGGCCCGCATGACTGCTAGGAATTTGCTTTCGCGCCCGCCGCAGCGTAAGCGGTCGGAACGGGGACGGGCGTCGGGGAGTAAGCGGGTCTGGCCCGCACTTGCGGAGGGCGCGTTCGTATGAGCGAGGCCCTGCTTGAGATGCGGAGTATCAGCAAGGCCTTCGGCGGCGTGAAGGCGCTGGAGGATGTCCGCCTCACGCTTCGCGCCGGCGAGATTCATGCGCTGATGGGCGAGAACGGCGCGGGCAAGTCCACGCTCATCAAAGTGCTCACGGGCGTTCATGCGCGCGACGGCGGCTCGATCGAATTCGATGGCCGCGCGATTTCCCCACGGTCGCCGAAGGAGGCCGAGGCGCACGGCATCAGCACCGTGTACCAGGAGGTCAACCTGATCCCCACGCTCTCCGTCGCGGAGAACATCATGCTCGGGCGGCAGCCGAAAAGGTTTGGCATCATCCGGTGGAAGGCGATGCGGGCGCAGGCCGGGCGCGCGCTGGCGCGCCTGGGCCTCGATCTCGACGTGACGCGCGAGCTTCGCTCCTGTTCGATTGCAGTCCAGCAAATGGTCGCCATCGCCCGTGCGCTCGACGTGCAGGCGAAGCTGCTCATCCTCGACGAGCCCACCTCGAGCCTCGACGAGCAGGAGTGCGCGGCGCTCTTCGATGTGATGCGCCGGTTGCGCGGCGAGGGTCTGGCGATCCTGTTCGTCACGCACTTCCTCGATCAAGTCTATGCCGTGACGGACCGCATCACCGTGCTGCGTAACGGGGGGTTCGTCGGCACGTTTGAAACGTCGGAACTGCCGCGCCTCGACCTCATCGGCAAGATGCTCGGGCGCGAATTGAAGGAGGACGCCCGTGCGACAAAAACGGTTGCAGGTCGCGCGCCGGGAGATGCCCGTGAATCATCCGTCCCAGTCCTCGAAGCGAGGGCCCTTGGCCGGCGTGGCGCGATGCATCCCATCGATCTGCGGATCGGGGAGGGCGAAGTCGTCGGTCTCGCGGGACTGCTCGGCAGCGGGCGCACTGAGACGGCGCGGATGCTCTTCGGGGCGGACCGGCCGAACTCCGGCGAGATCCGGGTGCGTGGCGAAGTCGTGTCCCTGGCATCGCCGCGCAAGGCGATCCGTCGCGGTCTCGCATTCTGTTCGGAAGATCGCAAGGCCGAGGGAATTATTCCCAACCTTTCCGTCCGCGAGAATCTCGTCCTGGCCCTGCAGGCGAGCCGGGGTCCGGCGCGATTGCTGCCGCGTGCCGAACAGATGCGGATCGCCGAACATTACATCCGCCTGCTCGACATCCGGACGCCCGGCGCCGAGGCACCCATTCGCAATCTCTCCGGCGGGAACCAGCAAAAGGTGCTGCTGGCACGATGGCTTGCGCTGCAACCGAGGCTCATTATCCTCGACGAACCGACGCGCGGCATAGACGTGGGGGCGAAGGCCGAGATCGAAAAACTCGTCGCCTCGCTCCGCGAAAAAGGCATGTCCGTCCTGTTCATCTCCTCGGAGTTGGAGGAAGTGGTGCGGGTGAGCCAGCGCGTGATCGTGTTGCGCGACCGCCGGAAAGCGGGCGAGTTGGGCGGCGACGAAGTGAACGAGCATTCCATCATGAACCTGATCGCCGGACATGGGACGGACAACGACGTGGAACCAAGGCGCGCATGACGAAAGAGAATTCCAATCCGACGCGGCCGGAAGCCTTCGCGGCGCTCCGTTCATTCTTCATCCGTCGCCCGTCGTTGCAGTGTCTAATCTGGCCGCTGGCCGGCCTTGGCCTGCTGGTCCTGTTCAACTTGTTGTTTGACCGCGCATTCTTCGAGATCACGACGCGCGACGGCAACCTCTACGGTCCCATCATGACGATCCTCCGGCTCGCCGTGAAGGTGATGCTGCTGGCCACCGGCATGACGCTGGTCATCGCCTCCGGGGGCGTGGACCTTTCCGTGGGGTCGGTGATGGCCGTCGCGGGCGCGCTGGTGGCGCACCTTTCGGCGCAGGGACACTGGCCCTTCGTCGCGCTGCTCGGCGTGGCGGTGCTCGTTGCGCTGGTTGCCGGCGCCTTCAATGGCGCCCTCGTCGCATTCGTCGGCCTGCAGCCAATCGTGGCCACGCTCATCATGATGGTGCTCGGGCGCGGCGTGGCCCTGAGCATCACCGGCGGGCTGCCGATCAGCGTGTCGGACCCGGGCCTGATGTTTCTCGGCCGGGGATTTGTCGCGGGCATTCCGGTTCCGATTCTTCTCGTGCTGGCTGTTGTCACGATCACCGCCATCGCCTGCCGCGGGACTGCGCTGGGCCTCTTCGTCGAAGCCGTCGGCGACAACGAGGCCGCCAGCCGGTTGAGCGGCGTGAACGCGCGCGGCATCAAGCTGTTCGCCTATGTGTTCTGCGCCGTCTGCGCCGCGTTGGCGGCGTTGGTCGCCATCGGCGACGTCGGGCGGGTCGAGCCGGATCGCCTCGGTCAGATGCTGGAACTGGACGCCATCACGGCGGTGGTGGTCGGAGGCACGGTGCTGACAGGCGGGCGATTTTCACTCGTCGGCTCAATCGTCGGGGCGCTGCTGATTCAGACGCTCACGATGACTTTGATCCGCCAGGGCATGCCCTCGGATGTCGCGCCGGTTCCAAAGGCCCTCGTCATCATCGCCGTCTGCCTGCTGCAATCGCCCCGGCTGCGCGCGCAACTTTCGGCGCTGCGACCGGGCGCGCGGAGGGCCGGCGCATGAACATGATTTTCCGACGGCAAAATCTCCCGCTGCTGGTGACCGCGCTGGTGTTCGTGGTGTTGTTCGGCGCGTTCTCGGTGGCCTTCAGGAACTTCCTCTCGCTGCGTGTGGTCACGAATCTGTTCATGAACAACGCCCACGTCGGCATCATCGCCGTGGGCCTCACATTTGTGATTCTCTCCGGCGGCATAGACCTCAGCGTCGGCTCCGTCCTGGCCTTTGCGACCATCCTCGTCGCGACGCTCATCGGGAAGTTTCACGTTCATCCCGGGGCGGCAATCGCCGTGGCACTGCTGGCCGGAGCGGTGTTTGGCGCAGGGCAGGGCTTCCTGATCCAGAGTTATCAACTGCCGCCGTTCCTCGTGACGCTGGCGGGAATGTTTCTCGCGCGGGGCCTTGCGTTCATGGTCAGCGCGAAGGAAATGGCGATTGAACACGGGTTCTACAGGGCTCTGGCGGGGCTCGGCCTGCCGCTGCCCGGTCGGGTCATGTTTGGCTTTACGGCCTGCGTTTTCGTCGTCGTGCTGCTCGCCGGGCTGTGGATCGCCCACCTGACGAGGTTCGGCCGGAACGTGTATGCCATCGGCGGCAGCGAATCCTCCGCTGTCCTGATGGGCCTGCCCGTCGCGCGCACCAAGGTGCTGATCTACGCCCTGAGCGGATTTTGCGCGGCGCTGGGCGGCGTGGTTTTCACTGTGCAGGCGCAGTCGGGCAATCCGCTCAATGGATTCGGCATGGAACTGGACGCCATCGCGGCGGTCGTCATCGGCGGCACGCTCCTGAGCGGCGGCGTCGGGCAGGTCGCCGGCACGCTGCTGGGTGTGCTGATCTACGGCACGATTTTGACCGCGCCGGACTATCTCAGCGGCTTCGACTCCTCCTGGCAGCGCATCGCCATCGGCGGGCTGCTGCTGGTCTTCATCATCCTGCAACGATTTCTTTCTCGCGCCTCCGCGCCCGGCGGGTAGTTTCCCGAAAATTCACTCACGATTCCACTCCATGAAAATGAACCTCCTCCCGTCGCTCCGCCACCTGTCCTCGCTCGCCGCCGTGGCGATCTTCTCACTCGCCGGTTGCGACAGGCAGTCCGCCGACAAGGAGTCCCCCGGGGGCGCGCCCAAGCCCGGCAAAACGCTCACCGTCGGCTTTTCGCAAGTGAGCGCGGAGAGCGACTGGCGCGTCGCGGAGAGCAAGTCGATCAAAGACGAAGCGGCCAAGCGGGGCATCGACCTGAAGTTCTCCGACTCGCAGGGCAAACAGGAAAACCAGTTCAAGGCCATCCGCTCCTTCATCGCGCAGGGTGTGGACGCGATCATCCTCGCGCCCAAGGTCGAGACGGGCTGGGAGGAGATCCTGAAGGAGGCGAAGCAGGCAAAAATCCCGGTCGTGCTTGTGGATCGCGGCATCAAGGTGTCGGACGACTCGCTCTACGTTACGCTCATAGCGTCGGACTTTGTGGCGGAAGGCCGGCTGGCAGGGGACTGGCTGGCAAAGAAGACCGGCGGCATGGCGCAGATCATCGAACTGGAAGGTTCGCCGGGAGCGGCACCCGCCATCGATCGCAAGAAAGGTTTCGCCGAGAGCATCGCAGCGCATCCGGGGATGAAGATCATCGCCTCGCAGAGCGGTGATTTCGAGACGGGCAAAGGCAAGGAAGTCATGGAGACGTTGCTGCAACAGCACGGCAAGGACGTCACCGCGGTTTACGCGCACAACGACAACATGGCGCTCGGCGCGATCGAGGCGATCAAAGCCGCGGGCAAGAAGCCCGGCGTGGACATCCCCATCGTCTCCATCGACGCGGTGAGGGCGGCGTTCACGGCGATGGTCGCGGGCGAACTGAACTGCACCATCGAGTGCAATCCACTGCTGGGCCCGCTGGCCTTCGACGCGGTCGAAAAGGCGCGCAAGGGCGAGTCCCTGCCCAAGAAAACCGTGATTCAGGATCGCGTCTTTGACCAATCGGTCGCGGCATCGGAACTGCCGAACCGGAAATACTAGAGCAGTTCAAAAAATGGTGTAGCCGCGTGATCGCGTAATTCGACGCAGATCAATGGCCCGGAGGGCCAGCGGAAATCAATGGCCCGGAGGGCCAGCGGAAATCAATGGCCCGGAGGGCCAGCGGAAATTAGCCGGTGGCGCAAGCCACCGGATCCGCCGAAAGATCGAACGCGCCCCGGAGGGTGCGCCGGAAATAGCCCGGCTCGCACCGCCACCACCGCCACCTCCGGGGCGGATTCCGTTTTGGACGAGGTCCGGTGGCTCGCGCCACCGGCTAATACCAGCTTTCAGAATTAACGGGACGCAAGGAAAGCCGAGCGGCGTGCATGGGGAGCGCGCGCGCCTCGCGCGCCGTGCCGTGCGCCCCGCGCGGCACACCGGGCGTCCACAGGCATTCGGAACGCCGTGGGTCGCCGTGTGCATCCCGCGAGGGCGCGGACTGTATGCGCGGACTGTTCGGAGGCGCAGAAAACATCACTTAACGGGACGCAAGGAAAGCCGAGCGGCGTGCATGGGGAGCGCGCGCCTCGCGCGCCGTGCCGTGCGCCCCGCGCGGCACACCGGGCGTCCACAGGCATTCGGAACGCCTTGGGTCGCCGCGTGTATCCCGCGAGGGCGCGGAATACGGCACGCGAGGCGCGTGCGCTCCCCCAACCACGCCATGCTGCTTTTTCAGCCCTTATTCCCAGTCTCCATATTTCTGAAAGATCGTATAATTTCCGTCGGCCCTCCGGGCCATCCCGCAGGAATCCGGAATCTCGAACACGGCTACACTATTTCTTGATCTGCTCCAGCCGGGACGCGCGGTTCCCTGGACCGGTTCGCGCCCGGAAAAACGCCCGGAAACGTGCCCGGAAACGTGCCCGGAGATCGCCCTCCTCGACGGCGGCCTCCTTACGGTCGTCCCAGCAACCGCCGCAGCCGCTGCTGGCATTCGCACATGGCGCGCCCGGTGTGATAGGACACTTTCCAGTCGTTCCCCACGTTCGTATCGAGCGGCTTGCCCTGGCGGTCGAGGAGCACCCGCCACTCGCCGATTTCGCGGACGATCATGTGCTTTTGGATGAACTCCCAGAGGCACTCGAAGGCATCGAGGTAGCAGGGATCGCGGAACACTTCATAGGCGTCGAGAAAGCCGACAAGCGCCTCCGAGTGCTGCCAGAACTCCTTCTCCTTGACCAGCGCGCCACCGGTGCGGAGGCCGTCGCGATAGATGCCGCCAAACTTCCAGTCCACGCCGTGCTTGAGGGCGTTGTCCACGAGTTTCCGAAGGAGCGGCCGGTAAGGCTTCGGATCCGCGCCGGCAATCTGGAACGCGCGGTTCATCAACCAGACGAGTTCGAGATTGTGGCCGTAGGAGGTCGTCTCGGTGGGCTGCGCCGGGCGCTCTCCGAAACGCTCCGCATTCCAGGTTCGCTTCACGGCGATGGCCGGGATCGGCTTCCAGGCCGGATTGAACTGGTTCAGCCCGCAGCCGCGCCGGGTGTCAATCATGTGATCGCAGATCACATCCACGACTTCCATCAGCTTGCGCCGGTGGAGAGGCGCGCCGGACGCCTCGTAGAGCGTGGTGAACGATTCCAGGAGGTGCATGTGCGTATCGAGCCCCTTCCGGTCACCCCCGGAAAAGCCCGGCTCTTCGGGTGTCCAGTCGCGGCACAGGTTTTCGTAATATCCACCGTAACGGGTGTCGGCACAGAATTTCTGCAACAGGTCGAATGTGCGCGAGGCATGCTCCACGCCGCGCTTGTCCCCGGTGCCCAGCGTGTATTCGGCCATCGCGTATATCGCGAAGCTCTGCCCGTAAACGATCTTGCCCATGTCATCCCGGCTCCCATCCGGCTTCACCGTCCAATACCAGCCTCCATCCTGGGGATCCCAGAAATGCCGGAACAGGAACTCCGCGCCGCCACGCGCCAGGGCCTTGCTTCCGCGGACCTCCGGCTGCAGACGGCAGAGGCTCGAGAACCACCAGACCAGCCGCGCCTGGGTGTTGACGTACTTTGCCCGGAGCGGCGTGGCCCGGCCCTTCTCGTCGAAGTGGGTCAGGTAGCCTCCGTGCTTCGCGTCGCGGGCGCGGGTATGCCAAAATGGGATCAGTCCGTGCGTCAGGTGTTGGGTGATCTCGCCTTCGAGACGGTGCAGGCGCTGGTTCGTTTTCTTGGATGGTTTGTTCACGGGTTTTCTCTTTTTTTGTCCAGGTATCGGTTTCGTTGCGGTCGGGAATTCTTCGAGTCCGGCGAAGGGTGTGCGCTACGGCTTGGTGGTTTCCGACAGCTTGCGCACCAACTTCTGCGCCTCGTCTTTCTGGCGGGAGCTCATTCGTCTTGCTGCTCGGAATTTGCTTTCGCGCCCGCCGCACCGGAAACGCTCAGAATGGGGATGGGCGTCGGGAAGTGAGGGGGGGTAGGGGAGCGAGGGGAAGGAGAGGGAGAGTGTGCGCTGGTGACACTGCTCCGCACGGGAGATTTCAGACTGGAGGATGCGGTCGCGGCGGGATTCATACGCTCAAGCGTGGTTCGCGAGAATGCTCATCCAATCCGCTGTGCCGAGCTTTAATTTTGACAGATTACTTGGCAGCGGTCCTTTTCCGGCGCGGCGCGCCGTGAAACTCGGAATCCGGAACCCGGCTGCACAATTCGTTGAGCTGCTCCAGGCTGGAGGCTGGAGGTCCGCAATTCGCAATTTGCAATTTGCAAGTCCCGTTCCACCACCCGCCTGGCGCAGCCCCTGCTTTCGCGCCAGTTGAAAATTCTATTTGGATGGGTGGTCGGGGATGGTTCAATGTTTTCGGCGCACCCTCCGGGAACACTTCACAGCGCATGTGCAACCACGCAGGATTTACAAAGCTGAACGTCATCAAATCTGCACGGCGCTCACGAACACACGATCATCGGGTATTTGCGGCGAGTCGCCGCAGACAGCACGCCAGTCGCGTGCTCCACCCGGAAGCTGCAGCTCGCCGCTTCCGCGATTCTGATGTGGTTGCCCTGAGACGTATATTCTTCAGATTTTTTGGAGGCTTTTTTGGGAGCTTTTTTTGGGGCTTTTTTGGGGGCTTTTTTGAAGGCTTCTCTTGCGTGGGGTGGTCAGGGGTGTTCCAGTGAGAGCGTGAGAGCCTGAACATACGAACCCCCCTCCCATTTGGCTTGTGATCCATCTTCAATTTCACCCCCGATCTGCCTCCCATTGCTTTCTCGGACCGACCCTCCGACCCTCCACCCGGCCCTGCAAGGTCCGTGGGTTTTCCAGCGGCCTTTTCCGCTGGTGCTTTCGTTTTAATTTTTCCTGCATATCCGGTTGCTTGACACAAAGCAGATTTGGAAGGCAGGAAGGCAGAAAAGGATCGTTTCCTGCACATTTTTCCCGCCTTCCTGCCTTCCAAAGAGTCTGTTCTCCGCAGCGTGTCAGGCAACCGGATAAGCACGTAATTTTTAATCCATTCTCCACCAGCCAGCCATCACGCCTATGAACTCACGGCCCGTCTTTTTCCGAAACTCCCGCAAGCGCAGGAAAGCCGCATCCGCCCCGGCCATGCGCCCGAAAGCGCTCTCGGGTTCGATTGCAAAATATTCCCGCGGGCTCGTGCTCTCCGCGCTCACGCTCATCGCCGTGCCGTCCGCGCAGGCCGCCGTTTACTATTGGGATGATGACGCCGCGACCGCTGGTTTCGGCACGGCTGGCGCGTCCACCGGCACTTGGGAGGCACCGACTGCGGGACCAACCGCCGGCTGGTCCCTCAGTGCTACGGGAGCCGCCCCCTTCGCGACCTTCACCACCGGCATCGGCGATACCCTGAACTTCGGCAACGGCGCCACCGGCCTCGCCGCGGGCACCATCACCGTCAGCGGCACCGTGGACGCCGGGAATATCACCTTTGCCTCCGGCTCCGGTGCCATCGTCCTTTCCGGC
>Ga0315901_10005886_pt1 | contig 14817 bp, 14 predicted proteins | sample LakEriMetagenome_10_FD_203761 | JGI IMG/M metagenome (GOLD analysis project Ga0315901, IMG submission 203761) | Freshwater fungal communities from buoy surface, Lake Erie, Ohio, United States - Buoy 2 MA116 | ecosystem: Environmental > Aquatic > Freshwater > Lake | place: USA: Lake Erie, Ohio... | reverse complement strand
TTTGATTTTTCTGTCTTCTGGATTTGGTGGAGCAAACATCATCCGAATCGCACCTATAACTTCTTGTAGCTGTTTGTCATGTTTTCCAACTTTACCTTCCAGAGCCTCAATTTTTTTGGAGAGCTCCCTGTGCTCCATCATCAAATGCCCAAGATTTACAAAGGCTTGAACGACATGCAAACTCATTTGCACGGCGCGTTGCGAATTGAGCACCGCTGCCAACATGACTGCTCCATGCTCAGTGAAGGCATAGGGAAGGGCTCGACGCGCACCACCCCAACTTGAAGTCACAGATTGTGATTTCAAGTTTGAGACCTCCTCGGCCGTGAGTTGAAACATGAACCTGCTTGGAAATCTTGCAGGATTTCGTTTAACCGCTTGATTCAAAGCGCGTGTTTCAACGCCGTAAATCTCAGCAAGGTCCGAAGCGAGCATAACCTTCTCACCCCTTATCGAGTGAATTCGGCTTTGGAGCAGTTGTAATTCTTGAGACATTTTAGTCAAAAAGTAAGTTGCATCATTTGCTTTTTATCCGAAGCGATTTACATCATGCGCCAACGACCCCGTCCCCACCTCCCCGAGACGGTAGAGCTTGGAGATGCCCTCCACCCGAATTACAACATCCCGATCACTCATAAATCACAAATCGCTATTTTGCAGAACAATCCCCTGCTCGTTTACTCCAAAATTTTTGAGAATCACAGGATGTCCGCTGTTTTCCATTGAATACCATATTTTAATCGCAGCCTTTGAATTATTCACCCTTGCCGAATCTTTCCTTCCAATATCCCGGATCTCTGCTCAAATGCATTACACTCCATATTTTAACGATTCCTTGCTCTGTGGTGTAATAGATGCCGTATGGAAATCGGTGAATCAAATACCTGCGGGTTTCATGTTCCACCACCCGCCATCGGTCGGGATGCTTGCGAATCATCCCAATTCCATGCTCAATTTCCTCAAGAAATGCCTGCGCGAGCAGTGAGTTGATTTGCTTATAGTAATCTATGGCCTCGCCGTATTCGGCAGAGGCTTCAGGATGAAATTCAAACTCCAACATCAATTCAACTTGCCCCGCATCGCCGCCAAGACACTTTCCCCAGGAAGCATTTCCACGAGACCATTGCGGACTTCCTGCTGGCGTCTATGAATTTCGCGAAGATGCGCTTCTTCCAGTTCCGGCGAAATATCGGCCTCGATGCTTTCCACAATTTTTTCTGCCAAGGCTGCCCGGGCTGCCGTGGGAAGTTGTTGAGCCTCTGTAAAGAGGTGATTAACAGATAATGCGCTGGTCATTTGAGTGATTGGCTTGGGATTTCTTGCTGTTTCATGTATGATGAATCTCTCACGCTGGGCAGTCTTTTCAAATTCAAATAAAATCTACACTGTATCCATGAATGTGCGCTCGACTTTTTTGAACATCACGATTCCGAGGAAAAGCAGCACGGCGGTGATTGCGGCGGAGATTCCGAGTCCTTGCCATGGAATTGCGCCGCCGAGGAAGATGGCGCGGAAGCACTCGATGACGGGGGCCATGGGGTTGAAATTCATGAGGAAGGCGTATTTTTCCGGAACCATGCTGGCTGGGTAGATGATGGGGGTAGCATACATGGCGAGTTGGACGCCGAAACCGACGAGGAAGGCGAAATCACGATACTTTGTGGTGAGCGAGGAGATGATGATACCGGCCCCAAGTCCTAAGAAGGCCATGATTCCAAGAAGGATGGGCGTGAGGAGGAAAACCATGGGCCAATCGGTATGGAGATCGGCTCCTTTGATGGAGTAGAAAGCGAGAAAGGCAAAAAAGAGGAGAAATTGGATACCGAACTGGATGAGGTTTGAGATGACAATCGAAAGCGGCGTGACGAGTCTGGGAAAGTAGACTTTTCCGAAAATGCCGGCATTGGCCACAAATGTGGAGGAGGTTTTTGTGAGGCAGGTGGAAAAGTAGTTCCACGGAGTGATGCCGGCGAGGTAGAAAAGCATGGGCGGCAGGCCATTGGTAGGCAACTTGGCCAGACCACTGAAGATCACTGTGAAAATGAGAGTGGTCAGGATGGGTTGGACAAAAAACCAAAGCGGGCCGAGGATGGTTTGCTTGTAAACGGAAACAAAGTCGCGCCGCACAAACATCCAAAGCAGGTCGCGATAGTGCCAGACATCGCGGAGCTGCAAATCCCACCAATGAGTGTTGGGATTGAGCACCATGTCCCATTGCTCGGTCGTTTCAGAATTCATGGATCAAAAAGGGGCTGAGATTTCCAGCCAATGAGGGTTTTGCTCGGCGTGGCGGGCGATTTCTTCGAGGATTTGGATGCGCGGGGTCGCGGGGTGCCAGTTCCAGAGTTTTTTGGCTTTGCTGGAGTCCAGAACCATCCAAGGAATATCAAAAGGTCGGTTTTCTGGTTTGGAGATAACCTCATGGCGACCGAAGCGCTCGTCGCACCAGGCGGTGAGTTGGCGGAGGGACATCGCGGATTCGGCTCCGCCGGAGAGATTGATAATTCGCTCCGTCGTAGAGAGCTTTCGTTGGGAGAGGATTTGGTCGAGGACCAAGGGGGCCAAATCGCGCGGGTGGAGGCAGTCGCGGACTTGGTGACCCTGTCCATCGAAGCCGATGTAGCCGAGGGGTCTGCGGCGGAGGTGGCTGTTGATCCAATAAGAGAAGATGCCTTGGTCGGGTCGACCGAACTGACCGGCGCCGGCCATGACTCCGCAGCGATTGATGAAAACTTGGAAGCCGAACGACTCCCCGTATTCCAACGCGAGCATTTCGCTGGCAAGTTTTGTCGAACCATAGAGAGAGACAGGCGGTTGAATGGAAAATTCCTCGCTGACGCCGAGGGGCGAGAGACCGGAAACCGGAGATTCGAGAGCGGAAATTTTTGGCGTGTAGGCGTGGTCACGAACCTCAACCGGAAGTGAAGCAAGCGGCGCGATGGAATAGACTCGGCTGGTGCTGAGCAACACAAAGGCGGCTTGGCGGGCTTTGCAGAGTTCCAGCAGATTAATGGTGCCGAGGAGATTGTGCTCGATCAACTGGCGCGAGCTGGTTTTTCCGTCCACCCCGGCGAGCACGCTGGGATTCGCGGCGGCATCAATCACGGCGTCAACGGCTGGAATGGCGTCTAGGTCGCTGGCGGAGCGGATGTCTCCGTGGAGGATGTTGATGCCAAGCGCTTTGAGTCCGGCGCGATTCGTCTCGCTGCCGGGGCGGATGAAATTATCGATTCCGAGGATTTCCAAATCAACCCGATGCGCCAACAACGCCTTGGCCAGCGTGCTGCCGACAAAACCACAAATACCTGTTATGAAGACGCGCATGCTACTGGTGATTCAATATGGAAGGATTGACCACAGAGGACACAGAGAGCACCGAGAGAGGGTTAAGGACATTGAGGTTGGGGAGTTCGCTTGTTGCGTATTTTCTTTTGGACTCTGTGAACTCTGTGTTCTCTGTGGTTAATTTCATCTTTAGGCTCTCTTCTTCCACGCCTCAACGATCTGGCCGATCGTGCTTTCGAGCGATTGGGTAATGTCCCAAGAGGGGAAGTGGGCGCGCATTTTTCGGAGGTCGGAGTAGTAGCAGATGTGGTCGCCGATGCGGTTTTCGTCCACATAGGTAAAGGCCTGTGCTTTGCCGGTGAAGCCTTCGGTGATTTTGAAGGCCTCGAGGATCGAGCAGGAATTTGCTTTGCCGCCGCCGAGGTTGTAGACCTCGCCTTGGCGCGGAGCGGCGACGAAGGCGGCCATGAATCGGGCGACATCGAGCGAGTGGATGTTGTCGCGGACTTGTTTGCCTTTGTAACCAAAGACTCGGTATTCGCGGCCTTCGAGATTGCATTTCACGAGGTAACTGAGGAAGCCGTGGAGTTCGACGCCTGAGTGGTTCGGGCCGGTCAAGCAACCGCCACGCAAACAGCAGGTGGGCATTCCAAAATAGCGACCGTATTCCTGCACCATCACATCGGCGGCGACTTTTGAAGCGCCGAAGAGCGAGTGCTTGCTTTGGTCGATCGTGAAGGTCTCGGGAATGCCATGCTCGTAGGCTGCATCGGCAAAATCCCAGCGCGTCTCGAGTTCGCGGAGCGCGATGGAATTTGGTGCGTCGCCGTAGACTTTGTTCGTGCTCATGTGGACGAACGGGCTCTCCGGACAGGCTTGGCGAGCAGCTTCGAGCAGATTCAGCGTGCCGACGGCGTTTGTGTCGAAGTCATCAAACGGAATCGCCGCCGCGCGATCGTGCGAGGGTTGGGCGGCGGTGTGGACAATCACATCAGGACGAATTGTTTTTACCAAATCCAAAACTCCGGCGCGGTCGCGGATATCAACCTCGTGGTGCACGAAGCCGGGCAAAGTCTCGGAGAGCCGCTGCTGATTCCAGCGCGTGTCGCCTTGCGGGCCGAAAAAAACAGCGCGCTGGTTGTTGTCCACGCCATGAACTGTAAAGCCGAGTTCCTTTGCGAAATAGACGCAGACCTCCGAACCGATTAACCCGGAGGATCCGGTGACGAGTAATTTTTTTGTCATAGAAGGTTTTTGGAAATTATTTTGACTCTGATGACTGGAGGTGGTCTGCGAGGGCGTCAGCGAAGAGTTTGTGGCCGATACTGCCCCAGTGCGAATCGTTTGAGAGATAGACATCTTTTTTTCCTGAAGCGATAGCCTCGGAGAGGATTTGGTCGGTGCGAGGGACAGGGAGCGAGGGGTCTTTGGCGAGTTCGGCGACGAGGTTGGCTGTGGAGCGGTCGGCGTTCTTCAAATACGGCGCGAAGGTCGAGGATTTGTCGGGCGCGACAAGCAGCACGAACCGAGTAAACCCGTTGGCCTCGATGATTTTTTGATAAACTGCGGCACCGGCTCGCAGGTCGGCGTAGTCTTTTTCTCCGAGGCTTTGTTTTTTTAACTCATCAAAGTAAACGAGCATGTCGGTATCATTCGGCGAGCTGAAAAGGCCTTTTTTCGCGAGTGGGATTTCGACGACTTGATTGTTCAGTCGCATGTGGCGTTGAACGATGGCGCCGAGGTGGCCGAGGACATGGTTGGGATCAAACCCGGCCTTGAGGCTGGGCGATTGGTCAAGCACGGGAAGGGCGGGAGGTTTTGCCCCAGCGAAAAGCTCGGGCGGCGCGGTCGATAGCGCGGCGGCGGGTGCGGTCATTCCCGAAAAATAGGCGACGCGCTCGTGCAGGTAGCGCTCGACGCTCTCGAAGACAAAAACTTTTGGCGGGTGTTGTTTAAAGATCGGCAGCTCGTAGATCTCCATCGGCCAGTAGCGGCGGGTGTCGAACACAATCATCGAGAGGCCGGTGCGGTTGATGAAATAATTCTGCCAACCGAAGAGCCGGCTTTCTTGATCGACGCTGAACGAATCACCAAGCACAACGACATCGTAATATTTGTCGTAGTCCTTGAGGTCGGTGCTGACTTTGAAGAGGTTTTGGTCAAAGGCGGCTTGCGGCGCCCTCGGTCCGAAATCATTCTCGGCATACCCCCCCACCCGCGCCAAGTCGCCATCAACAGGCAGCAACCACGCGGCGAGGCCCCAAACCGAAGCGAGGATGCCCACGAAGGCGATCCCAAGAATTTTACTGTAGAGGCCGAGGCTCATTTAGAAATCCTTGTAGAGGAATGAGCTGACATTACTGAGATTGAGCATGCACCAGATGAAAACCAGCAGCGTGACGGCGAGCCACCCCACGGAGGGCCGCCAAGCAAGCGCGCGAAAAGCGGCAGGGATTTCCTCGATTTTCTTGCCGTAAGTGACGATTCCCGGTTCCAAGGCGGCAAGGATCTGCTGGCTGTTTGGCAGGATCGAAACAAAAACTCCCAATCCGACGAGGCATCCGAGTAGGACGAATTGCGGCTCGGCTTGGTATCCGAACCACGAGAAGACACCTACGAGGTTTGGCGAGGATTTGAAAAAAAGCGGATCGCCAGTAACAAAAATGCCGTTTGCGCCCACCATGCCAGCCATCATGCGAATGGCTTCGGCTGGATGCTCGGCGCGGAAGAAAATCCACGAGACCAACACGGCGAGAAATGTGAGTGCCCGTCCGCCCCAACCGGAAAAAATTATCGCGCCGGGGATTTTCGTGTGCTCGAGGAGCGAGGTCCAAGCATGGTTGACAACGAGATAACTGCCATGCAGCGCACCCCAAAAAATGAATGTCCACCCCGCACCGTGCCAGAATCCACCCAGGAGCATGGTCAGAAAGAGATTGGCCGAACGGCGAACCGATCCGCAGCGGTTCCCGCCGAGACCGATGTAAACAAAGTCACGCAAAAACCGGGAAAGTGTCATGTGCCAGCGACGCCAGAAGTCACTGATGCTCTCTGCCTTGTAGGGCGAGTTGAAATTCAGCGGAAGTCGAATACCGAAAAGCCGAGCGATCCCGATCGCCATGTCCGAGTAGCCGGAAAAATCAAAATACAATTGAAACGCATAGGCGAGCGCTCCAATCCAGGCGGCGACGAGGGTGATGGGCTGATCTGCTCCCACAGCCCAAAAGCCTTGATTGGCCCAAGGCGCAATCGTGTCGGCGACGAGAACTTTTTTCGCCAACCCCATCGTGAAAATCGTCACGCCAACACAAATGTCCGTGGCGCGTTCACTCGCCCCGCGTGTCTTACGAAACTGCGGCTGGGTTTCCTTCTGATAAACGATTGGGCCGGAGCTGATCTGCGGGAAGAAAGCCGAGAAGAGCAAAAACTCGAAGTAGCTGCAGGGCAAAGTCTCGCCTCGGCGGCAGCCCACGAGCCAGGCGATTTGCATGAAGGTGATGAAAGAAATCCCCAGCGGCAGCAGGATTTTTTCAATAAAGAGATTGGCTTCGAGGACGGCGTTGAGATTCGTGACGAAAAAATTCGCGTATTTGAAATAGCAAAGGACGAGAACATTCAGGCCCACCGCGAGCACGAGGAGCCATTTTCCACCCGATTCGCCGCGACGCTGGAGTGCCGAGCCCAGCAGGTAGTTGATCGCCGTGAGCGGCAAAAACAATGCCAGCACCGAGGCGTTTCCCCAGGCATAAAAAACCAGCGAAGCCGCCAGCAGCCATGCTTGGCGGGCGAAGAGATTCCCGAAGCGTTCCAGCAGGAAAAACCCTGCAAGCACGATCGGGAGGAATCCGAAAAGGAAGGTGGCGGAGTTGAAAAACATTCGTTCAGAACTTCCCCGCGAGCGCTTTGACTAGAGGCAGAATCTTGCCCATGAACTTATACCAACCCGCGACTTGGCCGATGCGGGATTTCTGAAATGAACTCTGTGGCATTCCCTCCACGATGCTCTCCTGCAACAAGCGCAGACGCTCCGGGCCGTTTTCCAAGTGCGGATTGATGCGGTCGCGCAAATAGCCGGTGGCGAGTTTGCGTAGGCTGGTCTCCGCCGTGAAATGCTCTTTGCGCACGCCCGGCAAATACACGGGATTCACCGCACCGAGAGAGCGCAGCCAGCGGAGCCCTTCGCTCGCCGAGCCTTTGCTGATGCGGAGCCGCTCGATGATGTCATCCAACGAGAGCGCTTCTTCCGTGCTGAAAAGCAGCCCGTAAATTTCACCGATTGATCGTGGCAACGACAACGCGGCGAAGGCGTGGACAAAAAACGAAATCGCCTGGAGCTGGAAGGAGTCTAGAGCTTGGCGAGAGGCGCCATCACGAGAGCCGTTGCCGCCGTTTGACGACAAGCTGCCGCCCGTGGCGCGGGCCGATGTCCGAGCCAATTTCTTGGGTTTGACTGTGGTTTCCACAAGCCTCAAGGGGGAGGGAAGTGCCTAGAATCAACCCCAGGCAGTCAGAATGTTCAAGAAATAATGAACAAAATCTTCGCTCAAGATTTGTGCAGAAAGTTGATCCTTGCTCTTTTCAACCGCAAAAATCTTGGGCATCCTTTGCGGCCAAATCTCCCTCAACAACCACCACACCATGTCAGCCATCATTGCCAAAGGACTCGAAGGAATCGTCGCCAACACCACCAACCTCAGCGATGTGTTGGGAAACGAGGGAATTCTGATCTACGCCGGCTACAACATCAACGAGATCGCCGGCAAGGCGACTTTCGAAGAGGTGACCTACCTGCTCTGGCACGGCGAACTCCCGAACAAAAAACAACTCGCGACGCTTACTGAAAAACTTCGTTCGGCCCGCGAACTGCCGGAGCCCATGGTGGATTTTCTTAAAACCGCTCCCAAGGACGCCCCGCCAATGGATGTGATTCGCACCGCTGTGTCGATGCTCGGCCTCTACGACGATTCTCTCAGAGACGACAGTCCCGCCGCGAATTACCACCGCGCCGTCAGCATCACGGCAAAAATCGGAGTGATCGCCGCGTATTTCCACCGTGCCCGCAAGGGACTCGACCTCCCGCCCGTCCGCCCCGATCTCGGCGAGGCCGCACATTTTCTTTATTTGATCAATGGCACGGAGCCGACTGAGCAAGCTGCACGCACACTCGATGTCGCCTATGTCCTCCACGCGGACCATGGCATGAATGCCTCTACTTTCTCAGCCCGCGTGACGATCGCCACGCTGTCGGACATGTATTCTGCAATCACCTCAGCCATCGGCACCCTCAAAGGCCCACTCCACGGCGGCTCGAACGAAGGCGTCATCCACATGCTCCAGCAAATCGGCGACGAAAAAAATGTGGAGACCTGGATCGAGAATCAACTCGTTCAAAAGAAAAAAATCATGGGCATCGGGCACCGCGTCTACAAAACGCTCGACCCGCGCGCACCGCATCTTCGTGCGATGGCAGTCACGCTCAGCGACCAACTCGGCGAGCCGAAATGGATCCGCATGAGCGAGCAAATCGCGAAGATCATGAAGCAGCGCAAGGGGCTCAATGCAAATGTCGATTTCTACTCCGCGACGGTTTACTACTCGCTCGGCCTGCCGACCGATCTCTTTACTCCCGTCTTTGCGATCGCCCGTTGCGCCGGTTGGGTTGGGCATGTGATGGAGCAACTCGCCGACAATCGCCTCTACCGCCCACTCAGCGAATACACCGGCCCCGCGGTCGGTAAAAAATTCGTTCCTGTCGACCAGCGGGCATGATGCCTCGCCTCTCGGCACGCGGCCTCCAGCGGTCCTTCCGAATCGGCGGCAACCGGATTCAGGTCTTGCGCGGGATCGATCTCGATCTCGCTCCAGGTGAGTCGGTTTTCCTCTGCGGCGCCAGTGGAGCAGGCAAGACGACTCTTCTCTACACCATCGCCGGCTTGGAAACACCCGAAGCTGGAACCGTAGAGTTCGAGGGCCGCTCGCTCTATGGGCTCTCGGGAAACGCCCTGGCCCGGCTTCGCAATGAACGCATGGGATTTGTTTTCCAATCCTACTTCCTCCTGCCTGAGCTCACCGCGCTCGAAAATGTCCTGCTGCCCTCGATGATTGGGGGAAAAAACGGGGAGTCGCGTGCGAAGGACCTCCTCGACCGTGTCGGTTTGAAAGACCGCATGGATCACCTCCCGGCCGAACTCAGCGGCGGCGAGCAACAACGCGTCGCCATCGCCCGCTCGTTGGTCAATGACCCCTCGATCCTTTTCGCTGATGAGCCCACGGGCAACCTCGATTCGAAAAACGGCGAGGTCATCATCGCCCTCCTTCTCGATCTCGCCAAAGCCGACGGCCGCACCCTGGCTGTTGTGACACACGATGACCGGCTCGCCGCGCGCGGAGACCGTCTGGTGCGAATTGTTGATGGCCTCCTCGCCTGACTCCTCCGATGCCGCTCGATTACCCGGCTCCATTCAACCAACTCACCCGTGAGCTTCGACGCCTGCCCGGCCTTGGTCCCCGGAGCGCTGAGCGTTGTGCGCTTTGGCTCCTTGGGCACAAAGACGCCCGACCTGCCCAACTCGCGGAGGCCATCACCTGCGCCGCTGCGGCGATCCATCCGTGCCGCGAGTGCGGTTTTTTCGCCGAGGAGGAATTGTGTGGCATCTGCTCCCAGCCGGCGCGACAGGGCAAGGAATTGTGCGTCGTCGAGCAGGCGACCGACATTCTCCCGCTCGAACGCAGCGGAGTTTTCGGCGGCCTTTACCATGCCTTGGGCGGACGCCTCGCGCCACTCGACCACATCGGTCCCGACCAACTCCGCATTGAATCGCTTCTCCGCCGAATCGAAAAAAACCGCCCTGCCGAGGTAATCCTCGCACTCAGCGCCGATGTGGAAGGAGAGGCGACGACGAACTACCTGACCGAAATCATCGCCCCACTTGGAATTCCCCTCACCCGCATCGCCCATGGTCTACCCGCCGGCGGCGGACTCGAGCATGCCGACCAACTCACTCTCCAGCGCGCACTGACCGGTCGCCGCCCCGCCTGATTCCCAGCGCCAGAAAACCCAACGCTCCGGCCCAAGCACAGACCCCCGTCCACGCGCACCAGTCATACCACCACGGCGGGCGGAACTCGAAAACAACGGACCCTTTCCCCTCCGTCTTCACGGCCGAAAAAGCCAGCAGGCCCTTGGTCACAGCCACCGATTTGTCCCCTTCGCGCGCCGTCCAATCCGGATGCCAGGCCTCGTTGAAAACCAGCCAGCCCGGCTCTCCAGTCGGCGCGAATTCAGAGCGCTGATAGGTGGTGATTCCCGTTTTTGCGATTGGCAAAAAGGCCCGCCCCTCCTCCAAAACCTCGCCGTCGCGTTGCGCAATGCGGCCATCCACCACGCGCCCGCGCAGCCCGGGCTCCGCCGTTTCGCCGCCAGCCGTTTGGATTACCGCAAGATGGTGGGCCGCCCCGCCGAGGGCCGCCACAGCGGTTTCCGGAGCATCCGAGGAGGTCTGAATAAAATCCCGGGCGAGGAACGCATAGCCGAGAGGTTTCTTTACTTCCAGCAAGGCGATGTTGGGACTTTCAAAAACCACAGGGCACATTTTGCGGAGTCTCTCTTGCTGGCTCGAAGAAGTGTCCGGATCGGTCTTGTCGATCAGCAGAAACGCCACGCCCGCGACGCGAAAGTAAGACTCGAGCTGGTCATCCGACATAAATGCCGATGCCTGCAACACCGCCGCGTGGCGTTGCTGGAGGTAGTTATTAAAAGCCTCTGCCGCGAGCGGTCGGCCGGAAAGCCAAGGCGTCATCAAATAAAAATACCGACCCGAAAACGGATAAACCCGCCCAGGCGTCGGCGAGGATTTCAGGAACTCCTGCGCCGCCAAAAAATCCGTCCATACCGCCCTGTCCATTTTCGGGACAAAAAAGGGCTTGGCGTAAATACCGGCGTCCAGCGCGACCAGCAGAACCAACACGGCAGCCAATGCAGGAGTCTTCGCCAAAACCGTGGCGGCGGCGAGAGCCACTCCGCCAACCACAAACACCGCGCCGGTGACTTGGAAATAATCAAACGGTGCACGGATGTTTGAATAAAGCGGGAGCCATTCCAGTAGGCGAAATCCCAGAACGATGAGGTAAACCACCGACAACGCCGCAGCGATCCAACGCCATTTTTGAGAGCCGCGAGGGACAATTTGAAAGATAACCCAGACCTGCGCAGCGAGCAGAGACCAAGCTATGGCTGGCGTGAAGTCTGCCGCGCCTGGCGACATTTTTAGAAACTCAAAGTGCCCGCCAAGCACGCTCAGCGGGCCGAAGGAAATCCAGAACATCCCGAGCGCAAGAGCCAGCATCCAACGCGCCGCGCGGCCTATGGGGCTCCCATGGAGCGACCCACGAAGGAGCGCCACAGCCAACACAGCCCCGGCAACAATTCCCAAATACGTCCCGCCATTGAGGGTGGTCGGCGCAAAACCCGCATCCATGCCACTCCCCAAAACCCCACCCCGATCGAACCAGCTCAAAGCACTTTTGGAGCTGAAGGCCCTTTGCCACCCTTCGAATGGCCCAAGCTGGAACATCGTGACAAAACCGGTTTCCCGAAGAGCAGGCAGGTTGGGAATCACCGCGAGAAAAACCACAGCACCCATCGCCAGAGCGACGGCTTTCCAGTTGGGCCGCTCCGATCTGGGCTGGGCGAAATACTCCGCCGCCGCAAAGACCACCAGCGCGGGCGCGGCCATCAAGGCCGTTTTCCCATAAGCAAGCGCCAGCGCAGAAAAAGCCACAGCAAGCGCGATAGCCGAGCGGGGAGTTCCTTCACGCAAGAACCCCACCAAGGCCCACAGCACCCACGGAAAAATCGCCAGCGAGGCCACTACAACAAAATGCTCAAACGACGCAGCGCGCGTCAGCACCGAGGGATTCAGCAAAAACAAAACCGCGCCCAGCCAAGCGGCGAGGCGGTTATCGACCCAGCGGCGAAGAAAGAAATACATCCCCGCCGCCCCAACAATCAAGCAAGCGGCGACAGCCGCCTTGCTCCCGGCCAAAAACCCAAAGGCTCCCGCACCCGCAAGCAGGAGCGCATTGGAAAACATCATTCCCCACGCTGGTGCGAGGCTTATTCCTTGCTGGAACATCGGCGACCACCACGGCCAGAAGCCGAGGTTTTGGAAGCCGCGCAGGAAGTCTCCGGCCTTGGCAAAATTTGCCAGCAACTCCTGATCCGAAACGGGCTGCCCAAGCCAGAACCAAAGCCCCAAAGCCACGGAAACAACCGGCAACGCCAGAGCCAAAAATCGCCATAGGATTTTCATGGAGGCGGCATCTTCGATGGCCTCGCCGGGATGTCACGGCGAAAGCCGAGCCTCAGGTGCGAACGGCCTTGGGCTGGTTGCTGAAATGCTCTTGCGTCGCCCACGCGATTCGGAATCCCACACTCGTTCCCCGGCCATTCGGGTCATTCGCATTCCTCGCCGAGGACATCAGGCCGCTCCCATAAAAGTCCCAAGCACCACCACGCAGCGTGTGGTAGGTGCGGGAGGAATTGAAATTATCCATGCACCATTCCCAGACATTGCCACTGAGATCGAAGAATCCGTATTCGTTGGCGGGAAAAGAACCGACCGGTGAGGTGAATTCGAAGTCATCCACTTTAAGAGATTGGTGGTAATTTCCGAATCCCTTGCGGGGAGGATAGCCCGGTCCCCATGGATAGCCGGGCTTTTGCTTGCTGCGCTCGGCGGGGGTTTCCTGGCTTTCGTGCGAGAGCCCTACGGCCGCGCTCCACTCGAGGTCCGTGAGCAGGCGGTAGAATTGGTCTTCGGGCATGAGCCCGGCCTCGCGCTCCTTGGCGGTGAGCCAGAGGCAAAAATCAATCCCGTCATGCCAACTGACATTCACAACCGGGTTATTGGAATCCGTCGGATTTTTTTGGTCGGGAAATTGGATACCCTTTTCCACACAGTAGAGCCTGTAGTCGCACACTCGGGTGGGCCAAATGCAGGCAAGGGTCTTGAATCGCGGGACCTGGACCAGCGGCATCCCAATGCTATTGATATGCGGATTAGAAACCGAAGCCTTCGGCATCGGGGACGATTGAATCGCACCCCCTTCGTGATTCAATTGTGCAAAGGCTGCCAAGAGACGGCGGCGATCTCCAATCTTGGCCACGCCCAAATCCTTCAAGTCAGCATCCGTAAGATACCCCAAGACAGCGTCATCTACGCCTTCGTTTAAGAAGTTCTTCAAGAGGTGTTCCCTCTTTTCGATCTTCAAGATCGCCTCAAGCTGTAATGTGATATCGATATGTTTCCCCCGTTTTTGTCCCCCGGCTCACGAACCTCCTCAAACCGTTCGGCATCGCGAAACCTGCGGATGATCGTAAAGAATCGCTCAATTACACTTAAAATCGTCCAAGGCATCGTGCAACATTTTCCTCAATTTTAATTCCGCCGGCCCGAGCCGCATTGCCGTTGGTCTTTGAGCTTGACGCGGCGCGGCTAATGGCCGTTCATCTCCGACTTTTTTAAGTTCTATTGTGACATCACTTTTTGCGGACATCATTCCAAGCCAAGCCGTCTGGACGATCGCTTACATCACGGTTCTTCTCGGGCTCTCGATCTACGGGCTCCACCGCTACTCGATCATCCACTTGTTTCTAAAAAACCGGCACGCCGCCGACCTGCCTCCCCGGCATTTCGAGGAACTGCCTGTCGTCACCGTCCAGCTACCTATCTTCAATGAATATCATGTCGTTCAGAGGCTTTTGGATGCCGTGGCAGCGGTCGACTACCCGCGCGATCGGTTGGAAATCCAAGTCCTCGACGATTCCACGGACGAGACCTTCGCGCTCTGCCGGGACAAAGTCGCCGCGCTGAAGGCTTCCGGCCTCGACATCGTCCACATTCACCGCACCAACCGCGCCGGCTACAAGGCAGGAGCGCTGGAAAACGGCCTGCACTCCGCACGCGGGGAGTTTGTTTTCATTCTGGATGCGGACTTCGTTCCCCAGCCGGACATTCTCCACAAGCTCATCCATCATTTCACCGACGAAAAAACCGGGATGGTGCAGGCGCGGTGGGGGCATTTGAACGCCGGGGCGTCGCTGCTCACGCGGTTGCAGGCGATGTTTCTCGACGGCCATCTCCTGCTGGAACAAACCGCGCGCGCGCGGAGTGGACGGTTTTTCAATTTCAACGGCACCGCCGGCATGTGGCGGCGCCGCTGCATCGAGGATGCCGGCGGTTGGGAGCACGACACACTCACTGAGGATTTGGACCTCAGCTACCGCGCCCAACTCTGCGGCTGGCGGTTTGTTTTTCTCCCGGATGTCGTCGTGCCGGCGGAACTCCCCGAGGACATCGACGGCTTCAAATCCCAGCAACACCGCTGGACGAAAGGCTCGATCCAGACTTGCCTGAAAATCCTCCCCGCCGTCTGGCGCTCCCGCATTCCGCTCACTCTCAAAACCGAGGCCACCATCCACCTCACCTCGAATTTCGGCTACCTACTTCTCGTCCTGCTGTGCCTGCTGAC
>Ga0315901_10005883_pt1 | contig 14821 bp, 13 predicted proteins | sample LakEriMetagenome_10_FD_203761 | JGI IMG/M metagenome (GOLD analysis project Ga0315901, IMG submission 203761) | Freshwater fungal communities from buoy surface, Lake Erie, Ohio, United States - Buoy 2 MA116 | ecosystem: Environmental > Aquatic > Freshwater > Lake | place: USA: Lake Erie, Ohio... | reverse complement strand
GTTAGATTCTTGGAATGGAACCGTGGCAGAGCTACTTGATTCAATGTTTGACCCAACCGTTACCTACGATGATTTAAAATGGATTAGGCAACAATGGAAAGGTAATCTTGTTGTTAAAGGAATTCAGAATGTTGAAGATGCGGTCAAGTCAATCGAATCTGGTGCAGATGCAATAATCCTTTCAAATCATGGCGGACGGCAATTAGATCGAGCACCAGTTCCACTTCACCTACTACCTGAAGTTGTGAAGGCTGTTGGCAATAAAGCAGAGGTTCATGTTGATACAGGGATTATGCATGGCGCAGATATTGTCGCTGCGATTGCAAGTGGAGCGAAATTTACTTGGATAGGTAGAGCTTACTTATATGGCTTGATGGCTGGTGGAAAACCTGGCGTTGATCGCACATTAGAAATTTTAAGTACTCAAATTGTTCGAACGATGAAACTGCTTGGTGCAAGAACGATCTCTGAGTTAAACCCTGACCATGTTCGATTTATTGCACGCTATAGCGATAAATAATTGAACTTTTGGCATAACAACTGGTCAGGCTTTAGACTTCGTCGCGCTTAACAATCCTTGGCGGGTTGCCCGAGCGGCCAATGGGAGGGGACTGTAAATCCCCCGGCTCTGCCTTCGAAGGTTCAAATCCTTCACCCGCCACCAGGTAAATTTAAATTAAATATTTCTTAATTAAAGATTGTAAGTTTGGATCATTTCGATCTTGATTACCGGTACGCCACAATCCATCTTCTTGAGTATCTTCAATGTAAATTAAATTATTAAGTCCTGGCAATCGCTTGGTTAATGTTCCTACGCGCTTACTTTGAACAAACCACCATAAATCATCAGTATGAAAAGATAAATCTTTATAGGTGCTTTCATCTAGTACATCTGGGTGGAAAAAACTTGCCTTATATAGAGTTCCAGCCCCTGAGGTAGCAAATAGCTCAGATGATGGTCCATCACTATGTGAATAGTTCTTCTCCCACTTATCGTAGGACGCTAACTTATTGCCTTCCTTGATTTTAACTTTATGAACCCGGGCAGCCACAACGCACTCTGGAGTAAGGTGATGTTGAATCATTAACTTCAACGTTAAATCGCCTTCAAAAAACAAATCATCATCAACAACAATAATTGGAAGGGTTTTTTCAAGCTTTAAAGTTGGAATGAGTTTCTTACCAGGCCCTAAATCATCGCATGAAATAATCTCTATTTTTCCATCCGATGCTAGCTTCTTAACCTCAGCAGGTAATTTATCTATATCAGTGCTTGCAATGTTTAGATAAATCTTTTTTGGGATTAACCTTTGATTCATTAATGATTCAAGAGCTTTCGCTAAAGTATTAAACCTAGCTGGATGGCTGGTCAATGAAATTACATGATCCCAACTGACTGGCTTAAATTGTGAACCAGATGGGATAAGCAATTGATTAAGTAATATCCCACCAGAACTTGATTTGATTTGTCTTAATTCACTTAACAGTTGGTTTTGGTGCCTGGTCGCTTTACTTCCCAAATTTCTTGAAGTTCTGACTAGATAGTAAATAGCAAAGGATTGCAGAGCCACAATTACTAGCAATAGTGCGGTATTCATTAGGTCTGCCTAACTTTGTTGTAGTTATACTATTTTCATGGAAAAGCCCACCATTATTCTAGCGACAAGTAATGGTATTGGCATGGGACACCTAACCAGAGCCAGCGCAATTGCTGCTGAACTGAAGAGTTATGCAAATCCAGTAATCATCTCTATGGCATCTGGCGTAGTTGAGGTTCCCAAAATCGCTGGAGTTAAATTTGAATATGTACCAGGTCGTGATCGAAAGTGGATGGGCAGATTTGAATGGGATAGGTATTTAAGGGATCGCATAGTTTCACTAATTGATGAAACCAATGCAAAAATTGTTAGCTTTGATGGAGTAGTTCCTTATCCAGGAATAATCGGAATAAAGAGCGTGCGTCCAGATGTTAAGTTGGTTTGGGTGCGCAGGGGCTTCTGGCAAAAAACTCCACAACGATATTTACTTAATCTTCAATCAAAAATGATGGACTTAATAATCACCCCAGGCGATTTTGGGCAAAGCTATGACAAGGGTCCAACATCTACTCGAAATGATTCAGTATTAGTAAACCCAATATCTATTTATCAAAAGAAAACTACTCTTGATAAATCATCAGCACGAGAATTACTGGGTTTAGATAAAGATCGCCCAGCTATCTTGGTGCAACTGGGCATCGGTGAGGCTGATCTAAATGCCAAAATGACAGCAGCATTATCAGGTCTTACAGCTTGGCCAAATTTACAAGTTGTTCTTACTAAAGAACCAGTTGCTGCAAATGGTGAAAATCTTGCACCTGCTGGATTGGATATCAAAATAATTAGACACTTCCCGCTGGCCAATGTATTGCATGCATTTGATGCCGCAATTTGTGCAGCTGGCTATAACAGTGTTCATGAAGAGTTAGCAGCAAAAATTCCAACTCTTTTTATACCAAATATTCGAGGAACTGATAATCAAGCAGCAAGAGCTGATTGGGCAGCTGATAATCAAATGGCTTTAACGGTAGATCAGGCAAACCTTCTAGATATTAAAAATGGAGTAGTTAAATTAGCGCAAGCATCAATTCGGGAGAATCTTTCAAGTAACTGCGAAAAACTTCCTGAAGTTAGTGGTGCTGAAGATGTCGCCAACATATTTAAAGAGTTGCTTACTAAACCTGCTAAGGATGAGTCAGAAATTTCAAGGACTTTATTTAGATTAAAACTCCAAGATATATTTGGTAGAGGCTGGCGCGGGACGGTTTATTCATTGCTCCAAGCGATAACAATCGCATATCGTTGGGTTAAACCTCATAAGGATGTAAAGGTTGTAAATACCGAGGAAGTGAAATTATTTATTGGCGAGGATAGTGAGAGTTTACGTAAATTAATTAAGAGTGGAAATCCATTCGAGCACCTCTTAACTGGAGCTTCTCAAAATTATCAAAATAGGCGTATTGAGATTGCATCTAAGGCTTATCTAAAGTAATTATGAGGTCAATTCGTAATTAATAAAGGCGGGTTGTATCCTTGGCCAGCACTTCGCCCCCTTAGCTCAGTCGGTAGAGTGTTTCCATGGTAAGGAAAAGGTCAACGGTTCGATTCCGTTAGGGGGCTCGAATAAAAATTTAATACTGAAAAAACTTGGCGGGGTAGCTCAGCTTGGTAGAGCAAGCGGCTCATAATCGCTGTGTCGTGGGTTCAAATCCCGCCTCCGCTACCAGTTTTAAAGTTGGAAAAGGTGAGAGAAATAAGCACCAATTTCAGGAAATGGTGAGGGTCAGGTAACCTCACCCAAGATCGAAATTAACTAATTGGTTAATTTAACTACAAGGCTAGGAGCTCAACCATGGCAAGCAAAAGTGCAGATGTTCGTCCAAAAATTACAATGGCATGTGTTGAGTGCAAAGAGCGCAACTACATCACCCGCAAGAATCGTCGTAACGATCCAGATCGTTTAGAGTTAAAGAAGTTTTGCCCTCGTTGTAAGTCATCACAACTTCACCGCGAAACTCGTTAATTAATACCCGCCAATGGCTGGGTCAATTCGAATCTGTTTAATAGCAGAGGGCTTCACTGAAGATTTAATTACCTGTATTTCTGCTATTACTAAAAATACCCAAACTCCAATTACTGTCTATGCAAATGGTAAAAGTAATTGGATTTCACTAGATCAATTTGATCCAAATCAAGTAAGCCTTATTCAAGAGAAAAATCCTCTGGGCTGGGGAAATGTCACCAATTATTTTCTGAATAACTTAACCGAGCAGTATTTAGTAATAATGGATCCTTCAACGGTTTTTAATGCAGATCCGATTCCACAGACATTAGCTGCGCTTGACTCTGGGTATCAAGGGGTTGGCTGGAAAGGTGGTCTAGTAAACATTGATGATGAATGGCGAACTACCACCGATAAAGGAGTAGGTGAGGTTGATGTCTTATTTAGTTACTACATGGCGATTGATCGAGAGTTCGCATTAGCAGCGGGTGGGGCAAATCCAAGTGCTAAGTACTATCGAAATGCAGATCTAGAGCTATCGCTAGCAATAAGACAATCTGGTGGAAAATTACTGCAAATAGATTTGCCGCTTGAACAAGGCCGGCATCATGGATATCACGATGTTGATCCTGAGTACCGCGATAAGAACTCACGGAAAAATTATCAAAGAATTTTAGATCGATTTAGAGGCAAAAATGAGATCCTCTCGCCACGTCGGTAGGCTTATCTAATGGAACAGTTATCAAACTTCACCACACTTAAAGTGGGCGGGCCGGCACAAAAAATTGTGCATGCTCACACTGAGGATGAGTTAGTTAACTTTGTGAAGGCCGCAGATAAATCTGGTGAAAAAATATTAATTTTAGGCGGTGGTTCAAACCTATTAATTAGTGATGAAGGATTTGCGGGCACCGTTATTAGAGTTGAAAGTAAAGGCAATGCGCTGGAATTTGATGCTTGCAGTGGCGGCATGATTGAGGTCTCAGCTGGTGAGGATTGGGATGAATTTGTTGCGATAACAATTGCGAAAGGTTTTGCAGATCTTGAATCCCTAAGTGGTATTCCTGGAACGGTCGGGGGAGCACCAATTCAAAATATTGGAGCTTATGGACATGAGGTTAGTGAAACTATTGCAAGAGTAAAAGCTTATGATCGTAAAAATGGTGAGGTTAAAACCTTCACAAATCAAGAGTGTAAATTCTCTTATCGAAACTCAGTATTTAAAGAAGAAAATGGCCGCTATGTAATTCTTAATGTCACTTTTCAATTGCGAAAAGGTGAGTCATCACTACCAATTAGCTATGCCGAACTAGCAAAACATTTATCTATAAATATCGGAGATCGCGCACCAGTTAGTGATGTTAGAAAAGCAGTCCTTGAACTTCGTGGTCGTAAGGGAATGTTAATTGATTCTAAAGATATAAACTCAAACTCTGCTGGATCTTTTTTTGTAAATCCAATTTTAAGTAAATCAGATGCTGATAAGTTGCCACAAGATGCACCGCGTTGGCCGCAACCAGATGGCCGAGTGAAAACTTCAGCTGCTTGGTTAATGGAGCACGCCGGCGTACTAAAAGGTGAAAAATTTGCGGGTGCGCAAATTTCTAGTAAACATGTATTGGCATTAACAAACTCGGGAGGTGCAACAGCTGAAGATATTATTGAGTTAGCTAAAATTGCTCGGGCTAAGGTTTATGAGAAATTTCAAATAAAATTAGAGGCTGAGGTGCAATTAGTTGGGCTTGATTTAAACTAAATTGCTTCGCTTAATAGTTTCTTGACTCGGCCAATGCCTTCAACAATATCCTCATCACCTAAAGCGTAAGAAAAGCGTAGGTATCCAGACGGTCCAAATGCTTCACCTGGAACTGCTGCCACTTCAACCTCTTCCAAAATTAATGTGGCAAGCTCTGCTGATGTTGTTGGACGTTTACCTCTAATTTGTTTTCCTAAAACCCCTTTTACCGATGGATATACATAAAAGGCACCGGTTGGTGTTGGGCAACTTACGCCAGGAATCTCATTTAACAATTTAACAATTAACTTACGCCTGCGATCAAAAGCCTCACCCATTTTGTGAACTGCGGCCAAATCACCAGTTAAGGCAGCAATTGCAGCTCGTTGTGAAACATTGGAAACATTTGAGGAAAGGTGTGACTGTAAATTGGTGGCAGCTTTAATTAAATCTTTTGGCCCGATCATCCAGCCAACTCGCCAACCAGTCATCGCATAGGTTTTTGCAACGCCATTGATAATAATTGTGCGATCAGCCAATTCTGGAACCTGCACACAAATACTTGGCGCGGTAGCACCGTCATAAAGCAGATGTTCATAAATCTCATCAGTAATTACCCATAAATTATTTTTTAATGCCCACTCGCCAATCTCTTTAACCTGGGCTGGTGAATAAACCGAACCGGTTGGATTAGATGGTGAACAAAAGAGCAGAGCCTTAGTATTTGGAGTCAGAGCCTTTTCAAGTTGGGCAACTGAGACTAAATAATTTTGGGATTCATCAGCAAAAACTTCAACCGCTTTTCCACCAGCTAATTTTATGCACTCAGGATATGTGGTCCAGAATGGCGAGGGTAGTAATACTTCATCACCTGGATCGATCACAGAGGCAAATGATTGGTAAACAGATTGCTTGCCACCATTTGTTACTAACACTTGGTCGGCGGTTATTTCATAATTTGAATCTCGTTTTGTTTTCTTAACAATCGCATCTCTTAATTCTGGTAAGCCAGGTGTTGGTGTGTAGCGATGATTTGCTGGCAACTTTGCAGCTTCAATTGCTGCATTAACAATGTAATCAGGTGTTGGAAAATCTGGTTCACCTGCACCAAATCCAATTACTGGTCGACCAGCTGCTTTTAATGCTTTAGCTTTGCTATCAACTGCCAGTGTTGCCGATTCTGCGATCGCGGCAATTCGTTTTGAAACTCTAGGTTTTTCTGATGCGCCCATGGGGGGTTAAGTCTGCCATCTACGCCTGAAACTGGCTTCACATTTAACTCAGTTTTACCTTTCTCTCGAACCCGCCTACAATTTCGCCCCCGGCGCTTGTATTAGGTCATGATTTTTCATGCCTTAATTCGGGACGAAGGGCAGTAGCTCAATTGGCTAGAGTTGCCGTCTCCAAAGCGGCCGGTTGGGGGTTCGAGTCCCTCCTGCCCTGCAAGTAATAGGTAAGAAGAAGTTAAGTTAGTAAACGAGAAGAAGGAATAGGTAGATGAGCGAAGAGATCGTCTCAACTGAAGAGGCTAAAGGCATCTTTGGTCGCATTGGCCTGTTCTATCGCCAAGTAATTTCAGAGTTAAGCAAAGTTGTTTGGCCAACTCGTAATCAGTTAACCACCTACACGGCTGTGGTTTTAGTTTTCGTTGGATTTGTTGTATTAGTTGTTTCAAGCTTTGATTTGGTTTTAACCAAAATAACTTTCTGGGTTTTCGGCTAAGGCGAGAAGGACAACATGATGTCAATTGATACCCCAGCCAATCCACCAGTGGATGCATTTGAGGCAGCGCTCGCTGTTACTGAGGTAGCCCCAGTAATTGAAGAGGTAATCGCACCTGTCATTGAAGATGTTGTTGAAGAAAGTGCAACTGAAGAAAATGATGAGAATGCTGAATTTCGTGCCGCACTTCGAAATGCCCCAGGTGAGTGGTTTGTTGTTCACTCCTATGCTGGCTATGAAAAGAAGGTTAAAGGAAATTTAGTAAACCGTATTCAGTCATTGAATATGGAGGATTTCATTTTCCAGATTGAAGTTCCTGAAGAAGAGGTGCGCGAGTTAAAGAATGGCGCAATCAAAGTAGTTAAACGAAATGTATTCCCAGGTTATGTGCTTGTGCGCATGGAGCTAACTGATGAGTCTTGGTCTTGCGTAAGAAACACACCAGGAGTAACTGGCTTTGTTGGTAACGCCCACCACCCATCACCATTGACGCTGCCTGAGGTTGAAAACATTTTGGCACCACGTCCGCTTAAGAAGGATGGCAAGATTGCAATGAAGGATATTGACTATGCAATTGGTGAATCAATCACCGTAATGGATGGTCCATTTGCAACATTGCCAGCAACAATTTCAGAGATCATGCCAGAGCAAGCAAAGCTTAAGGTTTTGGTTTCAATTTTCGGTCGTGAGACTCCAGTTGAACTTTCATTCCACCAAGTCCAAAAGATTTAACTAACAAAAGAAAAGGAAAAAACATGGCGCCAAAGAAGAAGGTCACCGCACTTATTAAGTTGCAGATTCAGGCAGGGGCAGCAACACCAGCTCCACCAGTGGGTCCAGCTTTGGGTCAGCATGGCGTTAACATCATGGACTTTGTTAAGGCATACAACGCAGCAACTGAGAGCCAAAAAGGAAATATCATCCCAGTTGAGATCACTGTGTTTGAAGATCGTTCCTTCACATTTATTACTAAGACTCCACCAGCTTCACGATTAATCCTAAAAGCTGCTGGAATTGAAAAAGGTTCTGCAATCCCTCACAAGGATAAGGTTGCAAATCTAACTAAGTCACAGGTTGAAGATATCGCCAAGCAAAAGATGGTGGATCTAAACGCTAATGATCTAGAGATGGCATCAAGAATTATTGCCGGTACTGCTCGTTCGATGGGTATTACCGTCTCTAACTAAAAAAGAAAAATGTGGGAGAACCTCGCTGGTTCGCAAAAACCACAACCCCAATCTTGAAAACCCTTTCAAGATTTACTAAGAGGAGAAGAAATGAAGCGCAGTAAGAAATATAAGGCCGCCGCAGAAAAGATTAAATTAGACAATCTTTATATGCCAGGTGAGGCAATGCAGTTGGTAAAAGAGACCTCAACTGTTAAATACGATGCAACGGTCGATGTTGCATTATTTCTAGGTGTGGACCCAAAGAAAGCTGATCAAGCAATCCGTTCCACAGTTAACTTGCCACACGGAACAGGTAAGACTGCTCGTGTTTTGGTTTTCGCAGGTGGCGAGCGCGCTGAAGAAGCACGTGCTGCCGGAGCTGACATTGTTGGCGCAGATGAATTAATTGATGAGGTTGCAAAGGGTCGTCTTGATTATGACGCAGTTGTTTCAACTCCTGAGTTAATGGGAAAGGTTGGCCGACTTGGAAAGGTTCTTGGACCTCGCGGTTTAATGCCAAACCCAAAGACTGGAACCGTAACAACCAATGTTGCTAAAGCAGTTACTGATATTAAAGGTGGAAAGATTGAGTTCCGTGTTGATAAGAATTCAAACCTTCATTTTGTAATTGGTAAAGTTTCATTTACTGCAGAGCAATTAGCGGAGAACTACGCAGCAGCGATCGAAGAGGTAATGCGGGCTAAGCCTTCATCATCAAAGGGTCGATTTATTAAATCTGCCACCGTATCTTCAACTATGAGCCCCGGTATCAAGCTTGATACCTCAATTGCCCGCGATGGCGGAGCCCAGATCCAATAAATAAGTAATTTTGACTTGGGTAGGCCCAACCGCCTACCCTTGGCTTATTCAAACCGAACTAAGAAATTAGTAAGGCTAGAAACCAAAGACTGCAGGTCTTTTAAAGTAAATCTTTAAAAGGTAATTGTTGAAAAACAACCAGCATAGGTGCCAACGACAACCTCGTGTGCATTTATGCGCCGGGGTTTTTCTTATTTAGAAAGGATGCCAAATGGCAACCCCAGAGAAGACAGCTGCTGTTGCAGAGATCGTTGAAGATTTCCGCACCGCAAATGCAACTGTGCTGACTGAGTACCGCGGTCTATCCGTTGGTTTAATGAAGCAACTACGTAGATCACTTGGTGTAAAAAACAAGTATTCAGTAGTTAAGAACACCCTAACCAAAATTGCTGCAAAAGAAGCTGGCGTGGATTTAGATCCTGCACTACTAGTTGGCCCTTCTGCAGTTGCATTTATTAAAGGTGATCCAATTGATGCTGCTAAAGCATTACGTGATTTCGCCAAAGAGAATCCACTTCTTGTAATTAAGGGTGGAATTTTTGATGGTAAAGCTGTTACCACAGCTGAGATTATGCAATTGGCTAATCTTGAATCTCGTGAGGTTCTGCTTGCCAAGATTGCTGGTGCTATGAAGGCATCAATGTCTAAGGCTGCAAGAACATTTGACGCACTGCGTATCAAGATGGAGGCCGGTGCACCAGCACCAGTTGCCACTGAGGCAGTTGCTACAGAAGCAGTTGCAGAGGTAGTAGCAGAAGCACCAAGTGCTGAAGTTGTCGCCGAAGCACCAGTTGCACAAGATGCAACCCCAGAAGTTGTCGCCGAAGCAGCACCTGCTGCTGAAAGCACAGAAAACTAAACCGACCCCCAACCCCCGTACTCATACCAAGAGTTGGAGTCGGGATTAGCAGAAAAGGAAAGAACATGGCAAAGCTAAATACCGCAGATCTATTAGGTCAGTTCAAAGATATGTCTTTGGTTGAACTAACAGAGTTTGTTAAAGCGTTTGAGACAGAGTTTGATGTAACAGCTGCTGCACCAGTTGCAGTTGCTGCTGCAGGTGGCGCTGCCGCCGGAGCTGCTGATGCTGCACAAGATGAGTTCACCATCATCCTTGAGGATGCTGGCTCTCAGAAAATTGCAGTTATTAAAGAGGTTCGCGCACTTAACTCCAGCCTGGGTCTAAAAGAGGCCAAGGATCTAGTTGATGCCACCCCAGCAACCATCATGGAGAAGGCTGATAAGGCAACCGCCGATAAGGCAAAGGCTGCGTTTGAGGCTGCTGGCGCAAAGGTCACAATCAAGTAATTACTTGAATTAGACAGAAGGGGCAGAGGTTGGATACTCTGCCCCTTCACAATTTTCAAAACCAAAAGGTCCACAGCATATAGCGGCTAAGACCTGGCGGTAGCCGTGTGTTTTAACGCAGTTGACTACTGGAGGAAACTTTGGCCGCTTCAAAAATTAAATCTCATGCTCCACGTCGTGTTTCATTCGCAAAGATTCGTGAACCTCTTGAGGTTCCAAATCTACTTTCTCTTCAATTAGAAAGTATTGATTGGTTACTAGGTAACGAAGCATGGCGATCTCGCCTTAATGATGCTGAGAAGTCACATCGTGGTGAAGTGCCAAAACAATCTGGACTTGAAGAAATTTTTGAAGAGATCTCACCAATTGAAGATTTCCAAGGATCGATGTCACTGTCATTTCGTGATCATCGTTTTGAGCCTCCTAAGTACACAATCGCAGAGTGCAAAGAGCGAGACATTACTTATGCAGCTCCACTCTTTTTAACAGCTGAGTTCACCAACAACATCACTGGTGAAATTAAATCTCAGACAGTTTTCATGGGCGACTTTCCATTAATGACTCCACGCGGAACATTTGTTATTAACGGAACAGAGCGCGTTGTTGTTTCTCAGATCGTTCGTTCACCTGGTGTTTATTTCGAGCGCACAATTGAGAAGACATCTGACAAAGATATTTACACAACAAAAATTATTCCAAGCCGTGGTGCGTGGCTTGAGTTTGAAGTTGATAAGAAGGATATGGTCGGTGTTCGTATCGATCGAAAGCGTAAACAATCAGTAACTGTATTCTTGAAGGCACTTGGTTGGAGCAGCGCACAAATTCTTGAGCAATTTGGTGAGTTTGAATCAATCAAATTAACTCTTGAAAAAGACAATGTTGAAACCCAAGATGAAGCTTTGCTAGATATTTATCGCAAACTTCGCCCAGGTGAGCCACCAACTAAAGAGGCTGCACAAAACCTAATTGAAAACCTTTATTTCAATCCAAAGCGTTATGACCTAGCAAAGGTTGGACGTTTTAAGATTAATAAGAAGCTAGGTCTTGAGTTAGATCTAAACCGTGGCTTACTAACTATTGAAGATATTGTCGGCACAATTAAATACTTAGTTGCCCTACATCGCGGCGATGCCTTGATGGAGTACGGCAAAGAGGTTCGTGTTGAAACTGATGATATTGACCATTTTGGTAACCGTCGTCTGCGTACCGTTGGTGAGTTAATTCAAAACCAGGTTCGTACCGGTCTTTCTCGTATGGAGCGTGTAGTACGTGAGCGTATGACCACTCAAGATGTAGAGGCGATCACACCACAAACCTTGATCAATATTCGTCCAGTAGTTGCATCTATCAAAGAGTTCTTTGGTACATCACAACTTTCTCAATTCATGGATCAAACAAATCCACTTTCAGGAATGACACACAAGCGTCGTCTATCTGCGCTTGGACCTGGTGGTCTATCTCGTGAACGTGCTGGCTTTGAGGTTCGAGATGTTCACCCATCTCACTATGGACGCATGTGTCCAATTGAAACTCCAGAAGGTCCAAACATTGGATTGATTGGATCTCTTGCAACATATGCCCGAGTTACTCCATTTGGATTTATTGAAACTCCTTATCGCAAAGTTGTTGATGGCAAGGTAACTGATCGCATCGATTACTTAACAGCTGATGAAGAGGATGAACACATTATTGCGCAAGCAAATGCACCACTAACCGATGACAATCACTTTGTTGAGCCAAGAGTTTTGGTTCGTCGTCGTGGTGGTGAGGTTGAAAACATTCAAGCATCTGAAGTTGATTACATGGATGTTTCACCTCGTCAGATGGTTTCGGTTGCAACTGCAATGATTCCATTCTTAGAGCATGATGATGCCAACCGTGCGCTGATGGGTGCAAATATGATGCGCCAAGCTGTGCCACTTGTTAAGGCTGAAGCACCATTAGTTGGAACTGGCATGGAGTTCCGTGCAGCTGTTGATGCTGGCGATGTTTTACTTGCTCGCAAGCCAGGAGTTGTAACAGAGGTTAACTCTGATCAAGTGCTTGTTAAAAATGATGATGGCTCAACTGAAACCTACTTTGTTGAGAAGTTTGTTCGTTCAAACCAAGGAACTAGCCGAAACCAAAAGGTTGTAGTTTCAGTTGGCGACAAGCTTGAAGCCGGTGCGGTAGTTGCAGATGGTGCAAGTACTGAGATGGGCGAAATGGCATTGGGTAAGAATCTACTTGTGGCATTTATGTCATGGGAAGGTCATAACTATGAGGATGCGATTATTCTTTCGCAACGTCTAGTTCAAGATGATGTGCTTACCTCAATTCATATTGAAGAGTATGAAGTAGATGCTCGCGATACCAAGTTGGGTGCAGAGGAAATCACTCGTGATATTCCAAATGTTTCTGAAGAGGTATTAGCTGATCTAGATGAGCGCGGAATTATTCGAGTCGGTGCAGATGTTGTACCGGGTGATATTTTGGTTGGAAAGGTAACACCTAAGGGTGAAACTGAATTAACACCGGAGGAGCGCTTACTTCGCGCAATCTTCGGCGAGAAGGCTCGTGAAGTTCGTGATACATCGCTAAAGGTTCCGCATGGTGAATCAGGCAAGGTAATTGGCGTAAGCATTCAAGACTCTGAAGAGGGATTTGAATTAGCAGCTGGTGTAAACCAGGTTGTGCGCGTTTACGTTGCACAAAAGCGCAAAATTCAAGATGGTGACAAACTTGCTGGCCGTCACGGCAACAAGGGTGTTATCTCAAAGATTTTGCCAGTTGAAGATATGCCTTTCTTAGAAGATGGCACACCAGTTGATGTTGTATTAAATCCACTTGGTGTTCCAGGACGTATGAATGTTGGTCAGGTATTAGAAACTCACTTAGGTTGGGTTGCTAAATCTGGTTGGAAGTTAGAAGGAAATGAAGAGTGGCAAACCTCTCTTCGCGCAAATGGTTATGCCGAAGCTCCAGCAAACACCAAGGTTGCAACTCCAGTATTTGATGGCACAAGAGAGGAAGAGCTTTCAGGTTTACTTGGCTCAACTCTGCCAAACAAAGATGGCATGCGATTAATTGGTGCAGATGGTAAGGCGCAATTATTTGATGGCCGAACTGGTGAACCATATAAGCAACATATTTCAGTTGGATACATGTATATCTTGAAGCTGCACCATTTAGTAGATGACAAGATCCATGCTCGTTCAACTGGTCCTTACTCAATGATTACGCAACAACCGTTGGGCGGAAAAGCTCAATTCGGTGGTCAGCGCTTTGGTGAGATGGAAGTTTGGGCACTTGAAGCTTATGGTGCTGCTTACACACTCCAAGAGTTGTTAACAATTAAATCTGATGACGTGTTAGGTCGCGTGAAGGTTTATGAAGCAATTGTTAAGGGTGAAAATATTCCAGAGCCAGGAATTCCTGAGTCATTCAAGGTATTAGTTAAGGAAATGCAATCACTTTGTTTAAATGTTGAAGTACTTTCTTCAGAGGGTGTTGCGATTGAAATGCGCGATACTGATGAAGAGGTATTCCGGACCGCCGAAGAGTTAGGTATCAACTTATCCCGAGTTGAGCCAAGCTCTGTAGAAGAAGTGTGAGGAGAAGATAACCATGTTAGATGTTAACTTTTTTGATGAGTTAAGAATTGGTCTTGCCTCAACCGACAATATTCGTGAGTGGTCATTTGGTGAGGTTAAAAAGCCAGAGACAATTAACTACCGAACCCTAAAGCCTGAAAAAGATGGTTTGTTTGATGAGAAGATCTTCGGACCAACTCGTGACTGGGAATGTTATTGCGGTAAGTACAAGCGCGTTCGATTCAAGGGAATCATTTGCGAGCGATGCGGCGTTGAGGTAACTCGTGCCAAGGTTCGTCGTGAGCGCATGGGACATATTGAGTTAGCAGCTCCAGTTACTCACATTTGGTATTTCAAAGGTGTGCCAAGCCGTCTTGGTTACTTACTTGATCTTGCTCCAAAGGATCTTGAAAAAGTAATTTACTTTGCTGCCTACATGATTACCGAGGTTGATACTGAGGCTCGTGCAGAAGATATGCCAACATTGGAAAAGAAGTACTCATCTGATGTTAAGAAAATTGAATCTCGTCGTGATCTTGAATTAGATGCCCGTACTAAGAAAATGGAATCTGATTTAGCAGATCTAGAGGATGAAGGCGCAAAGGCAGATGCCCGCCGTAAGGTGCGCGAAGCTGGCGAACGTGAACTGAAAACTATTCGTGATCGTTCCCAAAAGGAGCTAGATCGTCTTGATGCGGTTTGGAATCGTTTTAAGAATCTTAAGGTTCAAGATCTTGAAGGTGATGAATCTTTATATCGTGAACTTCGTGATCGTTACGGTGTTTACTTCAAAGGCTCAATGGGTGCGCAAGCAATTCAAGCCCGCCTTGAAACCTTTGATCTACAAACTGAATTTGATAAGTTAACTGAGCTTTCTCAGACTGGAAAAGGTCAAAAGAAGACTCGGGCAATTAAGCGCCTAAAGGTAGTTAACTCATTTTTAAATACTAGAAACA
>Ga0315901_10005879_pt1 | contig 14825 bp, 17 predicted proteins | sample LakEriMetagenome_10_FD_203761 | JGI IMG/M metagenome (GOLD analysis project Ga0315901, IMG submission 203761) | Freshwater fungal communities from buoy surface, Lake Erie, Ohio, United States - Buoy 2 MA116 | ecosystem: Environmental > Aquatic > Freshwater > Lake | place: USA: Lake Erie, Ohio... | reverse complement strand
GGGAGCCACACTCATACTGGGAGCACAAATTCAGCAGGAAGTCACACCCACACAATAAGCGGTTGGACCACCGATGATGGCGGCGGGGCGTATGTGGCAGGAAGCCCAACCTCAGGCACCACTAGAAGCATTAGTAATGCTGGCGATCATTCTCACACATTGGCTATAGCTTCTGGAGGAGATCACACCCACACGATTAACGCAACGGGAACCACCGAGACGCGCCCCGCCAACATCGCGCTGCTCTATTGCATCAAGTTTTGAGCATGACCCCATGGCAAAAAGCCCAACACTGGCAAGACGAGCACGATCCCGCCAAGCCCTTCTGGGAATTGGTCGGCGAGCACATGTCCGCCGGCCTCGTCTGGAACAGCGCGAAGACCTTTATGCTGGCCAGCGAGGCCCGCTGGAATGCGGAGGAGGAAACCTTTGAGCCCGGCCCGCCGAATTGCTGGTTCGTCCGCCTCGCCGCATCGGCAGGCCACAGCAACCCCGTGCGCGAATTCCTCCGCATCGCACCCCACCCCCACCCCTACGCCGCCTGGTGCCGGGGCACCTTCGACCTCCGCGTTTACGACTTCGCCCGACTCACCAAACTCACCCGCAAAATGAAAGGAAACTAATTATGGGAGGTTCAGCACCCAAGGCCCCAAAAATGCAGCCCGTTCCCGAGGCACCCAAGCCTATCGACTACGACAAGATGGCCAACGCCTCCATCCGCGTCGCCAAAGAATCCCTCGCCGCCGAAGAGGAGGCCATCAAACGCCTCTACCCGCAATACATCGGGATGCAGTTCGACACCGCCGACAAGCTCGCCGGGAAACTCGACAACCAATACCTCGGGCGCGTGCGCGGAGTTGTCGATGAAGAGCTCGCCGCCGCCAGCACGCCAAACACCATCGAAGCCGAGCTCCAGCGCCAAGCCGAAACCGAACTCGCCCTCGGCCGCAGCCTCACCCCCGAGCAGGAACGCGCCGCCACCCAGCAAGCCCGCGCCGGTATGGCTGCCCGTGGCCTCGGCGCAGGCACCGGAGCCCTCGCCGCCGAAGTGCTGAACCGCGACGCCTACGCCAGCGCCCGCCAAGCCGACCGCCGCGCTTTTGCCGGTCAGGCAAACCAAATCGACCTAGCCCGCCGCCAGCGCCGCACCGGCCTTGCCGGGCTCTACGGAGACCTCGACCCCTACCGCGCCGCCATCGGCCCAGCCTTCGGACTCGGCAGCACCACCCTCGGCCAAACCTCCGGCCAAGTCCGCGACATCTACGGCGGCAGCCTCGCCATGGCAGGCAATGTCGAATCCTTTAACACCAACATGGCCGCCAGCAACCGCAACACCATTCTTAATAACAACGCCTCCCTCCAAAGCGCCTACATGGGAGCCCAGGCCAGCCAGAATGCCGCAAACATGGGACTCCAAGGAGCCGCTATGGGAGCCAGCGCCGTCGTCGGCGCAGCCGCCGCCGCTTGCTGGGTCGCTCGCGCCGCTTTCGGCACGGCCACCGCCCGTTGGAAGGAATACCGCCGCGCCATGCTCCGCCATGCCAGCGACCGCACGATCCGACTCTACTGCCAGCACGGCGAAGCTCTTGCCGCCACCCTCACCACCCCCTTCCGCCGACTCGCCGCACGCCTCACACTCCGAACGCTCCAATGGTCCTGGAACTAACTGACAAAATCCGGCTCGAAGGAGCCCAACGCGCCTGCTCGCCAGAAGAGACTCTGGAGCGCATGCGCCCGCATTTCCACACCGCAGGCATTACCCGCCTCGCCGAGATCACCGGGCTCGACCGCATCGGCATCTGTGTGGCTCAGTGCATGCGGCCCGACGCCATCGTGCTGGCGGTGGATAGCGGCAAAGGGGCCACCATCGAAGCAGCCAAATGCTCCGCCATGATGGAGGGCTTCGAGCGCCATGTGGGCGAGACCAGCCTCCCGCCCCACACCCTGGCCTCCGCCGCACAACTCGGCGACCAAGCCGAGACCCGCCTCCCCATGATCAAAGGAGCGGTTTTCCACCCCTATGCCGTCATGCCCTGGACCGAGGTGTCGGGGCTTCGCAGCGGAGCGACCCGCATGGTGCCCACCGACGCCGTGCGACTCATCGCCCGGCCCGACCCCGCTCCGCTGACCAGCCTGCCCTTCGCCTACACCAGCAACGGCCTTTCCTCCGGCAACACCTACGCCGAGGCCGTCGCCGGGGGACTCTACGAGTGCATCGAGCGCGACTGCACCGGCATCGCCCAACGCCGCTTGCAGGATTTCCCCCGCGTCGATCTCGACACCATCACCGACCCCACCGTCGCCCGCCTCATCCGCACGCTGCGCGAGGCCGATGTCACCCCGGTGCTCATCGATGTCACCAGCGACATCGGCGTGCCCGCCTACATTTGCTACCTCATCGATTGCGACAAGGGCTTCGGAGTCAACAAAGGCTACGCCGCCCACCTGGACCCCGCCATCGCCCAATCCCGCGCCATCACCGAGACCATCCAAGCCCGCGCCGTGTGGATCGCCGGGAGCCGGGACGATTTCTTCCATCACCTCCACGAGAAGGTTAAATCCACCGACTCCGCTGCGGTCCTCGCCCGACTCTACAAGTCCGCCACCATCAGCGCCAATGCCCACCCCGACCGCTCCGGCGAGACCTTTGAGTCCGACATCGACACCCTCCTCGCCATGCTAGAGGCCGCAGGCATCCCCGAGCCGCTCGTTTACGAATTTGCCCACCCCTATCCCTGCTCGGTCGTGCGAGTCATCGTGCCCACCCTCGAAGGCTACACCTTCGACTACGCCCAACCCGGCCCCCGTGCTCTTTCCAAATGACACTCAAAGTTGCTGACTTCCACACCAGATTTACCGACGGCCTGCGCGAAATCATTCACCCCGCAAAATCCATGGAAGAGCTCATGGATTACTTGAAAGTGAGTTTTCCAGCCTACCACGCCGCCATTTACTCCGAGGGGAAAATCCCACGCTTTTACATGGTTTTCCGAAACGACGAAGACATCCGCTTCCTCGGGGGCATGAAGACCCCCCTCTCCGAGAACGATACCGTCACCATTATGACCGCTTTTGCCGGAGGCTAACCCATGAAAATCTTTTACGGCCCCACACGCCCTAGCAACATCCCCGCTGATGCCGACCTCCGGCCCCCGGCCCAGCAAGGCGACATCGCCGCCGCCGCGCTCGAAGGGCCAGACACCCTCATCCTCCTCGATGGATTCTTCCACCAAAGCCTCTCGCCCTGGCACAAGGAAATCCTCTTCGCCATCGAGCAAGGTTGCCGCGTCATTGGCGCAGGCAGCCTCGGAGCCCTCCGCGCCGTCGAGTGTGCCCGCTACGGAGCCGAGCCCGTGGGCCTCATCGCCGAATGGTATGCCGATGGCACATGCACCGACGACGCCGATGTCGCCGTGGCCCACGGCCCCGCCAGCGAGGAATACAAAAGCTACACCATCCCGCTCGTCAACATCCGCGCCACGCTCGACGCCCTCTCCGCCGATGGCTTCCTCCCCACCGCCGAAGCCCGTAAGCACCTCGCCACCATCTCCCGCATCTACTACCCCGAGCGCACCTGGGCCGCCATCGAGGCCGTGCTTCCGGCATTGGATTTCCAAGCACTGAAGCACAACCTCATCGACCAAAAAGCCAAAGACGCCGAATCCGCCATCCGCCACGCCCAGCAGTCACCTCCTCCCGCCAGCCGCGACCTCCCCCGGCACATCCGCACCGCCTATTTCACCGCCCTCCTCTCCAACGACCTCCCTTTGGCATCCGGCCAACGCCAGCACCACCTCGCCAGCGAGGCCGACCGCATCATCGCAACCGACCGCCACCTCGTCTCCGAGTTGGCCCAAATACTCGGAATTGTGACCACGCCCGAAGACATCTTCGCCGCCAGCACCCGCATGTGGCACCGACTTGGAATCACCGACTCGGAAACCGCAAAAGCCTGGCTCTCCGAGCACGCCTGGACCGACCAGCAATGGTTCGCCCACGCCCAGCGCGAAGCCCTCCGCCAAGCCGCCCGCGATTGGCACGCCGCCAGCGGCGCTTGCCTCGATACCGTCCCACTCACCCTCGCCCACAACCTCCTCAACCCAACCTAACTATGCAATACGCCCCAGCCGTCACCGACCGCTCCGCCGAGATTTACGCCCAAGGAGCCAACAACGCCACGAACATCCGAGCCCAAGGCCAAGCCAACTTCCAGAACTCCCTCACCTCCTCGTTCAACACCGCCATGGGGATGTTTTCAAGCAACATGACCAAAGCGGAGGAAAACAGAGTCGCTTCAGATAGTGCCAACGCCAAGTTCGACATGCTCAAGGACCAAAAGAAAACGGACGGCACCCCGCTTATGTCGCAAGAGACAATCGAAAAATTCGACACCATGCCACTCGGCAAGCGCCAAGCCTATGTCCAGACGGCAGAAGCTATTATGGATGACGACCTCAAAAAGTGGATGGTTAATACCCAGATGTCCCGCGTGAACGCCAACATGCTCGCCCAGCAACCGGCTCCGAATCAAGTCCCCATGAGCACCAACACCGTCCCCGCCGCGCAGACCCAGGCCAACCCCGCGCCAGCACCAGCTCAAGATTGGCGTTCCTTGGTCAAGCCTCGGCAATAACAATTATGACACCGCAACCCGATCCCACCGCCGAGGACATGGCAGACTTTGCGACGCCCGTTGCAGACATGCCACCCCCACCGCCACAGCGCCAATCCAAAGGGCTCTCCTTTGATTTCAACGGCCTCATCGGTCGCTTGCAGACCGAGGGCTTCGATTCTCTGTCCCTCCCACAGAAAGAACTGCTCTGGCACCTCAAAGACAACCCAGACCTCCAAATGAGCCCCGAGCAGATGGCCATGTTCGTAACCGAGACCGACAAAAGACTCCGCGAGCAGGCTTCGCCAAAAGCGCAAGCCGAAATCGCCAAGGCCAGCGTTGACCTTGAAAAATCCAAACTGGATGTCCAACAAGCGCAGGCAAAAATAGCAGAACGCAATTCGGTGCAAGCAGAGTTTAAGATACGAAAACAGAATACGCTCAAGACCATTAACGAAATACTTAATGATTCTGGATATAAAAGTTTGGTAGGCCCGATTGATGGCACGGCGGGCAGAGTATACGATGCCGCTTTTGATGAAACATTGCAGGCCAAACGAGCGAAGCTGGATCGGTTGGTCAATTTCGATGTGTTGGAAATGACAAAGTATTTGCGTCCAGTGTCGCAGGACGAGTTGAAGTATTTGCGGACTTTAGTGCCATCGCAGACGCGGCATTGGGAGGTTTACAAACAATATCTTACAGAGCAGCGCGATATACTTGAGGCAACCAATAAGGCGCGTGTCAATCCAGCAACAAATGAAACGCTTTTGGACGGCGAGGATGCCTCATCTCCCAGCCAAGCCGCCCCCGCACAACCCCAGCAACCCGCCACCCAAAACATTCGCAAAACTCCAGCAGGCGACCTCATCCAACTTCCCAATGGCAAATACTATCCCGCTCAATTCTACCGCCCTTGAGGACAGGGAATATTCCCAAGATGAAGTAGATGCCATGGCAGCCGCCGAGCTGCCGGTGCAGGACGCCCCTATTCCCCCAAACGCCTCTACGGCCTCAGCCGCCGCAAGCGGAGCACCTGAACCGACAGGGTCTGCCGGGTTGATCACCGGCGAGGGGGCACTTCCTGCCCGCGGACCCGCCATGGGCCCCGTTGCCCAGCTTGAAGATCGTGAATACACGGCCGAAGAAATCGACCTACTTGAGCAAGCCAACCAACCCAAAGGATACACTCAAGACGAGGTGGACAAAATGGTCGTCGCCGCCCTTGAGGACCCAAACTACATCCCGACTCGCGACGAGTATTTCGACCAAAAGGCCACCAAGGAGCGCCTCAAGGCCCAAGGCAAAATCCCCGGCAATGGCGAGCTCGCAGCCAAGGCCGTCGGCGGTTTGTTTGTCAGTGCCTTCGATGCCTTCAACTCGACTCTCTTTTCGCCCGTAGAGACTCTCGCCAAATCTCCCGCCACACTCCAGACCGGCATCGGACGCGCTTCCCTCGGTGCCATGCAGCTTGGAGGCTGGGCCAAGCAGGCTTTGGAAGGCCAGCCTAAATACATCAACGAGGCCACGGGAGATTTTCTTTTTGCCGAGGCGCAAAACCCAATGATCCTCGCCGGGTTCCAAGAGCGGTATCCAAACCAACCGATCCGCCCGACCAACGAAGAGGATCTGAAGGACTACGAATTTCAAAATCACATCAAAGAAAAAGGCATCGACGCCGAGTATCAAGCCCTCGGGCAAAAGACCGCGCCCACCGAGCTGCTCACCCGCGTGCTCACAGGACGCAACCAGCAAGAGACGCCCATCGAGTCGCAGGCGCAGGTGCTTGAGATCGCCACCGACCCGACCAACCTCATCCCCTTCGGCGCCGGAGCAAAAACCCTCGGCCTCTCCCGAGGCATGAAGATCGTCAGTGCCAAGACCGCCAGCGGCATCGAAAAACTCGCAGGCGGCCTTGTCAAAGGTAACGACATCCTCGCCGAGCGATTCGCCAGAGTCGTCACCGAAAAGACCGGCGTGAGCCCGCAAAACATCTCCGCCGCGGCAAACGCCATGACCTTTGGCCGCAATGTCGGCATCGGTGGCGGTATCGCCATGGGTGCCACAGCCCTCGGAGCCCCGCCAGAAGTCACCGCCACCATTGCCGGGTTCTACCCCGCCTACAAAGCAGGGCTCGGCGTGCTCCGCAAGATCGAGACCGGAGCCGGAGCCAGCAAGATCATCCTCCGCGAATCCGCCGACGCCACCAATGGCCTGGACCAAGCCGCCCGAGCCGCCGTGTTGGCCAATCCAGCCGTGCCCTCCATTTTCAAAGAAGTCCTCGAGCGTCCAAGCCAGTTCGTGAGCATCGAGTCCACGCCCGCCCGCCTCGCCGCAAATCAAGCCCTCTCGCCGCAGATGCGTGCCTTCATGGGCAAGCTCTCGAATCCCGCCATCGTCCAAGCGGTGCGTGGATCCAGCGCCCTCGCCACAGGTGCCGCAAAAGGTGCCGCAGCCAATGTTCCCTTCGCCCTCCTCGCCGCCAATGCCGGTCAGGATGAAGACGCCGCCGCCATGCTCGCCATGGGCGGAACCTTCGGCGCCATGGGTGGGGGAGTGGACCGCTTCACCGGCCTCCAGCAACGCCGCCAGCAAGCCGCCCTCAGCGATGTGTCCCGCATGCTCGTCGATATCGAACTCAACGGCGGCGATGTCGGAAAAATGATGGCCACACAGACGCCAGACAACCTCGTCAGGCTCGCCGCCATGCAGGGCACCTTCCGCAACGGTCTCGACTTCGTTCCCCTCAGCGCCGAGGAATACGCCAAAAATGTAGACGCCCAAGGCGGAGCCGGAACCGCCGGCATGTTTGTGCAGGCCCCGCTGGGAGAACGCGCCAAGGTATTCATCAACCTCGATGCCCGCCGTGGAGGAGTCGAGCCCCACGAATTCGGCCACGCCCTCCTTGCCAGCGGTGCCCTCGACGGCCAGCAAAAATACGCCGCCCGCGCCTGGGTGGATAAAACCTACGGCCCCGAAGGCATCCAAGCCCGCGCCCGCGAATACGCCAGCAACATCATCCGAGGCAAAAACGCCGCCGCATTCCCCGACGGCAACTTCGAGATCAGTCCCGGCACACTCGCCGCCGAGATGGAGAACCTCAGCCAAGGCGGACTCGCCCGAGGCGACATGGACGGCCTCGACTGGGCCCGCGACGAGATATTCGCCGAGACCTTCGCCAAGGCCAGCAACACCATGGATTTCGCCGCCATCCGCCGAGGAGCCCCAGCGGGCGGCAACATGCTCACCTTCGCCGAGAGCGTCCTCGGTGCCCAAGCCCGCGCCCTCAGCGCCAGCGGTGTGCGCATCGACCCGCAGACCGGCCAAGCCCTCGACACCCCCGGCAGCCTCTTCAAAGAGAACCCCATCCTCGCCACCGACAAGGCCCTTCTCAATCAGCTCGGCACCTATATCAACAACTACCGGCAGTGGGCCAACGACCCCACCCACGAAAAACCCCGCCCAAACCGCATCGCCCCCAGCGGCCGCGCCAGCGACATCGCCAACAATCCCCAGGTCACATTCTACGACCGAGGCGATGGAGTAAAAGCCACCACCTTCGCCACGCAAGACCCCGCCACCGGCCAAGCCATCCTCCGCGACCAACGCGACCTCAACCAAGAACACGCCAAGGTCAAAGAGCAGATCCGAAACATCGTCGGCTCCAAACTCATTCCAGACTCCAACCCCGTCCTCGGCCCCAAGAAGACCGCAGATGGCCGCGTCACCGTGCGAGGCCGAGTCCTCCCGCCCAGCTTTGATTTCCTTAATGGCTTCATGCCCCACATCCGCGCCATCGCCCGCCAGTTCGAGGCCCTCGGAGCCGCTGGCGAGAGCATGCAGGTCCGCTACCACGCCATCGGCAGCGGAGACACCGGCGCCTTCCGAGTCAACCGCCTCGGCAACCTCGAAGCCATCACCCGCGAAGTCATTCATTGGGGTTGGGAACTCACCAAAGCAGGCAACCTCAACGCCACCGTGCTCGACCTCTCGCAATTCCGCAACCGCGCCATGCGAGGCATCGCCGAGCGCAACCCCGCCCTCGCCCCCTTCGACTACGACATGGGCAAGATTGAAGCCGACCTCAAGACCTACATGGAGAACCACCGGCAGGAACTCCCCGGCAACACCAAGATCGGCGACGAGAAGCGAGACGCCATCAACGCCATCCTCGGCATCGCCACCACCAAAAACCGCGAGCGCAACGCCCTCTCCGGCAGCTTCGGCCCCGGCAGCGCCATCAAACAATTCCGCCTCGACCGCGTAGACGCCGCCGTAGGCACCGGCCGCACCGGCTTCCACTTCGACTACGACCGCGCCAACCGCAACTTCATGCCCGACAAGCCAGCCCCCATGCCGGACTTGTCACAAGACCTGCCAGGGCAGGCCATGCCGGATGCGGCAGGCACTATGCCTTCCGCAAAAATAAAGTGGGCTTACGAGCGCACGCCAGACGAAGGTGCTGTAAGACTTGGAATGGATGTCAATTTATTTTCCGGCAAACGCGAAGTTAGGGCGGGTGTGGAATTTGACAGCCCTGAGCAAGCTGAACTGGCCTTGAGACTCGCAAACGACAATGACGAGGTTAAACTTCCAGAGTGGATAAATGCCAGCATAGAAGCTGCTGTTCCGGGCTTTAAGAGCAGCGGATGGGCTTTAATCAACGGTGAGGATATTGATGGCAATGTGGCTGCTATTAGCGTGTGGGAAGATGTTCCGACTCCCGACAACATTGTCCCGCTTTTCGGCAAAAATAACCACCGCGTGAGCGCCACCCCCGGCCAAGCCATGCCGAATGCGGTGGCTGGAAGGGCAAAAGACATGCCGATGTCAGCTTTGAAAGTGTTGCACGCAGATAGTTCAACACTGCCGAAACCTGATAAAAAGACAACGAACGCGAAGGTGGCATTGCAGTTGGCAGACGCCGCTGAAAAACATTACGGCGGCAAGGTCACCAGCAGCAATATTACGCCAGAAATCGAGTCTGATCTAATCATCGTGGGATCGGATGAGGCTGAAGCGGCACTTAAAGCAAGTGGCAAAAATGCCGCCAACTGGTATTCCACCGCAATCCAAGCGGCTTTGGCGGTAGCTGGAACAATTCATAGGTCTCTTTCTGATTTGAATGTCGCCAAACAAAACAAATTCTTTGCCAAGGAAAGCGATCCGGTAAAGGCGGCGCAGTTTGCTCTTAGAATTCCCCTGGCAATCACATCGCAAAACATGACCGTGCCGCTCAATGCGAGATACGCAAACGAGCAGTTCGATATTTTTTCAAAAACAGGAAAGTTCGACCCGTCGAAATCTTACGGAGAAAAAGCAAAATCCATCAGCGGGAATCTTCAATTAGCCAATGACATGATTGATGCCTTTGGCGGAATCACTGCATTAGAGGCATTCGTATCAAAGGAATTTACCGTTCGAGACCTGGAAGCCGTGGCGTCGAAAGCTGCCGGCCGTAAGGTTACCATCGCAGGGCGGAAAGAAGATATGGTCAATGGTGCGGCTATCTTTGGACCAAAGATTGGACAAGGTTTTCTGCAAAACCTCATGGGCAACTTCGACCCGGTCACCATTGATCTTTGGATGCGCCGAACATGGGGTCGCTGGACAGGCGATGTTGTTGGAGATGGAGTCACAGCCACTCGGCTTGGCCGAATCATTCAAGAATATCGCAACTCTGGAAGGAAACTCCCTGACTTGATCAAGCGGCTCCGCACCGTGGAAAGAAGCACTGGGGTCACAAGCACTGGCAAACCCAAAAAACCAGAACTCACGGTTTCTGAAGATGTGGAGGCTCGCATCGATAATGATCCCGCATTCCGAAAAGAAATTGAGGCGTTCGCCAAAGAGGCCAACGCAGAGTTCCAAGGCTACTACAAACTCATCAGCCAACCCATGTCCCTTGATGAAGTAAAACGCATCAACAAGGCATTCCAAGACGCGCAGGCCAACCAAGACAAGGCCGATAGTATCATCCAAAACGCTTTCACAACGACCGTCCGCAGGCAGCAAGCTATCAAAACCATGCTTGACCAGAAATGGGATGGCATGTCTCCAGAGCAAAAGAAAAAACTCAACGAACAAAACCCGCAGAAAGCCATTGCCAAAGATGCATGGGTGGCAATGCAACACGCAGCGCAAAAAAGGACTGAGGTCCTTCCAAACGAAATCAAAAACGCATTGAAGCCAAACTGGGCCAATGCAGCAAAATCCATTGTCTCCGAACTAAACCCCATCGACATCCCATCCGATCTTGACCGCCGCGTTATCAGTCGCGTTGTAAACGGCATTCGAGAAGAAATGGGCCGTCGCGGATACAGCCTCACAAACGCAGATGTCCAAGCTATTTTGTGGTATCCAGAAAAAGATTTGTGGGCTAAATTACGAGGTGAACAAGAATCAGGTCTCAAACAAAGCTATGACGACGAATTCATCAAAATCGCAGAAGACCTTGGGCTTGGATCAGAAGCCCGAGAGGTTGCAAACCGAATCAGAGGCTATTGAGCCACACGAAATCGCTGGCAGCATGACGCCTGCGCAGATCAAGGTATTCGCAGCCGAGCTGGCCAAGTTGATGGCGAAAAAGTAGCTTAGTCTACAGCCCCCAAAACCTCTTCGCCTCGGACAACAACGGACAACAGCAACGCAAGTCGTTGAATTTAAGAAGCAGTTGACCGACTCGAAATCGAACGATCGGCAACGATCCGCGGGTTCGAATCCCGCCCCTTCCGCCACCTCCAGTAAGCCTCTGGAGCCTTTACTAGTCTGCTTCTGCGGGCGGTCTTTGCTGTTGATATTCGTTTAAGATTGTTTATCATTGTTGATGCCTAAGTGCAGTGTTTGGACAACGCCGGACAACACCGATCAACATCAATCTCTATGAGTGCTTCGCCTTTTATTGTCTCTCCCTACCCCGCTCGGACTTCGTCTCCGTGGAAGCTGGAGATCAAGCAGTCGTTTGCCGGGAAAAAAATTCGTCGGTTTTTTGCCAGCGAGGCGGAGGCTTTTGAGGAGGGGGCACGGTTGGTTTCGCTGATTCAAGAGAAGGGAACAAATGGGCTGCAGGAGGAGGCGGGGCTTTTGGTTTCGCAGGCGGCGACCTTGTGGGTTCGGAGCGTGGACGCTCAAAGTAAAAGCCACCGAGATAAAATTGCGGCGACTCAGGTGGCGCTGATGCGGCAATTCCGCGGCCGTCTGGATGAGGTGATGCCGCTGGATGTGGACCGCTGGCTAAAGGAACTCGGGCGGACGGAGACGAGCAAGGCGATGTGGTTTCGTTACGCGAGGATGTTTTTCCGCTGGTGCTACCGGATGCGATTCATTGACCGCTCGCCGTTGGATGGGCTTCGCGCTCCTCGGGCGACACCTGGGCGAAATATTTTGACGCCCGAGCAAATGAAGGAGCTGCTCAAGGCGCCGATGAGCGATGATGTGAAGGCGCTGGTGCTGCTGGGAGGATTTGCGGGCCTAAGGACGGTGGAGGTGGCTCGTATGAATTGGGAAGACATCGATACGAAAACGAAACAGATCCATGTGCGGGCGGAGGTCTCGAAACAGCACGAGGGGATGCTGGAGCGGGTTGTCGATATGACGGAGCCGTTGATGAAGCGGAGGAAATTTTTCGAGAAGAAGAAGGGGCGGATTGTGGCGAACTCAATGGAGGCGCTGCATGAGCGCCGGCGGAAGGTGGCGTTGGCGCTTGGCTGGGAGGGCTGGCCGGACAACGCGCTGCGGCATTCGTTTGCGACCTACCATCTCGGGCGGTGCGGGAATGCGGGGCTCACAGGATATCAGATGGGGCACACTTCGCCGGCGATGGTGCAGCGGGTCTATGCGGTTCCGGCGGTGCGGGCGGATTGGCGGGCTTGGTGGCGGATTTAGGAATTAACTTATAGGTTAACCACGGAGGACACGGAGAGCACAGAGGTGGGATTTGCAGTTCGCGAATGGCGAATCACCGCTGGGTGAGGACGGCGGGCTGCTCGAGGATTTTGTTGGGGATGGGGTGGAGGAAAACGACATGCTTGGGGATCGGGGATCCGGTGCAGAATGTTTGGTAGGAGCGGGAGCCGTCGGTCCAGCGGGCGTTGATGATCTGGCTGGTGAGGCCGTTGCTGGGCCAGTTGGCTTTGTAGGAGTCTTTGACCAGGATGGTGCAGGGGCTGACTCCGACGACATCGTTGTTCAAATCGATGATGGCGCCGGGGGGCATGCTCTGGACTTGGATGAGGTGGTCGTAATAGTCGGGGTCGGGCCGTTCGGTTTGTGTGGTGCTTTGTGTGGCGCAGGCGCTAAGTGCCAGACATAAAATAATCAAAATTTTTTTCATTTGTATTAAAGTTGTAAGATAATAAATAGCAGCAATTTACCCCCCCCCCCGCATTTTTTGGCGGAGGTTAGGTCGTGAATCTGGCCTATCCAGTTTTTCGGGAAGGATTCTTGCCATGAGTTGAGTGTGAAGAAGCGGAACTCTCGGACGCTTTCAAAATCTTGGCACCAACATATCCTGGGGAGGACGCTTTTCCCGGTTCGCATTTTTTTGGTTTGCGGTCTTCTTGCATTATGCCGCGGATGGCTTTCTGGACCATCTTGGAAAAATCAGTTGGGCAGTGGGCGTTTTCTGGTTTGGCGTTGTGGTCATCGACCATTTTTTTCAAATAGTCGTAGAGTTCTTTTGGCATCGAAATATTGACTTTCGATGCTCCGGTTTTCGTTTTCATCTTCCCACCAGTAGCACCATTTGCCACTGAGTGCAAATTTTATTTTCGCCCGCCGAGCTAGTGTTTATGGGCGTGTCAAGTGTTTTTTTCGTATGGGGTGATCACCCCATTTATTTTTTTTCTTTACCTAGTAGCACCGGTTTTATTCAGTAGCACTCATGCAAGGTGCATATGTCAAAATATCGGTGAGCATGCCGGACGAAATCTACGGCTTTCTCAAAACGAAAAGCAAAGCGGCAGGAACTCCTATTAGTCGGTTGGTGGCTCAAGCGGTGGGCCGCATGTCGGAGCGGGATGCCAAAACGAAATCCAAGGGAGGGGCGCGGAAATGAAATTGATGATCAGCGTCGAGGAGGCGTCGGAGTTCACGGGTTACGCGCCATTCACTCTCCGGTTGTTCTGCCGGTCTGGAGCTTTTACCGCCGAGAAGCCGAGGGGAAATCGGGGCGGATGGATGATTTTGCGGCCGTCGCTGGAGAAGTGGTGGGCAGCGAAGCGCCGCGCAACAACGAACACCTACCAACAAGGAGGAGTCAAAATATGAAAAGCAAAAAGTATTATTGCAGGGCCAACGACTACTACAAAGGCGCGTTTGGCGAGCTCGTCTGGGCCGCGACCCTTGAGGCCGCGAAACATGAATTCCACCGCCTTTACGGCGCATGGCCGACAAGCATCCAAATAATCAAGGGGGCTTGGTAAAATGGACCCCGACACAACGCTGCGGTGCCTCGGCTACGCCTTGGACTTTTTGCAGGTGATCACGATTCCGGTCCTCTTGCTCATGCTGACGGGGAGGTTGGCGCGATGAGCGGATTAACCACGGAGAACACGGAGGCCACGGAGTTGGTTTGGCGGTCGGTGGATGCCGAGATGCCGGACAGCGATACTGATGTGATTGTGGCAACGGAGGACCGGCATGTGGATGCGGGGTTCCATGATGGGCGGTTGTGGCGCTGGGCTACCGCGCAGCAAATCGAGGTGGAGGTCACGCATTGGATGCCGTTCCCAGAACCGCCGGAGGCGACACGATGAGCATCCAAGACCTGCGAGCCATCGATGCGATGACCTACCACGGGGGGCATTTTGTGCGGGCGCTGGCTCATGCCGCGGCTGCTGCGGATCCGGCGAATCTGGAGCTGATCAAGAAAACATGGCCAGAGATTTGGACGGCCTACGCGAACTGGCCTTTGCCGATGGAGCCACACCTATGAGCGGCTGGCAGGGATTTATTCTGGCGCTCATCACCATCGGGTCGGTCTGCGCCGCTTACTGGGCGGGCCAGCAAAACATTTTGATTCGCTTCCGCGACATGGAGCAACGGCGACGCGAGCGCGAGCGCCGGTGGGAGGAATTCGAGGACTGATTTTTTTAGGAGTCAAACAACATGAACAACACACAACTCGTCCCTATCGGGGACATGCAGACCATGGCGGGGGCTCTCGCCAAATCGGGGCTCTTCGGAGTCAAAACAAGTGATCAGGCTCTGGCGC
>Ga0315901_10005877_pt1 | contig 14826 bp, 14 predicted proteins | sample LakEriMetagenome_10_FD_203761 | JGI IMG/M metagenome (GOLD analysis project Ga0315901, IMG submission 203761) | Freshwater fungal communities from buoy surface, Lake Erie, Ohio, United States - Buoy 2 MA116 | ecosystem: Environmental > Aquatic > Freshwater > Lake | place: USA: Lake Erie, Ohio... | reverse complement strand
TTCCTTTTTCAGAAAAGTTCGAATTCCTTGATTGACGATTGAACACAATACCAAGTGCAAAAAAGAAAACAGCTATTAAGAGTAAAATGGAAGATACCACATTAATTTCTGGCGTCATCGCGCGCCGGCCTTGCAGTGACCAGATGTAGAGTGGAAGGGTTTGTATAGAACTGCCGCCCGTCGATAAAAAATAGCTGACGTAAAAATCATCCAGTGAGACGGCAAAAGAGAGGCAGCCGGCGGCGGCCAATCCCGGCATCATCTGCGGCAAAAGGATGTAACGAAAAATGTGGGTTCCGTCTGCTCCCAAATCGCGGGCAGCGAGCTCTTGCTGAAGGTCGTAGGATTGAATGCGTGCGCGCAATATCAATGCCGCATATCCAATGGCCAGCGTTGCATGGCCGATCAAAACAGACACAAAAGGACTCAAGTCAAAACCGGCTGCAAGAGCCGCTGGTCGGAATCCTCGCGCGATGAGAATCAACAGCCCAATGGCAATGACAATCTCGGGGATAAACAGGGGAAGACTCATTACGGAATCGGTGAAACGCAGTGTGCGTGCACGTGCCATGCGATGCGACCAGAGCGCATAAAGAAAAGCAATGCTAACGGCCAACAGTGCACTGAGCGCCGCAATCAGCAGACTTGTGAACATTGCGTCCAGCATGCCTTCGTTGCCGAGAGCCTCTTTGTACCAGCGAAGAGAGAATCCTTCCCAGCGGAGCGCATAAAGACCGGAATTAAATCCGTAAAAAAATAACAGTGTCACGGGCACATACAATATTAAAAGAATGAGGGTGGTCCAGAGTGTCAGCCGTGTTGTGCTCGAAGGGGATGTGTTCATAGTGTTTGCGGAAGATTCCAAACTGAGTGGTTGGGCTGCTGTGCACGCTTTAGTAAACGCAGAGCGAAGGCAAGAACAAAGACCGCACAAAAGAGCAAGCAAAGACTGAGCGCTGCTCCAAAGGGCCAATTTGGTCTGACGCTTCCCAAAAATTGTCCTTCAATTTGTGTTCCTAACGTTGCGAGCAGCCCGCCGCCAATCATTTTTGGAATGAGATACTCGCCAAGCATAGGAACAAAAACAAAGATAAAACTGGCGATGAGCCCCGGAAATACGGTTGGCATAATGATCTTAAGCCAAAGGTGTAAGGAGTTTGCACCAAGATCAAGGGCAGCTTCGATGTGTTTTTTGTCAAGACGTTCAAAGACAGAATAGAGCGGGAGAAAAATAAAGGGGAGATAGCCATAAATCAGACTGATAAAAACCCCTGTTTGGGTGCTGGCAAGAGGCAAGTCGATTCCCAAAAGACCGAGTAAAAAGGTGAGAGGACCTTCCGGGCGGATCAACACAAACCAAGCATAAATACGGACAACAAAATTGAGTCCTAACGGGATCGTCAATGCTGCCAACCAAATCATGCGTTTGTGATGAGGCAAAGAGATGACAAACCAAACCGCCGGCAGGGCAATGAAAAGTACAGATAAACTTGCAGTCAAAGAAAGCAAAACGCTGGAGAAGATGAGATTTATAAAGGGCGGAGTAAAAGCGCGCTGAAATTGGAAAAAGCTAAATATGGTTTCTGCAGAATCGCGCGTGCTCACTTGCAGGCTGAGGTGAAATAGCCACAAAAAAGGAAAGAGTACAAAGATAAACATCCAGATTTTTGCTGGAAGTCCTACCCACTTCATACTGGATTGTTCCTTGGAAAGAAGGGGACCTCAGCAGCTTGTATATGCACCGTAACAGCATCTCCGGTACGAAAGGGTGATAGGAACGTCGATGGTATATCGACTGTCATTGGGGGCAGGTGTTTGTCGCGCAAAGTCACTTGATAGCGCATAAATGCCCCGAGGGAATGAGCCAGTGTGATTGTTCCTGCCAATCCTTCAGCCGAGATCCTTGCAGAAGCTGAGAGTGTTAATTGCTCCGGACGGAGGACAACGTCACCGGCACTCGATGGCCGACGCTCTGTCCTCTTTGTTGACAGGCTGATGGAATCAGCCTGTTGTCGAGAGTGGTGCGCAGGCGGAATAATACCATGGAGCTGAGGCGGCTGCAGAATGGGGGTTCCTGCGCTATCACACAGTGAAACAATGCCATCGGATAATTGCGCAGGAAGGATATTAGCTGTGCCAACAAACTGAGCGACAAAGTGACTGGCAGGTTGATGATAGAGAGTCGTCGGGATATCGACCTGTTCCAGACACCCTTCATTAAGAAGAGCGATTCTGTCCGCCATCGTAAAAGCTTCGTCTTGATCGTGGGTCACATATATAAAAGTCATCCCCAGTTGGCGCTGGAGTAGTTTAAGCTCGATTTGCATTTGTCTGCGCAGTTGCAAATCAAGCGCACCGAGTGGCTCATCGAGCAACACGAGCTTGGGTCGGGGAGCAATGGCACGAGCGAGTGCAATGCGCTGCTGCTGACCGCCGGATAGTTCGCCGATTCGGCGCTGAGCAAAGGCTTCCATCCGCACTTGCTCAAGAACTTCCATGACTCGGGAACGCACTTCATTTTCGCGATGCTTTTGCATGCGGAGTCCAAAAGCGACATTGTCAAAAACATTCATATGCGGAAATAGAGCGTAGTTTTGAAAAACGAGATTAAGATCTCTTTTTTGCGGTGGGCAGTGAGTAATGGATTCGCCACACCACAGCATATCTCCTGATGTGGGTTGCTGAAATCCGGCAATAGCTCGCAGCAGGGTTGTTTTTCCGCATCCGGATGGACCGAGTAAGGCGAAAAATTCACCTTCTGCAACAGTCAAACTGATGGAACGGAGAACATCCCGTCCCGAAAGACGGACCGACAGGTTTTGCACTTCAAGGAGCGGTGAGGATGTGCTCATTAATCTTGATTCCGCTTTGAATGGGTAGTTCTACAGGACTGCGTTTGAGTTGTCTTTATAGCGCAAAAACAAAACCAATTCCAAACCATGCATTTTTTTCTTTTGAGCGTGCTTGCAAGTACGGCTGCAGGGAGTCAGCGACTTCTTCAACGTCAGCTTCTGAGAATGTGGGTGTCGCTCGCGAATTGTCGCGTTCAAATGCCACATCACTCCAACCAAACGTCTGGAGAGGAACATTGATCTGGCTGAAAAGGTCAATTCCAAAAGTCGGTGAAATGAAAGTGCGGATTCCACCCCCGGCGGCGATTCCGGCGGCGAACCCCCAACCATCAAAACTCAAGGCTTCTGATGCAGTGGTTGTAAATGCCGAATTGACGCGGCTAGCCCGAACGAACGGTGACAGTGACACATAGAGAAAGTCATTGAGTGCCAAACGTAGCTCCGGCAGAGCTAAGTGGACATCGAGCAATGAGGCCGTTGATGCAGAGAGTTTTTCGGAAAATCGACTCGAAGCCACGGCGGAACGGAATTCCGATTGCAGCGACGCATAGGAGACTGCGAGTTGAGTCGAGAGGGTCCAAGGTGGCATCTTCCGACCGGACGAAAGCAGCACGGACGGACGCAGCAACGGGGCTATCAGGCCAAGACCGAGGGTCAATTCGTCTTGATGCACAAGTGGAGGTGAAGTTGGCTCTGTCGAGGGGCCGGGGGCTAAAGATTCGCTTGCCTCAGAATCTGCAAAAGACGGACCGCTGATGGACATTATGCATGCCAAGGTCAAAATTAGGACAAATTTTAACAGAACAAAGAGTTTCAAAGCAGGTTCCAAAACAACAGATGAGTTTCTTGGCTGTAAATGCCATACAGTGTACTCGTCTTCTGGACCAAAAAAAACAGCAAGTGGCTGTTTTGCTTGAATTGCATTTTGCCGCCAGCGGTGTTAGTGCGCCTGTCGAAGGAGACTCCATTCATGACGATGTATGAAACCCGTGACTTTCGCCGTGGCCTTAAAATTGAAATGAGTAACGACCCATGGGTCATTGTTGATTTTCAACATGTCAATCCGGGCAAGGGAGCTGCATTTACGCGGACCAAGATGAGAAACCTGCGCACGGGACAGGTCCTTGAACAAAACATTAAAAGCGGTGACAAAGTTGCAAAACCAGACACCGATGAACGTAATATGCAGTATCTGTATCGTGATTCCGAAGGCTATCATTTTATGGATCAAGAGAATTTTGAACAAATTACTCTGACCGAAGATTACGTTGGTGATACGAAATACTACCTTCTTGAAAATTCAGTTTTGAAGGTGCTCTACTATCAAGGAAAGCCGATCGCGTGCGAAACCGAGACTTTTTGTGAGCTTAAAGTGGTCGAAACACCTCCGGGCGTTCGCGGTGATACCGCCACGGGCGGAACCAAGCAGGCAACATTAGAAACAGGACTGGTTGTTTCAGTTCCCTTTCATATCAATGAAGGCGACGTTCTGCGTATCGACACGCGCGACAATACCTATGCAGATCGCGTCAGTGTTCGCGGCAAGTAATTGGCATCGTTCAACGTCAGTGTAGTGAGAAGAGACCCTGTTGAAACAGTGCGGTGGGGTCGTGAAAAAAATACCTTCAATTCGTCCATGGAGTGAGGAGAGTTGTCTGCATGATCGATCTTGGCAAAGTTGAAAAATTGATGTCCTTGATGGCCCAATACGGTGTCGATGTTGTTCAGGCTGAAACTGGACCCGAGAAAATTTCCTTGGCGAAGAGTGCTCATGCGCTCACAGCATTATCTGCGTTGAACGCGTCAGCGACACTGGGCGACGCCGGTGCCCAACGCTCTCAGGCGGGGGCGGCCTTTTTATCAACGGCTCAGACGGCTGCGTCAACGGGATCTTCATCGCAGATGACGGCAGGTTCGCAAGCCCAGTCAGCAACTGGGGGAACGACTAACGCTCAATCAGCGGCTCCTGCGTCTAAACCAATCCCTGAAGGAACAACCATCAGCAGCCCGTTCGTTGGGACTTTTTACCGTTCGCCGTCTCCCGATTCTCCCGTGTTTGTTGAAGTGGGGAGCCGCGTTAAGAAGGGGCAAACTCTGTGCATCGTCGAAGCAATGAAACTTATGAACGAAATCGAAGCTGAGGTTGAAGGCGAAGTCGTGGCAATTTTGGTCGAGAACGCCAAGCCTGTTGAATTCGGCACACCTCTCTTTGTGATCAAATCCTAAAAGTGTGACCTGAACGCTTCATTGCTGATTGAGGATGACATGAAAAAGATTTTGATTGCCAATCGTGGTGAGATTGCAGTGCGTATTATTCGCGCCTGCCGAGAGTTGGGTCTTAGAACAGTCGCTGTTTATTCCCAGGCCGATAAGCATAGCCTTCATGCAAAGCTGGCTGACGAAGCCATTTGCATCGGCCCTGCGGAAAGTAAAAAAAGTTATTTGAATATTCCGGCGATCATGGCTGCAGCTGAGATCAGTGGAGCGGATGCCATTCATCCCGGATACGGCTTTTTATCTGAGAATGCCGCTTTTGCAGATGTTTGCCGCAAATGTGACATCATTTTTATTGGGCCGACACCTGAACAAATGAGGGATTTGGGTGAAAAGGTTGCTGCACGCGCCGTGGCTCGTCGTGCGGGCTTGCCCTTTTTACCCGGCTCGAACGGTGCATTGCCTGATCAAGAGACCGCTCTTAAAACAGCCCGTCAAATTGGTTATCCGGTGATCCTCAAAGCCAGTGGCGGTGGTGGCGGACGAGGCATGAAGATCGTATACAATGATGCAGATCTGGAAAAAGCCTATCTGAATTGCAGAACCGAAGCCGCTGCTGCGTTTGGAAATTCCGAAGTGTATTTGGAAAAATATCTTGAAAATCCTCGCCATGTGGAAATTCAGGTGCTTGCCGACAAGCATGGCAACATCATTCATCTCGGTGAGCGTGATTGCAGTGTTCAGCGTCGTCATCAAAAAGTGATTGAAGAGGCTCCCTGTCCGCACATCACACCTGAGCTGCGTCAGAAGGTGGGCGGCTATGCGCTCGCACTTGCCCGCGAGGTTGGATATCACGGTGCGGGAACTGTCGAATTCCTGATGGACGATGACAAGAATGTTTACTTCATGGAGATGAACACTCGTATCCAGGTCGAACATCCTGTCACCGAACAGATCACAGGCATTGATCTTCTGCAGTGGCAAATTAAGGTGGCATTCGGTGAAAAGCTGCCGTTCAAACAAGACGACATTAAGATTCACGGCCATGCGATTGAGTGCCGTATCAATGCAGAGGATCCTAAGACCTTTGCGCCGTGGCCGGGTTTGATTACCAACTATAGTGTTCCGGGTGGATTCGGGGTGCGTGTGGATGGTTTTGCTTACCATGGCTATACGGTTGTTCCGCACTATGATTCTTTGGTAGCGAAGTTGATTGTTCATGCGGATACGCGCGAACAGGCTCTTGCGAAAATGGAGTCGTCACTCCGTGAATACATCATTGACGGAATTCGGACGAATATTCCTTTTCATCTAGATGTGATTGCGCATCCTGAGTTTCGCAGCAGCCGTCATTCGACGCGTTTTCTGGAACGTGCGGGCTTTGTCAAAAACAAAGCGCAATAAACCTCTTCAGTCAGCAAAAACTAGAACCACTGTTGCAGTGGCAATGCCACCGTCGTGTGCCAGAGAGACATCGGCCTCGTACTTTGAGCCGAGCGTCTTGAGTTGTTGCTCCGCTGCTTCGGAGAGGTGAAGAGCCGGTCGGCCATTTGAATTATTTTGAATCCAAACATCCCGCGGGCCCATCCCCTGGGAGTAAAGCCCGCTGCCCAGCGCCTTGAAAAATGCCTCTTTGGCTGCAAAGCGCGCAGCGAAGGAGGCAGCGGGTTGGTTTTTATTTTGTGCGTATTGAATTTCTTCGCTGGTGAAGACTTTTTTGATGAAGCTTTCTTTCTCAATGGATTTTTGCATGCGTTCGATGGACACAACATCGGTTCCCACTCTGATTTTCACTCGCTTAAATCCTTCTTTAATGCTCATTCAGAATTTTGTTTTTTTTAGCGGTTCTTTATTGCTTCTCGCTGACGTCTTTGCCTACTATCTCGTGTAAACCAGAGTCGACTATCTGATCGCGGGGCGCACCGTGCCTCGTCTTAAGCCAGCTTGTCCGGATAAATAATAGTTTGCGCACAAACACCCCGCTGGTTGGTTTGAACAGAAGGGTCCGGCAGCTTGTTCGTCTATGTCTCGGAGCCACAGAGTCCGGCCATGGGTTGCCAGGTCGCTGGCCCCGCGTTGGATCATCATTTTCAGGAACTGAACAAAATCGAGATCGGCATCGAGATTTTTCACGCGGCTAAACGTAACAGCACCTTTCTGTTTTGCGTATTCTGCGTATTCAAGATCGACTTCCACGAGGGTTTCGATGTGGTCTGAAACAAAAGCGACAGGCCACACAAGAAAGTGTTCAGTCCCCGCTGCGCAGAGTGATTCGATGGACTGTTCTGTGGTGGGTGTCATCCAGCGGACTGGACCTACCGCGCTTTGCCAGCACAGCGTCCAATCGCGACCCTCCAAGAGTCCTAGCCGGCGGGTCACCTCTTGAGTCGTGCGGCGAATTTGCAGTGGATAAGGATCCCCTTCGGCCACATAGCTGAGTGGTAGGTTATGTGCACTAATCAACAAATGCCGTCGTCCGTGCGGCAGAGCCTGCCAATGATTGCGCACGCGCTCCGTCCAAAGCTCGATGAAGACAGGGTCATCTCCGTAGTTCGAAAAAACACGAACTTTGAGCGGATGGAATTTTTCATTTGAAGATTTTTCAAGAGCCAGTTCGCGGAGGCTGGTTCCTGTGGTGGCTCGTGCGCAGTGGGGGTATTGTGACAAAAGCCACAGTTCATCGGCCTGCGCGCTCAGGCACTCCTGCAGAATGGTGCGTGCTCGCGGTTCGCTGTAGCGCATCAGGGGCGTGAGACCAACAAGGACGAAGTCATGAGCCGACTCAGAGTGGATGGAGGCTGTGTTGAGAATTTGCGGATGCACAGAATGAAGTTCAGCGCTGAGGGCAGTGGCGAGTGCCTGTGTGATGCGCAGTTGTGGGGAGCCGCCGCCCATCAGCTGATAGCGCTTTTTGACTTCCTCAAGTCGCTTGCCGATGATTTTGTCGGCGACAAAATTCTGCAGCAAACGGCCCATCGGAATGTCGAGCAGATCGGGGTCGATAAAGAGTGCACGCAGGAACGGCTCCACATCGTTTTGGCCATTGGGACCGCCCATGTTGTACAGTGCAATCCAGACCCGTCGGGTTGTTTTTGACATCTTGTGACTCTCCTCTCGTGCGCGTGAACACTGGTCCCTGTTTGCCTATGGCACTTTCTGACAAAATGACAAGTGATCGTAGGCAGAACCTGTCGCTCGGGTGGTTGCCCATTTTAGCGGGGCCCGCGTATAATTTGAAACGACGGTCGTGTGACGTCTGAATTCTTTTATGACAGCGGAGTGCTCCATGCCAAAACTTGATGAACTGTCTGAACTCTTGGAAAGCAATACGGCAAAGCATCTTTTTCAGCAGAGGTTGATGGTGCTCAGCGAGCCCATCAATGCCACCGTTGCCAAGCGGACCATCGAAGCGCTGCTTGCGCTGGAAGCCGCCGATGCGCAAAAGGACATCTGGATGTTCATCAACAGCCCCGGCGGCGAGGTGAATTCAGGCTTTGCCATCTATGACACCATGCGATTTGTGCGCCCGAATGTGAAGTGTGTGGTCTCGGGTCTTTGTGCGTCCATTGCCACCGTAATTCTTTTAGGCGCAGATAAGGCTCATCGTTATTCAATGCCCAATAGCCGCATCCTTATCCACCAGCCATTGATTGGGGGCACGGTTCAGGGACAGGCAACAGACATTGATATTACGGCACGCGAAATTTTAAAGACACGTGAAAAACTTGTTGAACTTTACAACAAGGAAACCGGTCAGTCGCTGGAGCGTTTGCGTAAAGATATCGAGCGGGACTACTGGATGAGCGCTCAGGAAGCGATGGAATACGGCCTGATTTCGCGTGTGATCAATGGTTGGGGCGAGGTGCGTTGAGCCTTTGTTTCCAGTCATCGAAGCTCTCTTGAGCACTTTGCAAGGCGTCGGCAACACCGACGCCTTTTTTGTAGAGACCTGCAAAAAAGATCTGCGGATATCGTGCCTGAAGACGCCATAAAGCGTGCTGCCGATCATCATGATCAGTGTCAGCCAAGCCAACAACTTTGTCCCAGCGGATGATTTGAATATGGTCGGGCATTACATGCTTGTCGATGAGATCGAGTGCTCTGAGTTCTGCGAGTGTGTAGCCTGTGAGTTTTTCATCATTCCACTGCATCATATCGGTATGAGGCCCTGAACGCAGACGATCTCCGCCCAATAAAACCCGATAGGAATAGTTATGGCTTGGAACATGAGCGGGATAAATTGAGTGCACAAACAAAACACCGAGGAGTCCTGTGGATTCGCGTCTGGCAAGGACGCCAAACCCATCGCGTGTCCCTTCACTCTTGGGGCCGGACACGTTCACCACAATCAGCGAGTGAGCATCTGTCGATTGCCAGAGCATCCAATCACGTTGGGCATCCTGCTGATCCCACATTAAACGTGGAGACTTCCATGGTGCTGGAGTCCAGAAGACAGCATCGAATGCGTCTTGGGAATTAATCACGAGCTGAGTTTTATCTTCGCTCTGACGCAAGGATTCGACCGCGTCCGACAGCCGGAATTCTAAACACCCTTTATTGTTGTCTCCCCAGGCGCGCACATAGGCTTCGAGAGAATCGGTGAAAGTTTGTAAACCGTCGGGGAAACTCAACAATCCTGTCGGCCAGCGATGTTTGAGCGATTCCTGTGCAGGTGGAACTGATTGTTTTCTTCGAAAAACCTTCGTCATCAGAATGCCACGAATGACACTCCCGAAGTTCTCTTCCAGTTGGGGAAGCAAAGGAAAAGCGTGGCGCGCGAGGAGTTTTTCGGCACCTCCGCCCCAAATCCCTGTTGCTAGAGGAATCATAAAATTTTCGGCGACGGTGCGGCCGAATCGGCGCTCAACAAATTGATAGAGTGTTTCGTTTGGATCGGGAGGAACTCGACGGAAAACAAAAAACTCCATGAGAGCGCGGATAAAGCTGCGGATGTTCAACAGTCCATTTGTTAGAAGAGTGAAGGGACCTTTGAGTGCGGCCATCTGCCCACGGGGTGAAATGACAAAACGAGTGCTCAATTTTTTGTCTTTGGATGCAGCAATGACCGCATCCGGTGCGAGCCCAATATCTTCGAGCGTCTTCAAAAAAATTTGCCGACTGGCAAGAACTCCCTGAGCTGCCGCTTCGATCTTGAGTCCCGACGGTAAGCGTAGGGTCTGAATCAGACCACCGATGCGCGGGGACGAGTCAAAAAAAGTAAGTGTCACTTGTCTTTTGCTGGGAACGGCGCTTTGCCATTGAATCAAGAGCTGAGCGAGTTTGAGCCCTGAGCAGCCCGCACCCACAATAGCAATACGGTGGTGTCTGAGCTCTTGAGAACCTCTTGATGGGCTGACGGCTGACTCGAATGGAGTTTCAAGCGGGCTTTTGAGATTTTCGGGTGTCATTGCAAACTCGCTGTGCTTGCCTTTGCAAAAAATTGCACGTTCAAGGCGTTTGGTTATCGTTGGTTCCTGCGACCATCTGTACTTTTCAATTAAATAGCTGCAATGTTCTGGAGATGTTGTGTCACAGACCAGCATGTTGTGTATCATGAACTCCACAATCAATGCCAGATAGGGTCGAATAACCATGCCGATTCAGAATCAAAGACTGCATACAACTCCTGTGGAACGAAATCAGATGTTTGAGGCGCATTGCGGCCGATTGCAACGAGCGCATGCGCGTGTGACTCGCCGTCAGAACGTCTGGGCAGCTCGTGAAAATCGATTTGCTGTGGGGCGGCTGATTTTGGCGTCCCTCTTGGTGATGGTGTTGGTTGGCTTTTATCGCTCGATGGATGCGTCACAGGTGTTTTTGGGTTGGTTTGTGTTCTTGGTGGTTTTCTTTTTTCTGTCAGCGGTTCATCGCAGACTTAAAAGAATAAGCGCTCGCTGCGAAGGTCTGGCGACTGCTTTAATGACGGAAATGCATCGCTTAAAACGCGATTGGTCTGAGTTAAGAGCTGTTAAATCGGAACGGGCAGAGTCATTAAAGCAGGCTTTTGAGGAGAGCAAAAACTCTGGCGATCATCCGTATCAATCCGATTTTGATCTTTCAGGACTTCCGGCCCTGTGGCTTGACACATGCACGCTCGAAGAGGGCAGTGTGTTGATGGCCCATGAGCTCATGCTCCGCGGCCGTGAGCCGTTGCCGTCCGTTGAATTTCTGCACAGAATTGAACGCGTGGATGCGCTTGCACAGCAAAGCAAAGCGTTGAGGCGATGGGAATCTTATCGGTTTGGTCCATTGTCTCAAGAGCTGGTTAAAGAGGCGGTAGACAATGACGTGCAAGAGGCGAGCAGTGCTGCTGGAAGCGCACAGCGACCGTTGATTGAAGGTGTGTTGTGGTTGTTGATTCTCGTGCAGCTGGGCCTTTGGAGTTTTTTCTTTGTGCCGCAGCTCTTGGTCTTTATGGAATCGGCGGACGTTATGGCACTCTCGAGGCCATTGTCGATTTTTATTCCCGTCCTGCTATTGAGTGCCGTTATTTGGGAAAGCTGGCGACGCAGAGTTCAGCGCGTGAGCGGTGCTCTCGGCCTGCGTGAGCTGAGAGTCCTCAATGCTCTTGAGGATGTCCAGCGCTGTTTGACTAAGCCTCGGACCGCGGACGCGGCGCATGATCTGTTTGTGAAGTCATTTGAGGCGTCGGTACCCGCGAATACGCACGAAAAAGAGTTCAATCAGGCGCTTATTCCCGTATCCGCGGGCCGCCGTTTTCGATTTTTGCGTGTCACTTTTGAGTTGGCTGAAGTGCGACGAAATCCAATAGTTTGGATTCTTCTCAACACAATTGTTCCTTACGACGCCGTAACCTTTGCCGTGACGCTGATGGCACATCGGGCGTTGGACGGTCGGTTTCATGACTGGTGGAAAGACGTCGTGAATTTCGATTTTCTGGCGGCTTTGGCGCGTATCAAACTAGAAAATCCAGAGTTCACCCGCGCTCAATCCGATGCACAGACAATTGTGGCGTCTGACTTGTCCCATCCTTTGTTGCCGTTGAATACTCGGGTCGGCAATGACCTTTGTTTGGATCAATCACAGCGGTGTTTGCTGCTTACGGGGAGTAACATGGCTGGCAAGAGCACGCTGCTGCGGGCACTGGGTCTGAATGTGTTGCTCGCTCAAGTGGGCTCCGTCGTTTGTGCGCGGGCACTGGCTCATCCGCGATTGGAGATTTTGTGTGCCATTCAGGTCTCCGATTCGTTGGAGTCAGGAGCGAGTTATTTTTATGCAGAAGTTAAACGATTGGCCGGTGTTCTGCAGAGGCTGCGGCAGCCGGACGGTGGCATTCTGAAGCTGTTTTTGATCGATGAGATCTTCCGCGGGACTAACAATCGCGAACGTTTTTTGGGATCTTGGCAAGTGATTGCGGCTTTGCTTCAGACTGGGGCCTTTGGAGTGCTCACTACACACGATTTAGCGCTCACTCAACTGGAGTCTGAGGTGTCGGGCGTGCGCAATTTTCATTTGCGCGAGACGGTTGGTGAACAGGGGCTTCTCGAATTTGATTATCTTCTCCGAAGTGGTCCCTGCCCAACGACGAACGCTTTGATTATCATGCGTCAAGCGGGGCTTCCCGTTGAGCTTGATTTCAAACCAGTTCATCGTGGCGGGGGAGATCTTCATGCAACACAAACGCTTTGAGGCTGAAATTTTTTTAGCAGGACCTTCCAGTCGCTGGGACGAAGAAATGTCGTCCAATTGGATGTGGTGGCTGCCTCAAGCAGCGCCTTCAAAAATAGACCATCGTTCGTCTGTTTATATTGCTGATGGTGCCCTTGAATCTTTTCTCGGCTGGTATGATTCACTCCCTCCGATTGCAGCTCAACATCTTCAGTCGATTGTCTGGTGCGGAGATGGAGATTCGCTTGGAAAGCACCGCATGGAAATTCTGAAACAGACGGCCGCACGTTTTGAGGGTCGCTGGCGGGAGCATTTTTATCCCACGGACAAAGATTTTTCAGACTGTGCCGCTTTGTTGTCATTGATTGAGTATGATGTTCGTCATTCTGTTGAGCCGGTCACAGCGGTGGGCCTGTCTGTGCGTGGTGCTTTAGGTGGGCGCAGTGACCATGAGTGGGTCAATATATATGAGCTTATTCAAGTGCTCACTCGATTGCCGGTTGCAGCTACTGTATGCCTGGGGCCACGGCGCGTGTTATCGACTGCACCGGTGATTTTACACAACGCACTCGGGCAAAAGTTTACACTGCTATCGGCCATACCGAATCAGCCACTCCGTGTGCGTGTGAATGGTGCGCGTTACTCCGGAGAGCTGCTGCTACGGCAGCCCTCGCATGGGTTGAGTAACGTTGCTGTCAGTGAGAGTGTACAGATTGAACCACTCAGTCCTTCTCTTCCGATGATTGGGATTCTTTCCGAATGAAAAAAGAACGAAGTTTAGAGTCAAAGAAAAATGAATTTAAAAATTTGGCGACCGCTTTGCAGCATGCCGGAGCCGAACATCGTCTTGGCACAGGACTTGTTGGCGCACTTGAGCAGTCTGTGACCTTTGCAACCGAGGCTGTCGACGACATGCCTGTGTACGCTCGATTGTCGAACACGCTTAACCATAGTGAAATATGCACTCTTATTGCGGCGCTGCATGAAGGGGCTGCAGCGCAGGTTTTTGCTTCCGGTATGGCAGCCCTCCATGCTGTCTTGACGACCGCGTTGAAGCCTGGGGATCATGTGTTGGTCCAAGAAAATTGCTATGGCGCAACACAAGGTCTTGCACAAAAAATATTGTTACGTTGGGGCATAGAGACCACCTTTGCTCCGTTGACCCAATGGAAGAATGCTCTCCGGCCAAACACGCGTGCACTTTTTTTTGAAAGTATTTCGAACCCGTTTTGTCTGCCGCAAGATTTTTCTTTGGCTCTTGATGCGAAGAAAAGATCCCATGCACTTCTTATCTGTGACAACACATTTGCAAGTCCTGTGAATTGCCGACCCTTGCTCCACGGGGTCGACGTTGTTGTTGAGAGCGGGACAAAATACATGAACGGGCATTCGGATTTGGTGTGCGGTGTCGTGGCCTGCTCTCAGGAATTCGCTTCAGAGTTGGCAACGACGGCAATGTATGTGGGTGGTTTTTTGTCTGCTGCCGGTTGTATGCAGCTTGCCAAAGGGTTGCGGACTTTGGCAGTACGGATGCGTGCTCACAATGAAAATGGGGCTGAATTTGCGAGGCAATTACGAAGGGAGCCTTTTGTTCAGGAGGTTTTTCACGGCTCTCTGAACGAGACTTCGTCTGACGTGTTTTCAGGATATGGTGGCATGGTGGCCGTGCGCTTTACCCCCAACATCCATGTTCCAACAGTGATGCGCCATTTGTCGCTTGTGTCAGATGTCCCTAGCTTGGGCGGCACCGAGACCACGGCCTGCATCCCATGGTGGACCACCAATCGGTGGATGCCGGACGCTGATAAACGGCGCCTGCTCATTGATCAACAACTGGTCCGCTTTAGCCTCGGTCTGGAATCTGTGACTGATTTGCTTGCTGATTTGAAGCAGGCAATTTTTGCCTCTCAACAATAACAGAAATGTTCTGCAATCCTTTTTTTTTGACAGTCCCGGAAAAAGGTTGAACGTTCGTTCTTGTGGCCTCTTCCGGTCGCTGCTACCGTTTTTTTTGTTCGCTTAAAACCGGATTAACAGCGCGGCGTCTGGACGGGCCTCGGTGGCATCAGCCAACGGACATAAAGGACGTTTATCATCGCGCCCAAACAGTGAGGATGCAATGCGTCAACTT
>Ga0315901_10005874_pt1 | contig 14827 bp, 12 predicted proteins | sample LakEriMetagenome_10_FD_203761 | JGI IMG/M metagenome (GOLD analysis project Ga0315901, IMG submission 203761) | Freshwater fungal communities from buoy surface, Lake Erie, Ohio, United States - Buoy 2 MA116 | ecosystem: Environmental > Aquatic > Freshwater > Lake | place: USA: Lake Erie, Ohio... | reverse complement strand
TTGTTCAAGGTAATAAATTACTTAATGGTAGTGTTTCTTATGTAAGTGGATTAACATTTAGTGTTAGTCCTTTGGAGTATTTAATAAACGGACAGATTTACACTATAAGTGCAGAAACTACAGTCACCTTAGCAAGTGGTGATTCCACATTCGATAGAATTGACGTAATTTACGCTGACATAAGTGGTAACACAGGAGTTTTACAAGGAACACCATCTGATAATCCTGAAAAACCGTTAGTTGATGGTGATACGGAAATAGAAGTCACATTTGTTTTGGTAAGAGCCAATAGTACATCCGCGGACGTATCTACTTTTGTAATTTATAACGAAAATTCAGGTCCACCAAGTGAATGGACATTTGGTTCTGGTGGTGTACAACCAACAAGAATTATTGGAAACTTTACAGGTGTAACTTATAGTGGTGGAACATCAATTAGAGTAAGTGGTGTTACAGGTGCATATACAACTTTTTTCAGATTAACAGGTCTTACTGAACTTAATACAAACAATTACTCAACTTTACAGTTTGCAATAAGAAACTTATCTGCAAACACAACAACAAGTTTAATCAGGTTCAGATTTTTAACTACTGGCGGAACACAAAATGGTTCGGTTGTTACTATGAACGGAGCAGGAACCGCTAACGTAGTTCAATATAGTCCAACCAATGTTTCAACTTGGCAGTTAATATCTATACCTCTTTGGAGATTTTATTTAACTAACACAAATGTTCAGGTTTTAGAGGTGTCTTTTTCTCCTCAAGGAACGGGAGCACAGTCGAGATATTATTTTGATTTATTAGAATTTGTAGAGGGGACTTCATCAGCACCTCCATCAAATTCTTGGACAACCATACAAGGAGATTCGGTAGCAACGACAATTACCGCACCTAATCCAAACGCAACTCTGATTTTATCAGGAGGAACAAATATCAGTTCAACTATTTCAGGGACATCTACTGTTGTATTTAATTTAGATAATAACATCAACTTAAATGGTGTAACTGCAACAACTATTTCTGCCACAACATATCAAAATCTACCAACCGATATAAGAGTTACAGGTGGAACATATTCAAATGGTAATACTACTTTCAGAAACAACACAGGTGGAACATTTACCGTTACAGGGTCTGCAACATATAGTTCAGGTATTTTATCTGGTTCTTCAAATTGGGTTAGTAATGGAAATGGTTCGGTAAATTTACCGGCGGTACAAGTTGCTTTATACAATAACTCATCATACACGGAACCTGTACAAGTTTACACGGTATCAAGTGGTGTAACAGGTAGTGGAGGAATTGCAGCACTAACTAATAACGACACGAATTACATCTATATTGAATATAATAATGGTTCTCCGAGATGGGGAGTTTCTACAGATAATTCATTTATAAATGGAAGTGATGTTGATTTATGTTATTTGATTTATAGAGCAGATAATTTTGTTCACGTATTAGATTTCGGAAATGAGGGGGCTGGTCTACCAAATAAGATTAGTAATAGAATTGTTGCCGTTAACAGATTTGGTAGAGAAAGTGGATTTTCGCTAGGATTAAGTGGAGCAACAGGTGTAGTTACTTTAACATCAGGAGTCGCATGGAACGGAACAAACAGACAATCATTAGTTGCGGTTAATAGTCAAGACGACATTTTCTTTAAGAGTTTTCATAGCGGGGGAACTTGGGTTTATACAACAACAGGTGATACAATTAATAACACTTATTATGATGACGGAACAGATATAGTTTCAGGAACCACTTCAAAATATTTGGTAAATTGGTATTTCAGAGGACAAGAAGTTAATGACCATTTATATGAAGTTTATGGAACGGATGAATACGACAGTGTTGCTGAAGCGCAGTTATCCATCGAGCCATCATTACCTGAATTAATTACATCTCACGCATTTTTAACGGGAAGAATTATAGTTCAGGTTGGAGCAACAACAGGTTTAGTTGAAAGTGCCTTTGTCCAAGTATTCCAATCAACTCAAGTTACTCAACACAACGACTTAACGAGTATTCAAGGAGGAACCGCAGGACAATATTATCACCTGACGGCATCTGAATATAGTAATAATGCCTACACCAATGTCGATAATAATTTCTCAGTTGGTCAGACAATAAGTGGGGGACTGACTGCCGATACTGTGTCGGCAACTACATATCAAAATTTACCAATAAGTGGATTAACTGAGGGTTCAAACATTAGTATTACCGGTTCAAATGGAAATTTTACAGTTTCCGTCACAGGTATAACTTCAGGAGGTAGTTTTACAGGAAACACATCGGCAAGTTGTGTAAATGACTTTTATGTTTCTAACATATTTGGTTGTAGTGGAATTACAACTTTACAAACATCGATACAAACCGTTGATTCAACAGTAAACGGGACTTTATCACATGCGGAAGGTAATGGTACTAGTGTTGGTACAGTATTAGCGTATTCAGGTACCGTAGTAAGTGGATTGATTTCGTTGGACCCAATTTATGGTGATTTGACAGGAGAGTTTGTATCGGGCGATTATTTGTTTTTGGATGACTCACAATTCGATGCTAATGTTGGTAAAAATTCTTTTTTAATAGATACCGTAAATTTTACAACACAAACAGATATACAGTTAGTAGACTTTACAGTAACATCAACAACAATATATGTTCTAAGTACAGTCAATTTTACTTTTTGGGTTGGGGATAAAATTATATATTCTAATTATTCACATGCTGAAGGCGCTGGTAATGTAACAATCAACAATTATTCACACAGTGAAGGTAGATTTAGTGTTTCTTTTGGTCTCGGTTCTCATGCTGAAGGTTACTTCACTAAAACTATAGGTGCGCATTCTCATTCAGAAGGAAACGATACATTTTCTATAGGCGATTACTCACATGCTGAGGGTGAGGCCGTCAAATCAGTAGGTAACTATTCTCACGCGGAGGGTCAAAATTCTATATCAACTGGTGAACATTCTCACGCTGAAGGTAGAGGTACTCAATCGATAGGTGTTTTCTCACATTCAGAAGGTAGAGAAACAGAATCAATTGGTGATGGTTCACATGCTGAAGGTTATTTGACTGATTCGGTAGGTAATTTTTCGCATTCAGAAGGTAGAAATTCAATTTCTTTAGGGATTTATTCGCATGCGGAAGGTAGGTCGATTTCTTCTGGTGACACATCACACGCCGAGGGAGAATTCACAAAATCAATTGGTATTGGTTCTCACTCAGAAGGAGGTTATAGTAATTCAGGTTATCTTGGTTATTCAGGTAATTCTGTTGGGCAAACAATAACTCTGAATTCAACCTATGGGGATTTGACACCGTTGTTTTCAGGAGCAACTGCGGTTGTAATATTAGACGACTCGAAATTTGATAATATAAATGGAGTCACTTCAATCGGAGTTACCGCAAACACATATAATGGAACAAATACAGTTCTAATTGCTAAAACACCAATTTCATCGACAACTACATGTATAATTACTTTACCAAATAATCCAAATCCAACTTTAGCAGATATTACTAATGGTGGTGGTTCTCACTCTGAAGGGTTTTACACTGGAACTCATGGTGTTGGTTCACATGCCGAAGGATATAGTGGAAGGTCTTACGGGGATTATTCTCATGTCGAGGGTCTTAACTCAAGAACCTTCGGGAAATATTCACATGCCGAAGGTGGTGGTACCACATATGCAGATAATTCACATGCTGAAGGTCTTGGGGCGAGTTTCGGTCAATATTCACATGCTGAGGGTGGTGGTAATTCGCTTGGTCAATATTCACATGCCGAGGGTGGTGGCACGAGTTATGGTGATTACTCACACGCTCAAGGTGGAGGTATTACTTATGGTACACAATCTTTTGCACAAGGAAGTGGTTCTGTTGCAAGTGGAGATTCATCATCTGCGATAGGATATTTTACAATAACCTCAACAGATTACCAAATTGCTTTAGGTAAATTAAATACAACCGGAAATACCACATCTTTACTAGTAATAGGAAACGGAACAAGTAGCATTAATAGGTCTGATTTAGCGTTATTCAACCAAAATTCTATAGTATTTAACGCACCGTTTTCGGCAACATCTATTTCTGCCACAACATATCAAAACGTAAATGCGGTTACAGGCGGAACATATGCCGCAGGACAAATCACATTAAGTGGAACAGGAAATGTAAATGGTACTCAAATTTCAACGAAAATACTACCAGTTGCGCTCACAGTCGTTTCAAACACCGCATCAACCGATGCATCACTTTCAAGTACATTTACTTTAACACTAACGGGTAATACAACATTAGCCACTCCAACAAACGGATTTTCAGGTCAGAGAATTTTATATCAATTAAAACAAGATGGAACAGGAAGTAAATTATTAACACTTTCAAGTGGATTTAGAAGTGGACCAATTACTGTGACATTATCTACCGCAGCCAACACTACAGATTATTTAGGAGTTATTTATAATGCAATAGATGATAGGTGGGATGTATTAGCATTAAACAAAGGATATAGTTAATATGACAGGTTTTACATACGAATATACAAATGGTTATATAAATAACCAAACCGAAATTAGATTAATAAAAGTCTACAACGATGGAGTTTATTATTTTAAAGATTGGGTTGAATTGGATGGTTCATCAAGTGAATCAGATTGGGAAGTAAGAGCCGAACAAATTATGTTAGATGTTCAATTAAGTATGAATAGTAACGTACCGACACAAGACCAAATATACGATAGTCAAGAAGGAGGATTAGAGTAATGGCAAAATTAGCGTCAATTGCAAGTGGTAGTTTTACAGCATCAACAACTTGGGGTGTTATAGAGGAAACGTCTTTTAGAGCCAGTACTCAAAACTTTGGTTGGGGTCCCTTTAGTGGTTTAATTTCAACAGGAAACTTTACTCCAACCGCAACTACAACAGTCACACACGCTGGTTTTAGATTGGTAGGTACTGGTCCCGACGGTGTAATCGAGTGTGATATTATAAATGTCACGGCAAATACTACAGTTGCTGGGTCCTTTTTTAGTATGAATAAAACCGCATTTAGATTTAATTCCGGTTCATCATCCCAATCTTGGTTTATGTTGAAATTTCCGAGTCCTGTAACTTTGACAAGTGGCATATCTTACGCCATTAGACTAAATGCGACGATTGCGACCATAACTTTAGCAACAACAAATGGCGCCGCAACACCAACTCTTACTATGAGGTTCTTGGTTACTAATGTAAATCAAGCACCTGTAGCGGGTGATGACCTATTCATAAATGCTGAGTATACAACAGGTTCTACCGTAAGTGGGTTTACTGTTACTATGGATAATACCACTTCAGCAACAACTTTTGGTTCTAATGGTACTGGCTTTGGTGGGGTAAACATAAGTCAAGATACATCTCTTAATTATGGAACATCTGCAAATACAAATTACTATTTGAGGTTAAATGGAAATCTTTGGTTAAATGCTGGTGCAACATTTAATATGGGTACTACGGCAAATACTATTCCATCAACCTCAACTGCGGTTTTGGAATTTTCTGGTTCTGCACAAGGAGTTAGAGCAAATGGTAATACAGGACCAACAGGGTTTACTGCTCCTTTTGTATTTAACGTAGCAGGTGTAAATCCTACATACCCATATGCACTTTTAGCCGCAAATGTTTCGGCAGGAGCCACCACATTCACGACAAATGTTCCTACGGGTTGGAAAAACGGTGACCAAGTTGTTTTAGCAGGAACGAATGCTGTTGCCACTGGTCAGGATTTAAGAACTATGTCAGGTGATGCTTCAGGCACCACAGTAAGAGTCACGGCAACTCTAACTAATGCTCACGGAGGTTCAGGAGACATAGTTGCGGAAGTTATCAATCTGACAAGAAACGCAAAAATAAGAAATTCGAACGCTTCACAAGGTACATTATTATTGGAAAACACGTTGATGAATATTCAAGGGTGTGAAATAAGAAATATGGGAGTTTTTAGTGTTACAGGGGCGGCTAGTAAAATATTTCAATATAGTAGTTTTTATAATTCTACTAGAATGCAACCTCAGGTTACTGGACCATTTAACTTTGATTATAATTGTTTTTATAACTGTCCTTATTTCTTTGCTGTCGATACCGCAACACCTGCAGGGTCAACAGGTTCGGCTAGTACAATAAATTTTAATTATTTCATATTAGCAACATCAAGTTCGAGTGGTTATCTTACAAGTGTTTCGTTGAATCCTCAATTTACTGATTTCATAGGGAACAGGTTATCGGGTTTGAATGGTAACGTTTCGACCTTTTACGGTGCGGTAACTTTTGCATATCCAAGTACTAGCACCTCCTACACAAGTAGATTATCAAATGGTATTGTTTCTGCAAATACAGTTCATTCTTCGGTAGGTGGTTTTGGAGCGTATTTAACATCATCACTCAATATTTACGACTGTAATGTTTGGAGAATAGCAGCAACCAATCCAGGAATTGGACTTTTCACTACAGATGGAGTGAAATTATACAGATGTAATTTTTTTGGCAATGCTGCCACTTCAGGTCAATTATTTGCACAAAATACTTATAATAATGAGGTTATAAATTGTAATTTTAGAGGTGGTACTACCGTAGTTGCGACAAGAGGTGCGGTGATAAACGCCCAATCACAAGTAACATTTAGAAATTGCACATTTGGTACAGGTCAAACACATTCTGTTGGTGATGTAATTATTGCAGTAACTCAGAGGGATATAAGGTTAACGTTCGAAAATTCTTTACTGAATTCAACAACAAAATTTTCATCATTAGTTAATCTTTGGGGTGGTAGTTTTGTAAAATTACAAAGATATCAACAAACCGCTAACAATCACTACATTTATACTGCAGTTGGAAATGCCGCACAATACGATGGGGTAATTTTCAGAACTGGTGTTGCATCTACAAGATTGATACCGTTGACAACTACATTTAAGCATCAGTCACCCATTAAAATAATACCTGTTACATCAGGGACAAGTCCAACGGTATCAGTTTGGGTTAGGAAATCAACTGTATCGGACGCATCAGGAGCGAACTATAACGGTGCTCAACCAAGATTGATGTTGGCTTATTCACCATCGGTATTTAATTATACAGGTCAGACAGACCAAGTTTTGGCAACCGCATCAGCCGCTTTAGGTACTTGGGAACAATTGACCGCAACAATACCATACACCGCTTACAACAACGGAGGTTTTGAAGTTTATGTTGATTGTGATGGAACTGCAGGATGGATAAACGTTGATGATTGGAGTGTAACATAATGGCAAATATCAATAACGATAATTTAGAACAATATTGGTTTGAGGGCGAACCTTTTGGTTCAGTTAATACTTCCTTAGATACAGGAACTGAAGAATTTTGGTTCGAAGGTCAACCGATAACATTCTTATTGGAGTTATCCGCTCCTTCCTCGAACGTTCAGGGTAGTTTCTTTCCTTTTTTTGATACTTTCTAAAAATGAAAAGTGTGTATTTATAACATATGGCAATACCTTTTCCATCTTCACCATTTACGGGTGAATATTTTACTTATGGACCACAAACCTATGTTTGGAACGGATTCAAATGGATAATTTACATATCACCTGACGGGACAATCACCGAATCAGGAAATACCAAAGATTCCTTTAATCAAATTAATATAAATAACACAAAACAATTTGATTCATTTAATAATAGAACTATAAACTTCCAAGGAATCAATTTGAGTATATATAGTGGTGGAGTTAATACATTAGTTTTCTCAGCACAACCGCAAACAAATTCTTCATCAACATTTTCAGGTGGAACAGTATCAGGACCAACAAATTTTACAAACGGATTAACCGCAAATACAATATATGCAACCACATATCAAAATCTTCCATCGTCAACATTCAGTGGAGGAACGGTAACAGGACCGACTAATTTTACAAATGGATTAACCGCAAATACAATATCGGCAACAACATATTATAATCTTCCATCGTCAACATTTAGTGGAGGAACAGTAACAGAACCAACAAATTTTACAGGAGGATTAAGTGCAACAACAATCTCAGGTGAAACCTTTTTAGGTAACGGTAGTGGTCTAACAAATGTTCAGAACATATATAATTCTGACGGAACAATATCAAGTGACAGATATGTTAATATTTCAGCAAACACACTTTGGTTTTCAGGATTAACGAAAGGGTTCCAAGTCAGAATTAGTGACGAAAACCCCAAGTCAGGTTTTATAGTCACAAGTGATTCATTAGGGGGTCCTAGTTTTAGTGCGTATGACGATGGTTCAATTATTATTGAGGGACCTACAACTCTTTCGAATACAGTGCTGTTCGAATCAACGGTTTCGTTGATAAACTTATCACCTGATATTACTTCACCATATTTGTTAGGATTAAATAATTCGAGTGAAATAACATATTTCGATTCAAATTTACTAATAAATTCAATTTCAGGGGTATCTTATTCTGCCGGAACCTTAACATTTACAAATAATACAGGTGGAACGGTTGATGTTACAGGGTTATTTACAGGTAATACGATGACAGGTCAAACTTCAGTTGATTTTGGATTTACGGGTGGAGGAGAATCGGATTATGCAACAACTGTGGTATCAAATACAAATATATTACAGTCATCAATGGTAATGTATTCCGTAATACCAAGTAATGACCATCAACAAACTGAAGATAGTCTATTAGATGGTTTGACATTCAAAACAAGTGATATTATAGAAGGTGTGAGTTTCACAGTAAATTGTTATTCATTAAATAACACTTGGGGTTCTTATAATGTGTTCTACAAAATAATTAATTAAAAGAAACAATAAACAATATTTATAAATAAAATCAAAAATGAGTATAATAATTAAAGGAGGTGATTCAACCAATTTAGCATCCGTTGACTCAAACAATAATCTTAATGTCAATATGCCGTTATCGGCAGAGACTTCAGGTTTCGCAACGATGGTTACGGAAAATGACCCAGGAACTGTAACAGGTAATAGATGGATGATGGTGCCCGAAATAAGTGCGGATTATAGATTGAGAGTTGGAGTTGATAATTTGGTATTCAGTGAAAGTTTTCCAGGTGCAACATTGAATTCTACTTTATGGACTGCACCCGTGACTACAATGACCATTACATCCTCAGGGGGTTATGCTAACATAAACGCCGCAGGTTCATTAGCGTCAGGGGCGGTTGCTAGATTACAAACTTATAGACACTTTCCTATCTATAAAAATTTTACAACATATTTTGATTTCGATATTTCGTTTACATCTTTACCTGTAGCGGGAAATGTTTGTGAATTTGGGGCGTTTATATCAACTTCAACTACCGCACCTACTGATGGTGTATTTTTTAGAATAAATTCTGCGGGTGAATTTAGATGTGTTATAAATAATAATGGTACTGAAATACAATCTGAAAGTTTAGATTTTTCTTCATTAATTGGTATAAATACAATTAGAACATGTCTTATTGATGTTTTATCAGATAAAGTTTATTTTTGGGTAGAGGATGTTTTGGTTGCAACATTAGAACCAACTGTTGCTTTGGGTTCATGTACACAATCCCAAAACTTACCCCTATCCTTTAGAAATTATAATTCAACTGCAACTTCTACCGCTCAAATTATGAAAATCGGTATGGTTAATGTGAGTTTTTCCGACCAAAACTCAAGTAAACCTTGGCCTCATATAATTGCAGGTCAAGGCGGACATCTGTCTCAAGGTCAAACAGGTCAAGCAACATTAGGAACTACCGCACTTTACACCAATTCATTAGCCGCCGGTGCGGGTGCCGCCGCAACCAACACCACCGCAGCGTTAGGTTCAGGTTTAGGTGGTCAGTTTGCCGTACAACCAACACTAACGGTTGGTACTGACGGTATTATATCTTCATACCAAGTACCTGCAGGAACCTCGACAGTACCAGGTAAGTCTTTATATATTACAAGAATAAATGTCAGTGCAGGCGTTACTACCGTATTGACAGGTGGCCCAGTTTTATATGCTTTGTCATTAGCATATGGACATACCGCAGTTTCTTTGGCAACCACTGAAAGTGCAACATCTAAAGCACCAAGACGTTTACCAATAGGTATGATGACATTTCCTGCAACATCCGCAGTAGGTGTAATTGGTGGTACTATTGATATTGATTCAGCGGCACCTATTTTGGTACAACCTGGTGAGTTTGTTCAAATAGTTGCGAAAAACTTAGGTGTTGTTACATCCGGAGGTGTTATAACATTCAACATTTCATTTGGTGGTTATTGGGAATAAAACATTAAGGAATAATCCTTAATCAAATACCATATGGAGTTCTACTCCAATTAATATAGACCATAAGATTAAGTTGTTTTCTCAAAGCAACTTCTACGTGTATTTGGAATTTTTCTGAACTATCAAATGATATTAATTCTCCCCCTTCATATAAATTAAACTCACCAACTTCTTCTAATACATCTATTTTATTGAGAATAATATTGGTTACTCCATTTATTTTACAAGATTTTATTAACAAATCTAAATCTAACCAATTAATTTGTCTTGCTCTTCCTGTTGTAGCACCATATTCGTGTCCAACCTCTCTGATTTTAGAAAAAATCGGATTATTTGGTTCAAATTCTTTTGACCCAACGTAAGTTTGATAGGCCTTTGCGATTCCGTATACCTTTCTAATTTTTTGTGGAGGAACCCCATTTAGAATTGCACCACCAACAGTGCAGTGTGAAGATGTTACATAAGGATAATCACCCCAATCTATGTCCAATTCAAACCCTTGCGCCCCCTCAAATAAAATCCTTACCTGACCGTCAGTTTCGTGAAATTCCTCATAACAATCAATAAGGAAATTTTCTAATTCAGGTACTGACTCTGCTCTTAATCCAGTTCTTGAGTATTTGTCTCTATAACAAGGACCATTACCTTTTTTTGTGGTTCCAATTTTTGTTTCTGAACCCTCCTCATTTTGATGTTCATCGGTAATAATATGAACTCTTTTATCAATCCATAAATTTTGTCTTACTTTGAACCCTCCTAACTCTAATTCCTCAATTTCTTTGAACAGGTCTTTCACATTTACAACGCAACCTGGTCCAATTATGGATTTGATACCATAAATTACTCCAACAGGTATGTAATGGGTTACAAATTTCTCTCCGTCGTGGTAAATTGTGTGTCCAGCGTTTCCTCCACCGTTATATCTAACGACATGTGTATATTCATTTGGTATTTTTGATAAATGGTGAGCAACCTTTCCTTTTCCTGTATCTCCTGCTTGTAAATCGACAATAATGTCAGCGTAATGCATCATAAATTTGGTTCAAAATAATAATTAAAGATTTTGCAATCCTTGTTTAGGTTTTTTAAGTCAGGAAATGTCGTGTCCCCAACCTGATTATCGTTAATATGTGAAATATGTAATTCCGTAAATAAATGACAGAACTTTTCATAGGTTTTTTTACCTCCAATACACCAATCACACTCTAAAATTAAAAGTTCTCTATCATATTCTCTTTTATATATGAAAATTTCCCTGTTTTTAAGTGGAGGTAATGTTAAAGAGGTGTTATAACCTACCAATAACACTCCCCCTGTGGTTAGGTTCTTAAAATGTTTCAAATCTTCAGAACATTTCCACAGGAGGGTATTATCTTTACCTATGTAACCCAAGTTGTTAACCGCAATTATTGTCTTCATACATCAAATTCAAAATCTAAGGTAATCGGACCATTTTGATACATATAATCTTCACCCAAATTACAAGCATTTATAAAAGTCATACCATCAATTTCCTTCATCCCGTAATCATAATGTATGTGCCCACTACAATGAACCTTAGGTTTGATTTCCATCACCTTTTTATACAAATCTTCACAACCAACTCGCTGACCCGTGTAAGTGCTATCTAAAATCCCAAACAAAGGTCCGTGAGTAATCAATATATCGGTGTCCTGTGGTATTTTTTCCCACTTTTGGGCAATATCCCAACCTCTATCGACATTGAAAGCCCAATTATAAAACCGTGGCTGCCAAGGACTTCCATAAATTTTGATTCCATCTATGATTACACTTGTGTCTTCCAAGTAAGTAACGGTAGGATAGTCCTGTAATAACTTGGCACACAAATTTGGGTTATCTTGGAACCCGAAATCGTGGTTTCCTGCGATGAAAATCTTGTGTTCATACCCTTTGATACCATCAAACCACTCAAGGAAGTTCTTAATCTCATTCATATACCCCCGATTACTGATATCACCACAATGGATAAGGATATCCCCACCAGGTAACTCACCTGTTACATGCTTATGTTTAGTGTGGGTATCACTAATAAAGGTTATGGTCTTTTTCATATGACAAATATAGTGTTTTTTCTAATCCCACCAATACTCTATTTTAGTTTCGATGATTTTGAATAAAAGTTTTTTTGCTTGTTCGTGTTTTGCGTCTCCGATTACTCTTGACTTGTCTTCGTTTGTCATAGAATCAAAATCTTTCATAGTTTTACGAAGTAATCTGACTTTGGAGGGGTTTTTCTTGACATATTCTTCTGTATTATCGTGTATTACGGTTGATACTAGTCGGAAAAAAGTTTGTCCGTCCTCGTCTTTTTCCTCAATTTCTTCAAAACTATGGTCCTTGTCGATATATTCGAAAAATTCAGTTGAATATTCATCGTTTTTGACCAATTCAATTAAGTTTAAACACACGGTCATCCAGTAGTTGTCCATAGCAACTCCTGTATGACGATTGTTTTTAACAATTAAGTCACGATTTAATTCAATTTTTTTCTGTAAAATATTATAGATACTTTGGTAATCCCAATTTGTGTCTTTATAGATAGTTGGAGCCCATTTGATGATGTTTTTTACACCTCTGACAAATGCGTTTATATTATCAAATACATTACAAATGTATCCACCAACGATTGTATGTCTAAATTTGTTATATACCCAACGGTCGAGTAAAACATAAGGGTTATATGTCTTTCTATCCCAAACTGAGTCTTCAGGTATGTTTAGTTTTTTGATGTTTGATTTCATATGACAAATATAACAAAAAGTTTTTAAATAAAAAAACCCAAGAAACGATTTCTTGGGTTTTGTATATATTTTGACAACCTATGAGGAGGTCGGAGATTAATAAATATATTGTAAAATTAAAAATTTATCAAGAACCTCAAAAAATTTTATCTGACACCCGTTGTGTGAGGGATTTTTTGAATTTCACCCCGTGACGACCTTCAAAATTATCAATTAAAATATCAATTGAGTTTTTGAATCCTTTGTTTGCCAATAATATGTATGCACCCAAATCAGCATCCATCTCATCTTCATCGTTTCTTTCTGCTGAGTGGTCAAGTAATACGTGAGATACTTCGTGAGCCTCAATAAACCTTAAAGCATTTTCATCTACTTGTTCTCCTTTAGTGACTGATTCACCATCCAAGAAGACCATTCTGTCCTCAGCCGAAGCGAACCCGTGACCAAACTCGTCAAATAGCGGTTTCATTTTATCATAGATTTCGTTTTCCTTAAAAAGAAGGAATACATCTACAGTGGGTTCAAACTGACTTTTATAATTTACAATGTCGCTCATATTAGATAAGGTTTCTTCTTTGTAAATACTTCAAACAATTACGAAAGTGCTTAAGTTCTGCTTGGTAAGCCTCGATTTCCATAGGATGGTTTTTATATCCGTAGATGTCATACAACTTTGCGTATTTTGCCATATCAGGAAGTTTGGGCATTTGTAAAAAGTGTGTGTATTCGTGAATGACAACACGGATAAGTGAAGATACGGTCTTACAACGAGCGGTATTGATTTGAATATGACGAGAATCATACTGACCAAAGTCGCTTGATTTACTACGAGAGACCACACCCAAAGTAGGATATTGTTTGGTCTTTAAAGGAGTTCCAAACTTGTCGCAACACCAATCGTAAGTTGCCTCAATAATCTGTTTTTTGTTTCTTACCTTTTTCATACTCCAAAGATAGAGATATGATTTGAGACAAAAAAACTCAAAATTTCAAGTATCTGATTATGAAACTATTTTTTTTCTATGGGTTGAAAATTAACTGAACCCTCCTCATTTATATGGTGGTATAACTCCTGAACCTTCAGTAATGTATGCCACCATTCGTTAATTTTCGACTGATATGGTTCAGTGTTAAGGTAATAAGAAGGGATTAAGATATCAATAACATAGTGTTTATTGGCAACAACTTCTATTGAACCTATCTCATATGGGATAGGTTGGTCAAAAAATTTATCCAAATATTTTTTATTAACTATTTCTATTAACTTTTTGATTTTTTCTAACTCTTTCATAGAATATTGTGTTGAACGGATTGAATCTAAATATTTCTTTATAGTCCTTCTTTTTACGTCAGTGGATATATGTGGGAAATCGTCGCCTAAATTATAAAAAATTTTGTTAACTAAATATTTTTTATTATCGTATGTGTGATGCATTTTTTTATCTATTAGAACGTATGGAAATGCAATCTGCAAGAAATCATCTATTACCTCAAAGTATTTTGGGAGTGGGTAAGAACCAACAGGAAACTCTGTTTCTAAATATTTGAGTAATTCATCGCTAGTACCGCCATTATATTTTGATAGTATATCCTCTTTTTCTGCCTCAGTTATTATTAATCTCATATAGATAAATATGTCAATAGTATTTTACAGCACTTCCATCTTCAAAAATTAAAATCTTCAGTCCGTTGTAATTCATATCAACACTATTACCTAATACATCAAAAACCCTAACAGGTTTTTTGAAAGTTATGTTAGCATATA
>Ga0315901_10005873_pt1 | contig 14830 bp, 16 predicted proteins | sample LakEriMetagenome_10_FD_203761 | JGI IMG/M metagenome (GOLD analysis project Ga0315901, IMG submission 203761) | Freshwater fungal communities from buoy surface, Lake Erie, Ohio, United States - Buoy 2 MA116 | ecosystem: Environmental > Aquatic > Freshwater > Lake | place: USA: Lake Erie, Ohio... | reverse complement strand
ATGTCTGCTAATGACGGAATTAAGATAACTGCTACGGCTACTGCTGGTGCTGATTCGTTCCTTAGTGGTTCAAACCTTATCATTAGAAAAGTAGAATCGGATTACGCTTATGCTGCCAAGCAAACTAACTCTACGGCTCTAACCGGAACAGTAGTTTCTTACTTCTCTGGTTCTGCTAATACTGACTACATTACTGGTTCTTCGGTAATGACCGTAACACCAGGGCTAGTGAATGGCTCGTTTACCATTCAGAATACCGGTTCTTATTATACGTTCTTTACTAACGTCTTAGATGATACCACATCCGGTGATAACTTTATGACGGAGAGCATCAACGTTGGTTCTTTCCCTGGTGGTGGCTTCTCTATCGCTGAGAGAGTTCTCTTTCTTGATACGGCGACAGCAGTAGACCAAAGATCATTGATCAATATTTCTACGGTTGATGGAGATGCAGTACCTGTCCCAATACAAATTCAGGCTACAACAGATACAAATGGTGCAACTGGGTTTATAGCGAAGCAAGGCACAGTATTCAGCGTTATAAAAATTCCAAATAGCGCAGTAATGCCTATTGCATTCAACGCTGGAACTTCAAGTTTTATCTCAACAGGCTCAAATACAAACTTATTGGCCTCTTCTTTTATGCAAAGTTCAGTAGAAGAAAGTTCTCGCTTTGAACTAACCTTCAATTCAGGTTCGGGTATAATCACCATTCCTAATAGTGGCTACTACCATCTATCTTATAATATCAAAGTTTACAACTCTCACGCCACTTCTGATGCTGGTGTTCAGTTCCAAGTAAGGAGAGGATGTACAAACTGTACTGATGGAACGGTTGTCTATCAAGGCAGAACCGGTGTTGGTTCGGTAACCGACCCCATCAACTATACACTTACCACCATTATTAGTGCTTCTAATAATGATACTCTAACTATTTGTGCCCGAGATTTTGTGACCGGCAGCGGTAACAAGGTTTACATTGATAACCCAAGCTGGTTCTATCTTTACAGAATAGATACTTATATTCCAGATGAAGATCTGTTTCCTTTCAAACAGACAGCGGGTTCGGCGTCTTATGGTGCTAATTATACTATCAATAGTTATCAAATTTCAAACCAATATACAAGAGCCACAGAACAAGTTCCATTTTATCTTGGAACTCCTGGGCCTTTGAGTATTCGTGGAAGAACCAATACTGGTTCTATTACATTCACAAGCTAATAAAGGATTTTTATTATGGGAAGAAAGAAAAGAATGTTTTTCCTCTCTGCTCTCGCAAAGAGAAACGAGGAAGTTGTTGCTGAAGTTCCAGCACCTCCACAAGAAGAACCTGTTGTCGTAGAACAACCAGTCGTGGAAGAAGTTGTGGTTGAGAAACCAGTAGCAAAGACAGCCAAGGCTGCTAAACCAAAGTGAAATTCTAATGACTATCAATCTTTTAACAGAAGGAGGAGTAGCAGGACACTTGGATCATCTATACGATGATTCAGAACTCACCTTTTCCCAGTTAAAAGATATAGTTTCTTCTCTTGCGAGTGGAAAAATCAAAGGTACAGAGAAAACTGACGGTCAAAACTTATTTATTACATTTGATCTTGCGACCGATAAGGCCAAAGGTGCTAGAAACAAAACCGAGATTAAACAAGGTGGTCTAGATTCCCAAGGATTGTCGGATAAATTTGCTGGTCGTGGTGAATTAGAGTTTAGTTTCTCTGACGCACTCAAAGCATTTGAAGAAGTCGTTAAGAAATTCAGTCCAGAAGAAAAACAGCAAATATTTGGTTCAAACACTTATTATAACTGCGAAATTTTAGACCCAAGAGTACCAAATGTAATAAAGTATGATATTAAAACAATTTTAGTTCATAGAACTGGCGGTGCTGGTAATCCTAACGTTGAAGCATTTGAGAAAGCGTTGGGAAGAGTCCAGGGTAGTAAAAGTAGTTCGTATAAGGTCCAGATTGACCCTATTAGGAGCCTTGAACCACTTAACGATAAAGCACTCGTTGGAAATATAACAAAGCGTATAGACGCTATTACGAAGCAATACGACCTTACTGATGAAAGTGCTATTGGTGATTTTGTAATCGCCCGTCTTGATAAGATCGTTGGCGATAAAGTCAATATTTCTAATGATTTAAAGATCAAATTAATCAAAAAATTGGTTGGCTCAAAAGAAGTAAGCCTACCAGACTTAAAAAGAGAAATAAAAAGCCTTCCATCAAATGAAGCATCGATTTTATTATCTCTTATAAAGCACGATAATTATATTCTTTCTGTTGCGATAAAACCAATTGAAGAATTGGTGAGAAACTTCTCTATTAAAATATTGGAGAACTTTGATTCTCAATATATCACAGATGATGATAAAGAAACAAGAAGAATTCAAAAATTTGTTGATGATACAATATCATCCATTAAAAGCTTTGGTGAAAAGAGCAAAACTGACTCTTTATCCAGACAAATGGAAAGATTAAAATCTACCTCAAACATTACTACCGCAACAGAGGGATTTGTTTTTTCTTATAACGGAAAACAATACAAACTAACTGGTAATTTCTCGCCCGTTAATCAGATTATTGGTTTGGTTAAATACGACGACAAGAAACCAGCACAAAATATTGAGGAATCTTTAATGTTAGGAACATCTAATACACCACAAAAGGTGGCGTTATTTCCTGGCTCATTCAAGCCACCGCATAGAGGACATTTACAAGTTATTAAGCAACTATGCGAGCAATACGATAAAGTAATTGTATTTGTATCTGATCCAAGAGTAGCAAAGAATACAAGAATGAATTTAAGCGGTCAAGAAGCCGCTAGATTAATGAATTTATATATTGAAGATGCTGGATTATCTTCAAAGGCAAGCGCAAGAGTATCAAATCACCCTTCTTCTACTGTTTCGGCACTTGCTTATGTTGAGAATGCTATTCTTGAAACAAAAACTAATTTTTATCTGACTACTTCAAGCAAAAATCCAGATCGATTTACAGAAATATTATCTTCTGGGAAATTAAGAAAGAATTTTATGGTTGAATCAGTTGAAGCAGTTGTTATTCCTGCTATTTCAGGTCCAATGGGCGAAATATCTGCTAAACAAATTAGAGAAATAATAAATAATCCTTTCTTAACAGAAGAACAAAAAGAATCACAACTGAATCATTATCTTCCAGAATCAATTAAAGAAGAGACTAAGAAAGCAACTATAAGAATTCTTATGTCTTGGAATTCACCGTCAAAGGTCGAAGAAGACGATATCCAAGAAATGAATGTAGCAAGTGCTGTTGGAGGATTTGTAGGGCCTGCTTTTGTAGCATCTCCGAGAAGAACACTAAGAAGATAATATCATAATAAAATCACTACCAAAAAATCAATAATATAAAACTATTTATCTAGTAAAGGATTCTATAAATGATTAGCAGACAAGAATTACTAGAAGAACAATTATTAAGAAAGGCTATCAAAACTTTTCTTAAGAAGAAGATAACTGAACAACTACAATCTAATAGTAAGGAAGTTTTTCTCCTTCGTCAAGCCTTAAAAAATAAGACTTTACAAACTGAGGCAAAGACAGGTTCCACTTCGCCTGATTCTCCCTTGGATATTACCGCTATGAATTTTCTTAGAGATCTTCTAAGGAATGTCGTTCCAGTTATTCAGCCAGCATACAAGGCACTAACAACAGACGCAAGACAAAGAGAATCCTACAAAGCACACATTTTAGCAGCCGTTGAAGATATTATTGATACAGAGTCTGCTAATCCAGGTGAAGGTTTAGACAATACCGAGCCAGAAGAAGAATTGGATGAAAAAATTGAGATTAATGTTGGTGATGAAGCAGCCGAACAAGAAGATCCAGAAGGTTTCATTGAGATTGAACCAGAAGAAGAACCAAAAGAACCAGAAGCAACACCAGAAGAGCAATTCTCTCAAAATCTTGGTTTAGGCGATAAGGGTTTGGATACTACTGGTCGTCAGCAAGCAATGGAAACAATGAATTCAATTACGAAACAAGTTTCCGAAATGTTCCGCAAGATCGATCCAGATAGTCGTGTTTCAACAGGAAAGGTTCCAGAACTTTCCAAGGCTTATCCTGAACTTGTGAAAGATAATGGTGTTTCAGAACGTTCTGTATTCAAAATTTATTTGTTAAAAAATCTAATGCTTTACTTTGAGCGTTTTGAATCAGAACTTAGCGACCCAACAAAGGCACCCGAAGTAAAAATCTGATGCGCTGGAAAAGAGAACGAGACTACAAAGGCAAATATAAAAATTATTCTGTCTCCAAGAAACTTCGCAAAGAAGGAAAGTCAAACGACGAGTTTGAAATTATGCTTTCTAATTTGCCGCTTGAAGACATTATTGCCTTGAAGTTGGAAATTTCAGCAAGACCAGTAAATAATAGACTTTATGGAGTGCCTATCTGGACCTCTTTAATGGACATTGTTCGCGAAGCAGCATTCAAGTTTGCTTATTCAGCAACAAGAACCCAAGGAGAGGCTATGAATTTTCTTGGTTTGACTGAAATAAAGTTTTATGAACTAAAAAAGAAATTCAACACAGAAAGATTTTTCGAAAAATAATAAGAAACCCCTTGTCGTTCAGAAAACCTGTGAGTAAAATACAGGAGAACACAGGAGGTTTTATTATGTTCACCACAGCAGTCCAAACACCAACACGAAATCCATTTGTTGGAACAACCAGTTTTGATAGTCTGTTAGATAATTTGTTCTACGATAGAAGGTCAGAGATGCGACTTTACACTAACCAGAGAAAGAATGAAGATGGTTCTTATTCCATCACCATTAGCACTCCCGGCGTCAGCCGTAATGAGCTTGACGTTTCTGTTGAGAAGTCTCTACTGACCGTTTTCTACAACCGCACAGAGGACTCCAACTCTCTTACCGAATCATTCAAGCGTTCGTGGAGACTTGGACCAGAGTTAGACGGAGACAGAGTTTCAGCAACCTACACAAATGGAATTCTTACTTTGTCTGTTCCTCGCCGCGAAACTCTACAAACTCAAACTCGTCGTGTTGAAATTAACTGATTTTATTTGCGGTTTCTAAACCGTGTGTTATAATGTTTGTATGAGAGGAAATGATGTCTGAAAAAACAATTATGGTGTCTGGTGGTTTTGATCCATTACACATCGGACACCTAAGAATGATCAAAGAAGCCGCTCAACACGGCAAGGTCATCGTTGTTGTTAATTCGGATGCCTGGTTGCTTCGCAAAAAAGGTTTTATCTTTATGCCCTTTGAAGAGCGTAAAGAAATAATCGAAGGCTATACCGAAGTTGATAGAGTCGAAGCTGTTGACGATTCGGATGGTACTGTTTGCGAAGCACTATGGCGTCTAAAACCGACTTATTTTGCTAATGGCGGCGACCGCACTAGCAATAACACTCCTGAAATGAGGGTGTGCGAACAGTTGGGTATTGAAATGCTTTGGTCCGTTGGTGGTGGCAAAATCCAAAGCAGTTCTGAAATGGTCGCAAATGCCACCACCAAGAGGAATAAACAATGATAAATTCTGGATTCCCTACCAGAACCCCAATGGTCAAGAGCGGAACGACTTGTTTTCCAACCGAACTTGGTCATTACAACATGTGGTATGCCGTTAAAAACGAAAAATGCCTTATCACCAGCGATGCTGTTGTAGAAACCCTTTCTTGGTTTGAGCCTACAAATAGAGATTTGACCGCGATTCGGATCAAAACTATTTATATTGACGGTTGTGAAACCGCAATCAATAAAGGCAAAGAAACCACAATTGTCTGGGTTGATTCAAAACAAATTCAAAAGTGGTAAGGGATAACAAATGGCAAAGAAAACTTACGTCCTAGACACCTCAGTTTGTCTATCTGACTCCGAATGCATCTACAACTATGGTAATAGTGATATTATCATTCCTTTAAAGGTTCTTGAAGAGATCGACAAACACAAGAAGCGCCAAGACAGCGTTGGAATCAACGCAAGAATGGTAATCCGTAATCTCGATTCGCTCCGCGAAAAAGGCTCTCTCCGTGAGGGCGTGCGTCTTGGAAAAGGCAAGGGCATTCTAAAAACATCGGGCTATTCGTCCGCTGACGTTGAGTTGCCAAAGGACTTGGACCATTCAGTTCCAGACCACATTATCATTGCTTCTGCGGTCGCTGCCGCAACCGAAGGTAGAAAGGTTACTCTTGTCTCCAGAGACATCAACATGCGCGTTATTTGTGATGCGCTTGGAATTGACTCCGAGGACTACGCAGAGAACCAAATTATCAAAGATGAAGGCGACCTCTACATGGGCTTTGCCGACATTCTTGTAGACGATCAGTTAATCGACCAGTTTTACGCTGGCGACAAGATCTATCTGGAAGAAGAGCAAGAAGCGGGTCTTTACCCTAACCAATATCTAATGCTTATCTCTTCGTCTAACGACAAAAAGACAGCAATAGGACGCTTCGTCGGCAAGGACTTACCTCTAAAGAAAGTTGTTGAGCCAAAGGGTACTATTTCAGGCATCAAGCCAAAGAATAAAGAACAACTTTTCGCCTTTGACCTCCTAATGGACCCAAACATCAAAGTTGTGTCCTTGGTAGGCAAGGCAGGGTCAGGGAAGACCCTAATAGCCATTGCTGCGGGACTTCAGCAAGTTATTACGTCTATGTCCGTCACCGACCTTGCGGCTTCCAGAAGGCCAGTAACGTTGAATAACGGCATTTACAAAAAACTTGTTGTTTCCCGTCCAGTAATGCCTATGGGCAAAGACATCGGATTTTTACCAGGCACCATGCAAGAGAAAATGGCTCCTTGGTTGGCACCAGTTCAAGACAACTTGAAGTTCCTAACCGGCGATGACCAGACAACTCTTGACCAATACATGGCAAATGGACTTATTGAGATGGAAGCACTAACTTACATCCGTGGTCGCTCTATCTCCAACGCTTTCATCATTATTGATGAAGCCCAGAACTTGACGAGCCATGAGATAAAGACTATACTTACAAGAGTAGGCGAAAACACTAAAATTGTTCTTACAGGTGACGTTGAACAGATCGACAACATTTACATCAATGAAATGTCCTCTGGTCTAACCCACGCAGTAGAAAAATTGAAGGAGTTTCCTATTTCTGGTCACATCACTCTCCGTAAAGGCGAGCGTTCAGATGTAGCCACAATAGCTTCAAAAGTTCTATAAGGAAAGAAAATGTCTGAAAACGAAAACCCGCTCCTGTCCGCTCCTGTCGGACGGGACACACCACTAAAGACCTTGGTTGTTGATTATGTCGGCAACAAGGTCAACCCAGAATCCGGCGAAGTAACCGTTGAAATGATAATTGAGGTTCTTGCCGAAGAGTTCCCCGAGTTTGTTCTTGCTCTCGCGGAGGAAAACTGGATTCGTGGTTATCGTCAAGCCCTAGACGATGTTGAGAAAACAGTAGCAGAGCAAGAAAGCCAGCAATCCGAAGTGTCCTCAACCGAAACTTCGGAGGGTGCGTGAAAGGTCACATTTCATTCTCTGAGTTCAAGCTTTGGTCTGAATGTGCCTTTCATCACAAACTAAAATACATTGATGGTTTAGAGGGATTCACCGGATCCCTCTTCACTATCTTTGGAACGGCTATTCACAGCGTTTGCGAGAATGCCGTAAAGACACCAGAAAACTTTGAGCCAGAACAACACTTTCTACAAGTGTTTCAAGAGGGCAAAGATAAACTTCTTTCCGAAGGGATCGAAGTAAAGCAAGCCGACTACGAAATAATGATTCCGCAAGCGAAGTCAATTATTTCATCCTACCTCCCAGTTCTTGAAAAGACCTTCCCAGGCTACGAAGTTGTCGTAACCGAAGAAGACCTTATGGAAGACGTAGAAGGCACTTCTCTAAAGTTCAAAGGCTTTATTGACTTTATCATCAAGACACCAGACGGTAAGTATCACATTATAGACTGGAAAACTTGTTCTTGGGGTTGGGACGCTCAAAAGAAGGCAGATAAGATTATTTCTTATCAACTAACTTTCTACAAGCATTTCTGGGCCAAAAAGCACAACATCGATCCTAAAAACATCGAAACTTATTTTGGTTTATTGAAGAGAACAGCCAAGAAAGACAACGTAGAAATTTTTAGAGTTTCAAGCGGTCAAAAAAAGATAAATAATGCCTTGACGGCGTTGAACCAAGCGATTATAAACATAGAAAGAAATAAGTTCTTTAAGAACCGAACTTCTTGTAAGTTCTGTCCGTTCTACAAGACCGAACATTGTAAATAATCGAGGATTGAATGACCGCAAAGAAAAAGGTGTTTGTTATTTCCGACCACCCTTACGCTCCTTCTGGCGTCGGAACACAAACAAAGTATATTATAGAAGCCCTACTTGAATCAGGCAAATATTCTGTTGTCTGCTTCGGTGGGGCTGTAAAGCATGAGAACTACCAACCACAGAAGACCGAGCAATGGGGCGATGACCTTATTATCTACCCCGTAGATGGTTATGGAACACAAGAAACCGTCCGCTCTCTTCTCTGGACCCAGAAGCCAGACGTTATGTGGTTTATGACTGACCCACGTTTCTATGCTTGGCTTTGGGATATGGAAAACGAAATCCGTGCGCTTGTCCCTATGGTCTATTACCACGTTTGGGACAACCTACCACTTCCAAAGTTCAACCGGAACTACTATCTGTCTAATGACTTGATCGTTACTATCTCAAAAGTAACCGATCACATCGTCAAGGAAGTTACACCGGAAGTAGAATCAATTTATCTTCCACACGCGGTAGACACAAACATCTTCAAGAAACTTGACGATGAAGTTATCAACCAACTCCGCACCCAACATTTTGGCCCAAACCACAAGGAAAAGACAATCTTTTTCTGGAACAACAGAAACGCTCGTCGTAAGATGTCCGGTTCCGTTATCTGGTGGTTCAAGGAATTCGCTGATAAAGTTGGAAGAGAATATGTAAAACTTATTATGCACACCGACTCAAAGGATCCAAACGGTCAAGATCTTGACGCAATTATCCAAGAACTCGGTTTGGCTGACGGAACTGTTCTACTTTCCAGAAATAAGATTCCTCCACACGACCTCGCAGCAATGTATAACCTTGTTGACTGCACCATAAACATTTCTGACGCAGAAGGCTTTGGTCTTGCCACACTTGAATCGCTTGCCTGCGAAACTCCCATTATCGTCAACATGACTGGTGGGCTACAAGAGCAAGTGAGGGATGAAGATGGAAACTGGTTTGGTCTTGGAATTGAACCTGCCTCACAAGCCGTCATTGGCTCCCAGGAGGTTCCTTACATTTACGAGGATAGAGTTTCAAAGGATGACTTCCTGCACGCTCTATTCACCTTCTACGCCACCAGCGATGCCGGAAGAACGGAACTTGGTAAAGAAGGAAGACAACACGTTCTAAAAAACTACAACTTTGAGACTTATCGTAAGCGATGGTTGGAAATTTTTGACCAAACAATAGAAAAACACGGTTCTTGGGATACAAGACAAAACTACCAAGCTTGGGAAATGAGAGAAATAGTATGAAAAAGAAGATTTTAGTTCGCGGCCCTGCTTTATCACAAAGCGGCTATGGAGAACACGCAAGAATGATCTTGCGTGCCCTAAAAGAAAGAGAAGACCTATTTGATGTCTTTATCGTCCCTACAGGTTGGGGCCACACCGGCTGGCTCACAACCAACGATGCATTCCGTGCTTGGGTCGATCAACGAATTCTTATTACCCAAGCCGCTATTCAGCAGAGAGTTCAGTTTGACGTTTCTATCCAAGTTTCAATTCCAAACGAGTTTGAGAAACTTGCTCCTGTGAACATCGGCGTAACCGCTGGCGTTGAAACAACAAAGGTTTCTCCCGCTTGGCTTCAGAAGTGTAATGAAATGGACAAGGTTATTGTTCCATCTACATTCGCAAAGTGGGGTTTTGAGAACACAACCTACCAAGGTCAAGACCAGTTTGGAAACCCAGCAACACTAAAACTACAAACACCAATAGAAGTTATTCCTTATCCTGTTCGTGATGATGTGGAAGTCATTCCAGAATTCACAGACAAGATCGGTCTTTCACAAGACGACTTTGCTTACCTTATGGTAGGTCAATGGGGTCCAAGAAAGAATATGGACAACGCCATTCGTTGGTGGCTGGAAGAAAACTGGGATCAAGACGTTGTTCTTGTCGTCAAGACAAGCCACCGCCGCAATAACATTATGGACCGTGACTTTACCGAGAACCGTCTAAAGACCATTCTACGTTCAGTCAAATTGGACACAAAGGAACGTAGATGCTCTGTGAGGCTCCTACACGGCGATATGAGCGAGGCAGAGATGAAGACCCTCTACCACCATCCCGCTATTAAGTGCATGGTCACAGCCACCCACGGAGAGGGTTTTGGACTGCCTCTATTTGAGTTCGCACAAACAGGGAAGCTTATCGTGGCTCCTGGGTGGTCTGCTCACTTGGACTTCCTAACTTACCAAAACGAGAAGGGAGAGCAAGCCAATGGCTTCCTTGAAGTTGATTACACCGTTGCTCCTATTCAAAAGGAAGCAGTTTGGGACGGAGTTCTACAAGCGGATTCTTCCTGGTGCTACCCAGACGAAGCCTCTTACAAGCAACGTGTAAGACAAGCCAGAACCAAATTCAAGAAGTGGGAGCCGAAGGCTAAAGCGGTTTCAGAAAATATTAGCAGCAGATTTGAATATGAGATTATAAATGAAGATGTCTTAAACTCAATACTTGGAAGACCAAAGAGAGGAAAGACAGAAATTGATGGAATTAGTTTCTGTATTCCAACCAATGGTAAAAGACCTGAAAAGACCGAATTAACAATAAAGTCTATTAAGGCACAAGTAGGAATTCCTGTTGAGATTATCCTTTGTGGTGATGTAGATAATTTTAGACACATTGACGGTGTTGTACTAGTTGATAGGAAAGAGGAAGCACACTCTAGAAAGGTTGCCTTATTACGAAACAAAGCCGCTGAAGTATCAAGATATAATACTATTGCTTGGTGTGACGATGACCTTATTATAGAAAAAGATTGGTCTGAAAAACTTCTCTCTTATTCAAATGAAAATAAGTGGGAAGTTCTTGCAACAAAAATTCTAAATCCTGACGGCACCAGACATTGGGATAGGGGTATTCTTAATCCAAGAGTGTTGGTATCATATGAGTATCCATCTTTCTCAAAAAATCTTGTTCAAACTTCAGGGTTTTTCTTGGTAAGAAAAGAAGTCTATAACAAGACCAAATGGAATGAAGAGAGGTTAGTTTTTTCGGATAGAGATGGTACCGGAGTTCCTGAAGACGTTCAATACTCTTTGGATTTGAACAATGATGGATATCAAGTATTTATAAATAAAGACCTTATTGTTTGGCACAATGATGATAGATACACCGAATTTAATAATCAAACTCTTATGAAAGAAGAAATAACAAAAAGAACTGGTATTTCATTTTTCCCAACAGCCAGTATCAAGTATGAAAAGTTATTGGAGTCATTAGGATGAAGATAGTTATACCATTTTATAATGTAGAAAACTGGATTAAAACCTGTATTGATTCATTAAAATTACAAAATTTTAAAGATTTTAAGTGTATATTAATAGATGATATATCTAGCGACTCTAGTTTTGAGATAGCGAAACAAAGTATATCCGATGATCCTAGATTCACCTTGATCAAAAACGAAGAAAAGAAGTTCGCTCTAAGGAATATTTATGAAGGGATTCAGTTCTTAAATCCAGAACCTGACGATATTATAATAACAATTGATGGAGATGATTGGTTAGCAAGTCCAGATAGTCTTGAAATCGTCAATAGATATTATCTACAATCCCCAGAAACCCTTATTACATATGGGACGTATATTGAAATTCCTAGTGGAATAAGACCGTTCAATATTACAGCCTACTCCAAAGAAGTAATAGAATCTCGGACATTTAGACAAGATATTTGGAGAGCTTCGCATTTAAGAACATTCAAATATAAACTTTGGAAAAGTATTAATATAGAAGATTTAAAAGATTCCTCTGGTAATTTTTATAGAATGGCTTGGGATTTGGCTTTTATGTTTCCAATGTTAGAAATGGCTGGAGATAGAATAGAGTTCATACAAGAAATCTTATATTGCTATAATGTTAGTAATCCAATGAATGATCACAAAGTTGATCATTCATTACAATTAAAGCTAGAAAGAGAGATAAGAGGCAGGAAAAAATATGATTTATTGTAATTTAAAGGGAGGTTTAGGCAATATTTTATTTCAAATAGCCGCAGTTAATGCTATGGCTATCAAGAAAAATACATCTTGTTCTTTCCCAAATTTTAGAGATCATTTGAATTTTCTTAATCAAGACCATTTTTTTAATCCTAATATGAAACATGCTAATGAATATACTGAATTTCTGGACTTAGTATGTAGCGCCCCATTAGAACCATGTAGGCTATATTCTTATCCGTTTGAGTATGTTGACGCTATCCCAGAAGATACAAATTTTGCTGTAGATGGATTCTTCCAAACAGAGAAATATTTCAAAAATGAAAGACAACAAATACTAGAAATCATAAAGCCAAATCAAAGAATACAACATGTTTTAGATACAAAATATTCATTTGTAAAAACAGATATTTGTACGTCTATACATATTAGAAGAGGTGATTATACTAAGTTTCCTGGTAATCATCCAATACAAAATATAGAATATTATCAAAAAGCTCTAGACAGTATTCAAGATTATGGATTGATTTTAGTTTTTAGCGACGATATAGAATGGTGCAAAAATATGTTTAAATTTAAAAACATACATTTTATTGAAAACGAAAAAGATTACATAGAACTTTTTCTTATGTCTAGATGCAAAAATAATATAATTGCTAATTCAAGTTTTTCTTGGTGGGGAGCATGGCTAAACCAAAATCCGAATAAAAAAGTCGTCGGTCCTAATATTTGGTTTGGTTCAAATTTGTCTCAATTAAACACGAAAGATATTATTCCCGAAACATGGTTAAAAATATGAAAAAAGAAAGAATAAATATGGTAGGCGGAGGATTCCAGCACGATATTTGTTCATCTGCTAATAATATCCCAAAATATGTCGAATGGATAAAAGATTATAGTGCTAATTTATCTATCCATATTGATCATTCTATTTTTAATTTTCCTGTTAATAATAGGAAAATTAACTATGCTTGGATTGTAGAGGCAAGAGCAATAATACCAGATGTTTATAATGCTTGTAGAAAAAATATTTCTTTTTTAGAAGACAACTACGAATTTATCTTTACTCATGACGAAGACTTGGCTAAAATTTCTCCAAAGTTTAAATTAGTTTTGTGTAATGCTAGAACTTGGATAACAACCCCAGGAATTAATAAGAAGACAAAACTGATATCTATGATAGCATCATCAAAAGTGCTGTGCCCAGAGCATTCATATAGACAAACTATTATACAAAAATATAAGAATCAAATTGACCATTATGGTAGAGGATTTAAAGAAATATTACATAAAGAAGAAGGTTTAAATGATTATTGTTTTTCCATAGCTATGGAAAACGGTAATTATCCAGTCATGTTTACCGAAAAAATAACCGACTGTTTTGCAGTAGGTGCTATACCAATTTATTATGGCGCAGATACTATAAATAAATATTTTAATAGTGATGGTATAATAATGTTAACAGATAAGTTATTACTTGATAATTTATCATATGATTATTATGAGTCTAAAATGGATGCCATTAAAGATAACTTCGAAAGAACTGTTGCTCTTCCAATCGCAGAAGATTATATTTATGAGAGATATATAAAATGATAGAAAAATATTACTCAAAAGTACAAAAAGATAGACTGCTACACATAATTTATAGACCAGATGTAGGGATATCAAGTATTAGAGAAGATATAATTGAAGAAAATAATTTTATACAATGCTCATTTCTTAAGCTAGATAATGGTAAAACTTTTAGACCACACAGACATATAGCGAAAGAAAGAACTTACAAAGATTATATGGCCCAGGAATCTTGGGTTGTTATAAGAGGTAGTGTGAAATGTATTTTCTATGATATAGATAATACTATATTGGAAACTCCTATATTGAATGCTGGTGATGCCAGTTTTACTTTATCTGCTGGACATAACTATGAAATTTTGCAAGATGATACTATCGTATATGAATACAAAACAGGCCCATATGAGGGGCAAGAATTAGATAAAAGATTTATTTAGAGGTGTTTATGACAGATAAGATAAAAATTAATATTTCTGCTGGTGGTATTTTTTCAAAGTTTATGTTTGGAATACAAAACGCTGAATTTATTAATAGTAATGTAAATCAAATTTATTTTCATAATCTAGATCAAAGAGCTGTAGCCAATAACTCAACAAAAAATCCTTTTGATTATGTCTTGGAACAAGAGTACGACGAACATTATTTAGATATATCTGCTATACATTTGGGGAACTATTCTAAATTCAATCCAATAGAAAATAGTAATAAATTGTTATCGTTTAAAAAGATATCATCAACAATGAAATTCTCTCCCGAATTGCTTGAATTGGTGCAGAAATATGAAAATCTAATAAAGTTTGATAATAATATAATAGGTGTCCACATTAGACTTTGTGATATGAATATAAACCACGCCAATGATTATGGAATTCTTAACTATGAAGACTACGATTCCCAAATAGAAAAAATTATTTCCTGTAAAAATAGGGTATTTGTGGCATCAGATAATAATCAATCTATTGATAAACTTAAAAATAAGTATGGAGATAAAATTCTATTCATCCCAGATCTATTAAGAGCCACGACAG
>Ga0315901_10005867_pt1 | contig 14838 bp, 23 predicted proteins | sample LakEriMetagenome_10_FD_203761 | JGI IMG/M metagenome (GOLD analysis project Ga0315901, IMG submission 203761) | Freshwater fungal communities from buoy surface, Lake Erie, Ohio, United States - Buoy 2 MA116 | ecosystem: Environmental > Aquatic > Freshwater > Lake | place: USA: Lake Erie, Ohio... | reverse complement strand
ATCATATTAATAAATATCACTCAAGTAAATTGTAATTCCAATAACGTTCTTTATCTTCATTAAATGGATTACCCGTTTGCTGATAATAACAATTAAGACATAACATTTGCAAATTATCGATGCAATGATTTGTTTCATCGCCATCAATGTGATCTAACAATACTGGAACGGTATCATCTGTTATTCTGCGTTCTGAATAACCGCAACTTGCACATTCTTCTGGCAATATTGCTAATACTAATAATCTATTACGAAGCTTCCATGTTGGATAATTAGGATGCTTACCTTGCAAAATATTATCGATGGAGTAGATACCTTTAGTTGCTTTTTGAACATCTTTAGGAATACCTACTCCAAATTGATTTTTATGTAGCTCATACAATGTCTTACCTGAATCTCGGTCTGTATACATACGAGCATACTTTTTATAAGTAGTAAATGATACTTTAAGAAAACGTGCCGCTTCTGCATTAGATTTAGTGTTTTCCATTGCATACCGAATTTCACTTTCTGGAATATCTAAGGCCGTTTTACCAATGCCATATACATACTTATATTGTTTATCTGACATTAATAAACTCCATGTTTTCTAAGAATCATCACTGCATCCCTCGGCATCATTTTCTCATCAAACATTTCTTGTAATTCTGTTTTTAATTTAGAAGTTTGATCAGTAAAAAAAGTTGGATGAACTTTTGAAAGTTTTTGAACTTCAATAATCCAAAATGAATATACTGGATATTGATCATCAAATCTATCTGCATCTGTTCGATTTTTCCAATATTCAATTTGATCTTTCAATGGCCATTGAGATATCGGAATATTTGGATCTTTTCGGATTCCTGATTTAAATGGTTGATGTTTTTCTTTGTTCATATTTCTAGTAATGAACTTATCCATTATGTTAATGGAACGATCTTTTGGCGATTCGCCTGTGTGAGCTGATTTTCTACCCATTTGTTTTTGTTTTATTTGATATTATAACTATTTTACGCCAAGCATCTTCTGCTGCATATATATACTTTTTAAATGCAACGATATCTTGTTTCTTTCTAGCATCTTCAGCACGTTTCATATTTTTATGATATCTTGCATGCAAAATGCCAATTCTAATTTTTTTTATAATTTTTAACATTTTTCGACCGTAACTGTTATTCCTAATTTTCTTAATTCCGTATGCACTTGATAGCATTCTTCATATGTATCAGTGTACACTGCACATCGTTTTGCTTCGTGTACTATTAATGCACATTGAACTGATTGTAAATATACATGACCGCAGACATCCATCAAACTATCAATTACATGATCAAATGTATTATGATTATCATTGTGAACTATTACGCGATATTTACCACGCTTAACTGTTGGTTTCTTTTTCGACATCTCGTATAATTGCACATTGTTCATATAACTCATTTCGTTCAGCATATTCTCTACATTGTTTCAAAAAACGCTGTTTTCTAAGTAAATCCCAATTCTTTGGCCATTCCCATTTTTCACTACATAATCCATTAATTGAATCAATAAATAATTTATCTATGAAATTTGCATCCATAACTTATAATATAAAATTAAATTAAATTATCCAAATTTATACAAATTTAGCATTTTTATCTATAGTTATTGCATCAAAACGAACCCAACCATGGTCGTGTAATAAACTTACGTTCTTTGGTAATTCAACATAGTACCAAGTCATCATTTGATTATCTGTTTTCTTTTTCTTAGCAACGCCTACTGGATTAGGCCATTGTATAGTTGCAATGATGTTATTAACAATACCATTATTGATTATAGGTTCATTTCGAACATTAGCGTAATCATGTTTTGACGTTTTTCTAGGATACACTGTTTTTCCAATTGTCATGTATTGTTCGCCATGGCCATATGCATCTTTAGATGTTTTTCCTGCAAGTTCTGCAGCATATCGATCAAATGCATCTGCATTAGATTTCATCCGGGTAACTACGCCGCGTAAATTACCAGGATTGATATAGTTAGGATGATTTAAATATTCTTTTGAAACTTTATTCCATTGTCCAGAATTAATCAATTTAATTGTTGCTGGGCCTAAATCTCCGCGATATGATGCATTCATAATTGCCATTTGAATGTATTTGGGATATGAATTATATTTTGGAATACGACGTTTAACATCGCTTTCTATTTTTTGTATGCCTTTTGTTAATAATGATTCAGCTTGTTTTTCTGAAATCTTCATTCCTGGTTTAAGTTGCGGATATATAGATTTCGTTGTGCCATATCCAATTGTAACAACTCCTTGTACTTGTTTAGGAGATTTCACCGGACGCATAGTTGCATCATCATATGTAACATGAAGACCATTTTCATCAGTTACTTTACCTTCCCATTCTTTTACTTTTTCACGGAATTCGGGGTCATCTACTAATGATTCAGATAATAAAGATTTTAAACGTATCATATTAATAAATATTACAATGTAGGAATCAATTTATAAGATTTACGTCCAAACAATAACATGGATCTAAAATCTGCTTGTTGAAATGCATCTAATGAATTTTTTGATAACACGTTAAATCTTTTAACAACTGATATTATTTCTTGCCAATTGGCATGTTGTAATACTGTTTCTACATAATCAATGTCAACAAGCATATCTGATACATCTAAGTAATCCCATTCTATATGAACTACGGGACGAACTCGGTCTTCTAATATATAATCAATACATAGATCTAAACCACATTTGAATTCAGCGCTTAAAATTCTTAATAGTTCTGGACGTTGTTTTGCATACATTTTTACTTGTGCTGCAGCATCACCTGTTATTGGGTATCTAAACACAAACTGACTATGATCTAATATTAACTCAGAATCAGATTGTTGTGTAAGCCATGGCTGAATAATTGCATGAGCTCCTTTTGTAGCATCACCATCTTTATACCATGTTGTATCGTGTTCTAAAGAAACGTTATTATGTTTATAATATTCTTGTTCAATTTCATTTAAATCAAAACCTTCATGATCTACATGACACGTGTAATTTAATAAAACATGCTGAGCAATATCATCAGGTAATGGTTTCGAAATTGTAATATTATGATAAATAGGTTTTGATACGTTATAACTTAACATTACATCATGTTTTTAATTATATTTGCAAAATTTGTTTTTGAATTATTAAAATCAGAATTAGAATCATCAAACAATGAAGTTTCATATGAGTTTTTTGATTTACGTATTAGACAAACCGTAGCATCGAATTGTTCTAATCCATTTAGTAAATAAACAATTCCAAAGTATGCATATGTGTCTGAAATTTTTGCTATGAATTCAGCTTTAGAAAATATCAATTTCAACGTACCTAAATCTTCTATAGGCGCACTGAATATATGTTCTTTATTTTTTAAACCCAAATATGAAAACTTAGGTGAAACTTTCATTTGTTTTGAAAATTCTTTGAAAAATGGCGTTGCCAATTGTTTTGGATCAACCACATCATTTTCGATCAATATGTTTTTTAATTTCATCATTTGGTTAAATCCTTATCATCTAATGATCCGCCTGTTACCCAAGCAGTACAACTTCTTGAACCTGCACATTTAAAATGAAGAAAATTGCAATATCCTAAATCTGCTTTTTGAATTGTAGCTAACGCATCAATATTTTTTTCATCGCCTTCTATGCCTTTAGACATACATTTCCACATTTTATCGGAAACGTCAAATGCAGCACAATTGGCACATTTCATTGTTTTAGCAGTAGCTTCATCTATCTTCCAACGCTTTGCAGCATCTTTCCAATAGCTGCCTGGTTTTTCTGGATTTGCTGGACCGTAATAATATTCATCGATTGCATGTTGTCGATTTTTCAAATTAACGTGAATATCTTGAGTTGCAATAGGGCAACCTGTTTTAGCTTCAATCAATAAATGTTTAAGTTTTTCCATTATTTACCACGTTTATGTTTTGAAATTTCAACAGCTGCTAATTGCGCCATTGCAGCTTTTTTAGATTTAGGCTTTTTAGATAATCTTCTACCTGTTTCAGTAGTAGCAAAATAGCCAGCTTCGGTTTTTTCAATACGCTCTGGCATCAATTGTTTTAAATGATTCTTAAATCCTGCAGGAACAAATTGAGGTTGTTGCATATTATATGAATTCATTTCGTCATCATGATGCATTTCATTCATTAAAAAATCCCCAACTTCTTGTACGTCATCTTTCGATGTTGCAATATGATCTGCAGCCCAATCATGACCGTTACTTAGTATTTCTTGAACTTGATCCGGATTCATTTGCAATATTGCATCTACATATTTTTTAATGATTTTCAAATTGCCAAAAAACATATAGTTTGATTGATCATTGCTGCAGTTTTCCGGATCATCACAGCCACATCCGCATTTATTTAAATGATTCATTTTGTATCCTTGTTTCTTTTCTTATAGATCGGCCAATTTTTTGTTTGTTCATTAAGCCATGTTTGTCTATCATCACAACCACAATCTTCATCTAACAACTGTGCTATTCTTTTTGCAAGTTGATCTAATCCAGTTGCCTTAGTTATTTTTTTAACATCATCGCCTAAACCTTTACTTTGCATATCGCGATCCATTTCTAATAGCATTCAATAATTGTAACACCCATGTATAATATTGCGGAGTAATTGGTATTTCAAAAACCTTTCCGCCAGGGTATTCATATTCTTGTTCAGGATGCATCAATTGCATATGTCCTGTATCATCAATACCTAAAACTTTATGTGGAACACCTCGCATTGTAATTCTATTGCTAGGAATCATTGTGCAACGTCCCGGGTGCTGCCACTGTCCATTTATATCTTCAACGCCGTTGGTTTGTTTCATAACTAATTCCCAGCCCGGGCCATCTAATATTTGTTTTTTAGTTACGTGGTTAATTAAGGGGCTTACAACTGATTCATTAATATCCAATTGACCTAATGTCGTCTGTTGCAACAATTCTTTTAAACGTGCTAAATGACCTGAATTACGCAAATGTTTATAAGCTAAATTTTCTAATGAATATTCACCAGTTGCTTCTAACCCAGAACGACGTAGATTTTGTAATCGTTTCAGTATATCTTTGATCTTTATTTCTAAATTATTATCATCTAGATTTAATTTATCAATTTCATATGCATATGGATCTGCTTTTTGTTTGATTAAATCATCATCAATTGTAACTAAATCAGCTGATGGCTTTCTTATCCATTCGCCGCGCATTACGGAATATATACCAACTGAAGAATGCAAGTCATCATTAGAATCTTGAGCATATAACTCAATGTTCATTCCTTGATACGTTAATGGATAATTAACATTCCATATGCTTTTTTTAGCTCGAAGATACTTGTCTACTAAATGAAGATTATCACCAACTTGTAAATAATTTATAATAACATGTAAATCAATATCACTATATTCTGTCCAATTGTAGTTAGCATTGCTTCCAATTAAAACAACATCATATACATCAGCATCCGTTTCTAATGTATCATAAAAATAATCTGCAATTTTCATGAACTTTTTACGTAGCCCAGGTTTTAGCTCATCAGCAACCCAAAGCTTTGGATTCAATGTATTCTGTGTTTGATATTCGTTAATCATTTTATTTATACGTTCCCGATGCTTTTGGTTTGAAAGGATCTTTTGATTTATCTTTCATTAATTCTGAAGCTCCTTGTAATCCTTTATCAGCTCCGATTGCAGTGATAAAATTCTTAATTGAATCTGATGTTTCAACCGTTGTTTCATAAACACCTGGGAAGAATTCAGATACAGCTTTTGCTAATGCTGGCCATACTACGCCATCTGCTGCATCTATCTTATTTTCTGTTGGCAAACTAGTGCCATCCCATTCCAAACCAGCCGATTCTAATACATCGTGTATTTCATTCCATATAATGTCTAGAGACTTTCTCGTAGATAAATTGATATCCGTAAATATAGTTTTACCTGCAGGAATCATATCTCTACTCAATACAGTCTTAAGATTATTCAAATCATTAGTTTTAAATGTATTGAATATAGGTGAATTGGTTTTAATTGATCGATTGATTACTGTAGTTGCTACTTTATTATATACATCTGTAGCCTCATTTTGTAAATAACGAAATAATATTTGTATGTCTGTAGCACTAGTTGGATTCAAACTTCGTACGTATGATAATTGTGACGGAGAAAGTTGTCGTTCTATTAGTTTTAAAATTGTTGAAAAATCTGTTGTAGGCAATGTTTTTGTTAACGCAGTCAATTTTAAAGGATCGCGCATTTCTCTTTTAAAACGACGTTCTAACCCTTTAGCAATTTGAGCAACTTTATTTTCAGGAAACCATTTCATACCACGAAGCTTAAGCATAATAGTGCTTGTAGTTTTATTGATTTTTTCAATTTGTTTTAATGTTTTAGCAGATGCCCCGGTTAAATCTGTTACAGACTTAAATGATGTTTTTCGTCCAACTTTTTTAGCATTAGCAAGTTCTTCAATTGATTTTCCATTAATACGAAGCCAATTTGCAAAATCATCTAATTGTTGTATGATATCATCTGCAGCTTTATTTGATATAGGTGCTTTTTTAATAGTACTATATGATGAACGTAAAACACTTTCTAATGATTCTAAACCATTTCCAATTTTTGCTAAATCTCTAGGTTTAATTACACCAGTTTCAACTAATTCATCCCACATTTTCATTTGTGCTGATATATCATCACTTCCTTTAAACGAAGCCCGGATCAGTTTTTCTAATTTTGCAAGACGAGCTCCTTTATATATTGATTTAGCTGTTACTTTTATTACAGAACCAATAATTGGAATAACTGCTATAACAGAAAAGAATGCATCAAAATATTTACCACGAGCAGCATATATTGATGCATTAATTATGTCAATTATATCTCCATAACCTGGAATGAATCCTAACCAATCCATTACGGTTTGCAAATAATCTATCCAAGTATTAGGTTGTTCCTTTTTTGCTTTTGGTTCTGCTTTTATAGCATTTTCTTTAGATAATGTTAAAACCGGTTTGCCTCCTTGCATTGAAATCTTGCCAACTTTCCATGCAGTTTTTTTGTGACGTTCTGGGTGCGGTTCATTCCACAATACGATAACGCCATTTTTAGTTTCATAACCTAATGTACGAATTTGTCCTGTACTATATACTGATCCATCTTCATAAAACCAAAAACGATCTTCTTTAGTATCTAGTTCATAACCATGCGGATTCAATCCTAAAGCAAATGGTTTTGCGCCCATTTGTTTTAATAAATCTTCTGAAGATTTTTTATCGTCTGGCCATGGTTCTCTGATTTTATATGTTGGATTGTATTTAGATTGTGTCACATATTCATGCAATTTTTTAATATTTTCCATCAAGATTTGTTTCTTAATAGAAAATACTTCTTCTACAACAATCTGTTTTAATATTTTATTTTTCATAATACAGTATATTCATTTTATATAAATATAATCATTTCCAAAAGAGCTGTACTAAAATAAGAGAGAATGCTAATGTTAAAGATATTGCTGTTTTCATATTAATACCTTCATCTTTAAAAATGTAAGTCATTAATGTAAATATCATTATTCCAGACACAAAAGAAAGAAACCTGCCTGGCCAAAAGGCACCGGCAAAGCCCGATACTGATAATCTAGTTGCTTCCATAAATGCCCATGTTATTGGAACTCCTAATAACATTAATGAGAATCTATATTCTTTTGCCCATGGCCAAATTAGTGGCCCGTTGGTTTGAACCCAAACAACAATTTGACCAAATAAAAATATTAAAAATGAATAGGCTAAATGTTTATAGTTCATAATAAATAATAAGGAATATTATGATTATATCCAAATTATTTACGATCGCCTTTATGTAGATCTACTTTGTCTAGAATTGCATTCAATGCTTCTATTTGAATAAATCCAGACATCGATGCATTTTTTAATGCACTAATTAATTGAAATATAATAAAAGGGACTAGAACGGTCTCACTTAACCAACTAGTCCCTTTAAATCCTTTTTCAACCATTAACAACACAGTAAGAAGAATAATCCATGTTACTAAAGTTTTTAAAACTTTTAGTGCCTTATAGGTTTGAAAACCTTCTCGTTTTACTCCAGCAATTACGCCAAAGAAGCCATCTGCCATTACTACTCCAACCAATGCCAAATATTGATCTGAATTTGCCATTGCTAAGTTGAAAAAATAAGTGCAGATAAATGCTGCAATTGTACTCAATGAATATATTCCTGTTGCTGTTAATGTGGTTGTTTTCATTGCGATATCTTATTTGTAAGGTACGTAAGAAGTTGTTCCGCCTTTTCTTACCGCACGAAGAATTTGTTTGCGCTGCTTACCAGTAGATTCATATGATACATGAACCCAATCCGGATTAGCATCTGTTCCAAATTCCCAAATCAATTGATCAAATTCTAAATTGTCTTTAATATAATCAAATACCATTTTATTAGTGACGCCGCCTGCATGACCATCCATATCAATATCAATAGCTTCACCCGAACAATGTTGAGAGCTTAATGCTCCTCCGATTGCTGTGTTTAAATCTTTACTGCGATATCCAGATGAAATATGAATTGGTTTACCAAAATGATTGCGAATTGGTTCAAAAACCTTTTCAGCTAATAATTTAAAGTTTGCAATATGTGCGTCTGTAGGCATATTGCTAATTCCGCGACGTTTTGCAGTTTCACTGCGTGTAACTTCTGCTAATGATAAGTGTTCACTTAATTGCATATTTTATTCCTTATTTTACGTATTCGTAATATTTTTTAGTTTTAGCATTTCTATCTTCTAAACCATGAGTTCCGCCGTTGATTCTTTTTGTCAATGCTAAGATAGCTGCATCGTTAACGCCTTGGTCACAAATAGACCAAAGTTTATTACGATCAAAAAAGAACATTGCTGATTCAAATGCATATGTTGTTGCAACTAGATCTGGGGTATCTAGTATTTCTGGTTTTTTAAGATATTCTGCAAATGCTTGATAATTCGCTTTTCCTGTGAGTTGTAGTGCACCTCGGCCCCGATACTTCCAACCATCCCCTGATGCTTCATCGCCATTCCCCATTCGGCTTGCATACACTCGGTTGGCAATCTTTTCTGGTTGCCGCGCATAAGACTCTTCTAATGTTCCAGGAAAGTATTTTCCAAAGATCCCTTGTAGACCTTGTGCTGAATAATTTAAATTTTCTGAAAATGCTTTAAAGCCGCCTGTTTCGTGTGACGTTTGTGCAAAAAAGTGTGCTGCTCTAACTGGAGTTAATTTATAAAACTCCATTGCTTTTTTCATTGTGCCCGGGCCAAATGCTCCATCTGCCGTAACACCAATTTTTTCTTGTAAACTTTTTAAACTCATTATTCTTCCTCAGTAGTAGTATCTTTTCCTTTGCCTGCAAATTTTTCTAAACCTGCAATACCTAAGCTACCTAATGTTACAACAACAAATGAATTATAAATGTATTCATTTAATTTTAATTCGTTACCAAAATAACCAGTAACTAAATCAACAAACATTGCAATGGTCATTACTGCAAATGACATAAAACCAATAATAGTTTTTTCGTTAAAGTCATTTGAATTTTTAAAAATGTCCGTAAACTTTGCCATAAATTCTCTCCTTTTTTTATTTTTATATAAATATAGCAAAGGACATTGTTTATGTTATTTTTTTGTAGTTAGATTTATTAAATCGTCAAGATATGATTTTATAGTTACAATTGTAATTGTTAAATTGCCTAAATTAAATGTTCCTGGTTCTCCTGATTCAGTTATAATTTTTGGTAGCATTTGTAAATAACTTAAATCTTGTTGTGTAAAACGACTTCCATCAATTTCAACTATGATATCATCATAATCATAACGATCTGTATTAGTTAATAAGTGACATCGTTTTGTTAAATCATACATTGTATTTGGCTGTTCTAAAGTAATATACTTCATCCATTCAGCGTCAGAATATATTCTATCGCAAAATGGTTCTAACAACTTTAATAAATCATTGCTACAATTTTCTATTCGATATGCAATATTGTATTTGGGTGTAATGATTGGATATTGATATTCATTATTTTCAACCCACGTTCCCCATTTTCGTAAATAGTTACGTGCTGCTCTTTCGGATACTTTTTTAAAATAATCATCATCTTGTCCCACTTGTTCTGTCCATCGATGGCCCCTACAAGTTAAATGATATACAAATGCATCTCGGCTTTGAATTAATTCATATCCTGCTAATATCCATCGTTGAAAGATATCTGAATCTTCGTATGGGAACGGGGCAAATAGCGGATCGTGTCCTCCTATTGCTTGGAAATCTTTTTTGTAAAGAATCCATGGAGCAAACATTCCATATGTTACTTTGTCTAATTCTTCTTCTTGTTTATGCATAACAAATTCTTCAAATGCATCGATATCTAATGTATCAAAGTCTTGTCCGAAATCCATTATGATCTTTTCTTTACCTTCTGGGTGTAAAGGTGGCTCTATACGGGTTGCACAGACAACTTTCCCTGGTTGTAAGTGCTTTAACATATTTTCGATATACAAAGGACCAATAATCATATCAGCATGTAAGATACCCACTATATCATTTGTAGCAAGTTCAATGCCTTTGTCATATAGTATTGTGTGACCTACACGTTTTTCGCTTCTTATTATTCTGGTTTTATTATTTACTTCAGACTCTACTTGTTGCATCCACTCCCATGAACCATCTGTTGAACCATCATCTAATAAAATAACTTCTGCTTCTGGCGCATGTTTTTGAATACTTGCGTATACATTTTTTAAATGTCGCAAATTGTTGTAACTAGGTATAATTAGTGATATCATATTGTATAGTTTTCTCCGTATTGTCTCATAATAGAATATAATGAATTAAATTCAGAATTCAAAAAATATGAATTCATATTTGATTCTGCATTCCTACAAAATTCCGACACTCCAATGTTTATCTTGTTTTCTTTAAATGTTAATGAATTCATATGTGCAATAGTATTGTTGTCTGATACAATGGTTTTCAATCCGTATTGTTCAGCAACGCAACCTGCATAAAAATCTAGTCCCCATCCATATATTAATTCATTTGGAAACTGTTGTATTTTTTCTAAGATATCTCTCCGGAGCAATGGGGCTTGAAAATCAATCCAACGTGTTGTTCGTAATCCTTTACCCCAATTCCACATTTGTTTCCAATGACATTGATCTATAGATGCATTGATAACTGATGGCGAATAAACTGATGCGTCTGATTCTAAAGCTTCGCGCATCGATGTTGTTAAGAATGCTGGGCCGTGAAATACGAGATCATTATTTAAAAAATAAAGATATTCATGATCTGTTTGTAAAAAATAATCTAATACTACATTGAACCCGCCGCCAAAGAATATATTTTCATCTAACCGATGTGTAGTTGTTTGTGCTAACGGTTCTGTAGACCCATTATCTAGTACCATCAATTCACATTTTTCAAAGTATGAATCTCGTTTTAATTGATTTACTAAATTATCCGTCCATGTAGGTAGATTATGATTAAGTGTTGCTATTAACATGTTCTCCTAAATAAGTTGTTTTGTATTGTATATGTTCATTTAATGAATTCTGATGCAATGGCACTACGTAGCATTGTGCATATCTAGACATACAGTCTGTGCCATATCCTCCTTGAAATCCAATTATTGTCTTTGCTTTGCTTTTAACATAATTTTGTATGCGTAAAGTCATTTTGATATCTTTAACGTCTATAACATTACCAGATGTTTTATATCTAAATTTATCGCCTGCTGAAAAATATAACCATGTTAGATCGTGATTATTTATTTCTTCTTGAATTAAATTGCGGCGCCGTTGTATTTCTGATTCTTCTAGATGAATTGAATATAAGAATGTGTCATCTATATATAGAAATCCAAAATCTTCTTTGCCGAACAATGTTTTAATGATAGCATTACCTTGAGTTTGTTCATCATCTGACCAATATAATTCTGGTTCACAATCTTGCATTTCATGATCTGCAAATCTCCAAAATTTAAGCATCTGTTGAACTAATGCGGTATCTGGTTTATCCGTATCATAAATTCTAAAATGATCATGATATATAGGATATCCTGCAGGTATATCATCTATCATACCATCAACATATGGATTATTTGCAAATACTTCTATTACGTTGTTAAATGGATTTTCGTGTTTATTCATCCACGTACCTGGACTAAAAAATTTAGCAATACATTCAGGTGATGGTATAATTACTGTACAGTCTGGGTATTTTTGTTTGAGTAATCTAGGCATCGCTGACAATATAACCCAATCGCCATATGAATGGCAAGTCCTAAATATAATAAACGTACCTTCATTTAAATAATATTCAGGAATATATTGTGGACTAGTTGTCGAAAACCCAACCTGAGATACATCTGCTATGCCTTGTAAATATTCATTAAAAAATATCATAATTCTCCGAAAATTTTATTGTAATTTTCTACATAAAATTGTTCATATGGTTTTGGATTTTGATGATCTCCAGAATTAGATTGAAATATTTCAATATTGATCGATGTATATGATTTTTCTGATTGCATTGTTATGTTTTCATTTTTTGGAAAACTATTAAATGATTCTGGTTCTGATGCTAAATCAATAAATTTCTCCGTCATATGCCCCGGATAGTCACCGTGCCTGCCTACGAATTCAGCATCTTCAAAACCAATTCCAATGTATTTTTCATTAAAGAATGTTACAGATGTTAAATATTCTTTATTTACTATAAAACAAGCCCAACCATTATTTATTTTCAATATGCGTTTTGTTTCATTTGCATATAATTGTTCATATTGATTAGTAATCTCATCAAAGAATCCAGGTTGAATAGTTGAATCGTCATTCATGATAATTAGATTATCATAACATGCATTTACAACCATATCATTCCACGCTTTAGATAAACCTCGAAATTTTAAATAAAATAACGGATATACATTTTTATGTTTTAAACATAATTTTAATATGAAGTCTCGATATTTTGGATCAAATGGTTGATTGTAATCACAATTAACACATAAATATACTGGAATGTCTGAATCAAGTCGAATTTGATTTAGTAAATTTTCAATGTATTTTTTTCTTTTAGAGAATGTTAGTATTCCAACACAATAATTATCAACGATCATAATAATACTTTCTTAACTTGTTTAATTGATCATTAATATTATTAGTTTTAATATCTCCAACAAGACATTTGTCAATTAAATCAGTTTCTTTTTCTAATATAATGATTTCTTTTTCAAAAACCAATTTGAATTTATTTAATAATTCAAATTTTGAAACACATTCGCCTTGTAATATAGTTTCTATTTTATATGAATCCCATGAATTAATTAATGCATAACATTGTTCGGCCCATTCTAAAGTAGTATTACCATTCCACATTGCGTTAGTATAACCATATACTAAATCTGTTTGTGATAAGAACCATTCTAATAAGCTAGCGTTTGAATTTAATTCTGGGCCAATTATTGATGATTTTAATATTTTAGTTTGATTGCTATGTTCTACTATATAGTCTCTAGCTCTTTTTTTAGATATGCCATAATCATCTGAATCCATTTCGCAATCAGTGCCTGGATGTATTATTTTGCAATTAGCATTTGCATCCAACCAAATTGGTAATTCATAATTAATTGAAAAGTCTTTAGTTCGTTGCGGAATAGCACCGATACAATTAATTATAAAATCTCCATTAAATTGTTTAATAAATTCTTTGAATTGTGTACTGGGATATCTATACTCACACGTAACAATATCACAATTGTTATCGGATAAATACTTTGCAACCATATGGCCTAACATACCACTATGGCCCAATACTAATACTTTATTCATTAAATAACCTTAGTTGATTTTAAAAAATCATATACTTGTTCTCCAGGCATTACTGAATCATATGAATTATAAGAAACGCATTTATCATGTATGATATCATCACTAATCAAATAATGTTCGTGTTCTTCCGTACGCATCCATTCTTCTGCTGAAATCATTTCTTCATGCAGTTTTTCGCCTTTTCTAATTCCAACGGTTCGTAATTCAATACTATTCTCATCACCTGTATAATGTTTAATCAATGCTCGAGCGATATCTGTAATTTTAAATGATTGAACTTTTGGAATTGCAATCTTTCCATGTGAATGCGGACTATTATATGACCACTCGATTAATTTAGCTGCTGATTCCAATGTTAATAAGAATCGAGTCATTCGTTGATCAGTGATTGGTAAGAATTCTGAATTTGATTGAATCAATTGTTTGAAGTATGGAATAACAGATCCCGTTGATTCTAATACATTTCCGTAACGAACTAAACAAACTTTGATATCATTTTGTTTCTTCGCAAATTCAATATACATACGTTCTGAAATTGCTTTTGACATTCCATATACATTTACTGGTTTACATGCTTTATCAGATGAAATATAGATTAATGTTTCAATTTTATGAATACTTCGTCTAACCGCTTCTAATAAATTTTGATGTCCGATAATATTAACATTTACTGATTCATATGGATTAAATTCACAAATCGGAACATGTTTCAATGCAGCTGTGTTGATAATAATATGTGGTTTAAAATCTTCAATTGCATTTAGAATTGAATTCTTATCTTTAACATCTCCAATCATATATGAAACATTGTTTGTATATATTGGGTTTGCTTCCATTGCAACTTGTTTGTGTTCGTCGCGACTTAAAACTTTGATAATATTATTATTTTGATATAAACTAATCAATGTTTTACCTAAAGCACCCGTACC
>Ga0315901_10005866_pt1 | contig 14840 bp, 11 predicted proteins | sample LakEriMetagenome_10_FD_203761 | JGI IMG/M metagenome (GOLD analysis project Ga0315901, IMG submission 203761) | Freshwater fungal communities from buoy surface, Lake Erie, Ohio, United States - Buoy 2 MA116 | ecosystem: Environmental > Aquatic > Freshwater > Lake | place: USA: Lake Erie, Ohio... | reverse complement strand
CTTGACGATGGTAGGCGGCGACCATCACCGCATAGGCGGCGTGCATGCCGGCCACGAGATCGGCAATAGCAATACCGACACGCATCGGTGTCCCAGCAATCTCGCCGGTGACGCTCATCAGCCCGCCGAGCCCTTGGGCGATTTGGTCATAGGCGGCACGTTCGCGGTCAGGACCGACTTGCCCGAAGCCCGAGATTGAGCAGTAGATGATGTCCGGACGGATGGTTTTGCATTGTTCGTAGCCGAAGCCGGAGCGATCCATGGTGCCCGGCACGAAGTTTTCGATGATAATATCGCTCTGCGCCACCAACTTTTGCATGATGGTCGCACTATGCTGGTTACGCAAATTCAGCGCCATACTACGCTTGTTACGGTTGACGCTGAGGTAGTAGCTGCTCTCGCCCCCTTCAAATGGTGGGCCCCAGGCGCGCGAGTTATCGCCGACGCCTGGTTGTTCGATTTTGATGACATCGGCGCCCATATCACCCAGCATTTGGGTGCAGTAGGGGCCTGTGAGGGCGCGCGTCAGGTCAAGGACGCGCAAATTGGCGAGTGGCAACGTCATAGTTCACCTTTTATGTCAATTCAATACAACCACAGTGTTGCATTGTTGGCCTGATTATCCGGTATTTTTGAGGCCGGCGGCAAGTCCACTAATCGAGAGCAGAATGGCATCCTCGACCTCTTCGTGGCCCTCCATGTCGGGATTGGCGCGCAGGCGTTTGAGGAGCTCGACCTGCACATACGAAATCGGGTCGACGTATGGGTTACGTTGGGCAATTGAGCGTTGTAACACCGGACTGCGTGAGAGCAGTTTGTCACTATCACTAATCATGCACACGGCCGACACACTACGATGGTACTCCTGCTCAATAATCGTCATCATCTCGGTTGCGAGCGCCTGATCCGTCACTAACTCGGCATAGCGCTGAGCGATATACATATCAGCCTTGGCTAGGATCATCTGGGCGTTATCAATCATCGAGCGAAAGAAGGGCCACTCGCGGTACATCTGTTGCAACAGGTGCTGTGCCTGCGCTGGACCATCGGCATGCCCCGCCACAAATTGACTGACGGCACTACCAAGACCATACCAGCCCGGCAACGTGAATCGCGCCTGCATCCAGCTAAAGACCCATGGGATGGCACGCAAATCCTCAATGCGCTGGCTGTTGCGCCGAGCAGCCGGACGGCTACCGATTTTGAGCCGGCTAATCTCGGCAATCGGCGTCACCTCGCGGAAGAACTGGACAAATTGTGGGTGCCCGTACACCAATCCGCGATAACTCTGGCGCGATGTCGTCGCCAACTGCTCGAGTGCATGAGTCCAGGCAGCGGGAGGATCAGTAGGTTGGGCAAACGCTGCTTTGATGACAGCGTGCAACACTTGCTCGAGGTGGCGTTTGGCAATCGCTGCCAGACCGTATCGATCCGAGATAACCTCACCTTGTTCAGTGATTTTGATTTGGCCAGCCACACTCCCCGGCGGTTGGGCCAAAATTGCCTCGTTGGTAGGGCCACCACCACGACCAATTGAGCCACCACGACCATGGAATAGTCGCATGCTAATGCCGTATTCGCGACCGATATCGCGTAATTTGCGTTGGGCCTCGTAGAGCGCCCAGTTAGCCGCCACAAAGCCGACGTCTTTGTTGCTATCGGAGTAACCGATCATCACCTCTTGCAAATTGCCACGTTTGGCCAAATGCGCTCGGTAGCTTGGCACATCCCAACAGGCACGGATGATATGCTCGCCATTGGCGAGGTCATCGCCCGTCTCGAACAACGGCACGATATCGATGCCACCATTCGGCAATTCGAGTACTCCAGCCTCGCGTGCCAACAACAGGACCGTGAGCACATCGGAAACACCCTTGGTCATGCTCACAATCACTGTTTGGATGACACCAGGTGCTAACTGCTCGTTGATGGCTGAGATGATGCGGAACGTCTCGACGATTTCGTTCGTCGCCTCACTGTAGGGCAGACGCGCAGGAATAAGCGGACGGTGGGTGTCAAGTTCATGTTGTAACAGTCGCGCACGCGTTGCCTCGTCACAGGCTAAGTAATCGACATGGACACCCGCATGCGCAAAAATCTCGGCGAGGGCTGTCGAATGGCGCTCGCTGTGCTGACGCACATCGAGGGTGGCAAAGCTCAAGCCAAAGACCTCAACCTGACGAATTAAATCGGCAAGCGATCGGCTTGCCGCATCGGCACCACCATAGGCGACAAGTGAATCCTGCATCAGGTTCAAATCGGCAAGCAACTCATCAGCCGTGTCATAACTGTCGGGGTGATGCGCATCGTGGGCAAGTGACCACACCGGTTTGAGGCTCTCTGTCGCGTCAATCGTGTGTTGCAAGCGATGTGCAATAAACAGACACTTGCGTCGGTATGGTTCATGCGGGTAGCGACGGTTGATCTCGGCATCAAACTCAGAAAAACGTTGCGCGTACTGATTTAATGACTCACGCAATTCAGCGCTAATCGACACTTGGCGATCGGAATAACTGAGGCGTCGACTAATTAGGTCGCACTGGTCGCGATAAAATTCGAGGGCGGCCAATCGCATCAAGCGCACGGCGGTGACCGTTGTCTCGGGGCGGACAAACGGATTGCCGTCGCGGTCGCCACCCATCCAAGAGCCAAAGCGTAAAATCGCCGGCACGCGCCATGTCACCCCTGGATACTCGCGGGCGAGCGAACGCTCAAGTTCGCGATAGAGATGCGGGATGAGATTGACGATGCTCTGCTCAAAGTAGTAAAGGCCATTGTTGACCTCGTCGATGACGGTTGGGCGCACCACGCGAATCTCGTCGCTTTGCCACATGCCGAGCATCTCCTCGCGCACAAGGCTGACGACCTCGGGGTCATCGAGATGCGACATATCGGTGGCAGCAGCGCTCAAAGCGCTGGCCAGCCGGCGCAATTTGTCGAGGATGGTGCGACGTCGGGCCTCGGTAGGGTGCGCCGTAAAGACAGGGCGAATGCAGGCTTGTGTCATCCAAGCGGTTAGCTCGGCCGGCGTCACACCGGCTTGCGCGATATCGCGGATAGCCTCGCCGAGCGATTCACTACGTGATGAGCCATTGAGTCGGGCGGTACGATCACGCTCATCGAGCACCCAGATGCGTTGGAGTTGCTCAGAGAGGTTGACAAGGGCAAAGTAGGTACTAAAGGCTTTGAGGATATTCTTGAGTCCGGCGACATCCAAGTTGGCAATATGACGTTGGAGATCACGGATACGCTCAGGCGAAGGTTGATGGCGTAACTCTTTGCTGAGCGAACGAACGAATTCTTCGCTTTCGTAAGCGGATAAGCCGGCCTGTGAACGAATCACGTCGCCGAGCAAATCCCCCAAAAAATGAATTACCGCCGACAGGCGATCGCGCCCGCCGCGGTCTTGTGGCTGGGGCATAGACATGCTCCGTTGCGTCTTCGGTTGATTCACGATGATTATACCCCAAATTACCATTGTTCTTTTGGAAAAAAACGCTGACAGGCATAAATGATTGGTGCGCAATACGAACGCATAATATGAAATGGCCGCGCACAACATGACAGAATGCAGTGTTGATAATCGACATACAATCTCATGGTAGAATGGCGCTGTTCCGCTCTGACACCTGAATACGATCCAAGGAGGATCACAGATGGATTACACACCACGTCCCGAGCACAAGTTTACTTTCGGGTTATGGACGGTCGGCAACGTTGGCCGCGACCCATTTGGTGAGCCGGTACGCGCGGCAAAGTCGCCGGTTGAATTGGTGCATCTCCTCGCCGATGTAGGCGCATATGGCGTGAACTTTCATGACAATGATTTGGTGCCAATTGATGCGACATCAGATGAGCGCAACCAGATTGTGCGCGATTTTAAGAAGGCCTTGAACGACACTGGGTTAGTTGTGCCGATGGCCACCACCAACCTGTTCACCGACCCTGCATTCCGCGATGGTGCATTCACCTCAAACGACGCATCAGTGCGCGCCTATGCCGTCCAAAAGACGATGCGTGCGATTGATTTGGGCGTGGAGTGTGGCGCCAAAGTGTACGTGTTCTGGGGTGGGCGCGAGGGGACTGAGACCGACGCCACCAAGAACCCAGCCGAGGCGGTCAAACGCTTCCGCGAATCAATTAACTTCCTCACACATTACGTCAAATCGCAAGGGTATGACTTGCAGTTTGCGCTTGAGCCCAAGCCAAACGAGCCACGTGGCGACATCTTCTTGTCGACGGTCGGTCATGCACTAGCATTCATCAGTACGCTTGATCATGCCGAGATGGTGGGTGTCAACCCTGAGGTCGCCCACGAGACGATGGCTGGGCTCAACTTCTTGCATGGTGTGGCACAGGCCTGGGAGATGGGCAAGTTATTCCATATTGACCTGAACGACCAGGTGATTGGCCGTTACGACCAAGACTTCCGCTTTGGTGCGGCCAACCTCAAGGGTGCGTTTATGCTAGTCAAGTTCCTCGAAGATGTCGGTTATGCGGGCAACAAGCACTTTGATGCCCACGCATTCCGCACCGATGATTACGAGGGCGTCAAGGCCTTTGCTCGTGGCTGTATGCGCACGTACCTCATCCTCAAAGAGAAGGCCAAGCGCTGGAACGAGGATAGTGAGATTCAGGCATTGGTACGCCAAGTCAACAGTATCGCCCCCGGGTTACCAGCCTGGCAGGGTGGATTCACCAAAGAGAAGGCCGCTGCACTCAGCGCTTACACCTTCGACCGCAAGGCGATTGGCAGCCGTGGGCAGCCATACGAGCAGCTTGATCAGCTGACCAACGAAATCATCATGGGTGTGCGCTAAATCATTGCCCGGCGTTCCGCACGATAACGCACTTGCAGCAGGGGATTTCGCACGAAATCCCCTGCTGTGCACTACATGAGACGAAAGGAACACACGCATGCCACTCTTCCTTGGCATTGATATTGGCACCTCGGGAGCCAAAGCGATTGTCTGTGATGGCGAGGGGCGGATTGTCGCTACTGCGCTCGCAGAATACCCTATTTACAGCCCGCAGCCACTCTGGAGTGAGCAGAATCCCAGCGACTGGTGGCAAGGCGCCCAAACAGCCATCCGCGAGGTGGCCAAAGCAGTTGACGCCAGCCAGATTACCGGTATCGGGCTAACCGGACAAATGCACGGATCGGTCTTTTTGGATGCGCAACAGCAGGTGATTCGCCCAGCATTGTTGTGGAACGACCAGCGTACCGCTGCTGAATGTGCCGAAATCACCGAGCGTGTCGGGGCCACCCGCTTGATTGAGATTGCTGGGAATCCGGCCTTGACCGGATTCCAAGCGCCCAAAATCGTCTGGTTGCGCAACCACGAGCCAGCAAACTTTGCGCGTTTGGCGCATGTACTCCTACCCAAAGACTACATCCGCCTGTTGATGAGTGGCGTAGCCGCCGCCGACGTGGCCGATGGCGCAGGGACATTGTTGGTTGACCTGCGTAAACGCGATTACTCGGCTGAAATCCTGCAGAAGCTCGGTATCAACCGCGAGTGGTTGCCCACGCTCTACGAGGGACCAGCAGTCACTGGTCACCTCAAGGCCGATGTGGCCGCGGCACTCGGTCTCAAGGCCGGCTTACCGATCATCGCCGGCGGCGGCGATAACTCGGCGGCCGCGATTGGTACCGGCATTGTCAAGGCCGGCGCAGTCAGTAGCAGTATCGGCACCAGCGGCGTGGTGTTTGCGCATAGCGACACGATTGCACTTGACCCACACGGGCGACTACACACGTTCTGTCATAGCGTACCGGGTGCGTGGCACATGATGGCCGTCACCTTATCGGCCGGTGGCGCATTTGGTTGGTTGCGTAACACCTTGCGTCAAACAGGGGCGACAGCGTTGTCATACGATGACTTGACCAAAGCAGCTGCCGAGGTACCAGCCGGCGCTGAGGGATTGATCTTTTTGCCGTATCTGTCGGGGGAGCGTACGCCGCATCTCGATCCGCTCGCCCGCGGCGCATTTGTCGGATTGACCACCCGCCACGGGATTGGGCATATGGCACGAGCCGTGATGGAGGGTGTCACATTCTCACTTCGCGACGGCATCGAGATTATGCGGCAACTCGGCGTACCGACGAGCGATGTACGTGCCACTGGTGGCGGCGGCAAAAGTGCCTTGTGGCGCCAGATGCAGGCCGACATCTTCAATGCACCGGTCTCGATACTCGCCGCCGAAGAGGGACCAGCCTATGGCGCCGCCTTGTTGGCTGGCGTGGGTACGGGGCACTTTGCCGATGTAAATGACGCAGTGAATCGCTGTGTGCGTGTGGTTGCCACAACCCAGCCACACGCCGACGCAGTTGCCAAATACAATCAGGTGTATGCAATATATCGTCGCATGTACGGCCATTTGCGTGACGACATGCATGCCTTGGCAGGGTTGGTATAACAATCAAACGCCAGGTAGAGACGCCGCATGCTGCGTCTCTACCTGGCGATGGTCCGCAAAAAATTATGCACAGCCTTCATGTATGCCTTGGGCCGGTCATGATACAGATCATGGCCGGTTTCATTTATGTGCACACAGGTCACGTGTGCAGACGCTGACTGGACGAACTGAGCCACTGCAGGTGTCATGTGCGCACCGCGTGCCGCATCGCCATACATGACCATTGTCGGATGGTGAATAGCACTCACCGTTTCCTTGATCGCTGTGGTATATGCATCAAGCCACACTAGTGCATGGGTATCACACACGGCACGTGCATCTGACCACGCATGCGCCGCAACCGGTGTCCAATCGGGAGCAGTACGCACAATGCGACTGATTCGTTCTTCGTCGCTCAACTGCTGAAGTTCCATTAGGCGATGGAGCCATTGTGTACGTAATTCGGTGATATTTGGCGCTGTTTCATACAAAGGAGGGTCAACTAAAATAAGTGCACGCACAACCGCGGGAGACCGTTGTGCTACAGCACATGCTTGAAGCGCACCGAGGCCATGTCCGATGATAATCATCTTCGTCAACCCGAGTTCTGCCACCACCGCACATGCATCATCAACAAATGCGACCATATCATACGCACCAAAATGAGACGCATTCCCGTGACCGCGTTGATCAATGACGGTGACATGGTACATGTCAAGCGCATGTTCCGTCAGTGTTTGGCCCCAATAACGTGCTGAGCCAGCAACATCGTGGAGCAAGAGTAAATTCGGACCTTGCCCGAGTTGATAGGATTTGATAACACCGGCATTATCACGCTGGTGATCAGTAATATCTACGGCAAAGAACCCTGTCATGGACGCCCCAATATGCGGTCGGGTTTGACAGAGACGCATGGCCATGCGTCTCTGTCAAACCGAGCAATCGCCATTTATTTGATATATGCCAATGTGGCCTGCATGAACGCCTCAGGCTGATCATGGTGGATTTCATGACCAGCGTTGGGGATAACCTCGCCACTCAGCTTCGGCATCTTTGTAATGAGTGCATCAACAAACTCCTTTTGGACTACACCACCCTTGTCGGGTGCGCAATAAAGGATATGAATCGGCACATTAACCGGCTTGAGCCAGGCCCATACCGGTACCAGTAATGCATTCAGCCACTGTAACACGAGTGGGTCGTTGTGGAGTTTGGCGTAGGCCCAACTCTCGAGCGCCTCGTCGCTCCAATGCGGAGCTTCGCTGCGCTTAAACGCCACCAAATCGGTGTGGCTCATGGTCAACCACTGGCGCAAGCCCATCTCCCACGGGTCACGACGCTCTTTGACGTATGCCTCATCACCATTAATCGGCCAAATGGCAGGATCCTCAAGGACCACCTTACCGACCAACTCTGGATGCTGACAGGCAAGCATCAGACTCTGGGCGCCACCCATGGAGTGACCAATCACAATTGGCTTATTAAGACCAAGATGTTGGATGAGGGCAGCAGCGTCAGCAGCAATCGACTCGGTTGAGTAATCGCTGGCACGGTCTGATTCGCCATGACCACGGCCATCAGGCGCGGTCACGCGGTAGCCGGCGGCCACGAGTTGGGCGATTTGGACACTCCAGTAGGTGCCACACCCAGTGATACCGTGGAGCAAGAGCACATCGGGGCCAGCGCCCACTTGATAGACGTTGAGCGTTACACCAGTTGAGAGGGTCACGCGTAGGGACGTGAGTTGCATGTTTGAGATTCCTTACACAAAAACGGCTTCTCTGTAGTGTAATCGAAGTTATACCGTATCTGCTCGCTCTTTATAAAATCCAGCACTACCTGCATACATGCTTCTGGTTGGTCGTGATGAATCTCGTGCACAGCATTGGGAATAATCACGATCGCCATGTCAGGCATATATGCACAAAGCTCGTCAACAAATGCTTTTTGAACTACACCACTGCGATTTGGCTCACACGAAAGCATCAACATCGGCACGTCAACGGGTGTAATCCAATCCCATACGGGTGTCCGTAGTGCATCGAGCTACTGCAAGACCTGTGGATCAATAACTACATACATAACTCCTGCGTATTCATGCAAAATGTGCAGACAGCATAACCATCCTGTAATGATTTTCCTAGCGCATTGTACTTCGTATTTTTATCCGTAAAAAATAAAAAATCATTGACATGATTTGCGAGAGTGCTATACTCGCACTGTAATGTATAAACGCACTAACAATTTGCACACAAGGAGAGTGACATGAGGTACTCGTCTGCACGTCTCTGGAGATTGTTGTTTGTTTTTGTCATCATAATCAGCAGTATGGCACAGAGTGCACTGGCACAAACTACTCGAGTGACTATATCTGCAGGTGCAGCAAACACACCATTTATTGACGGAAACATCAGTAGTAACGAGTGGCCAACTGGTGGTGAATTGGTATTTGCGCAAGGCAAAATCAAAGTCATTCGTGATATGTTCCGCATGTACATGTTAATAAACGTGACGGGTGATACGAATGGTCAAGTAGGTGATGCAGAAGCAGCCAGTATCATCTTTGATGTCGACAAAAACGGCAGCATCACTCCGAACGTTGACCTAAAGTTTACTCTTAAAACAAACGGCCCAATGTGTAAACAAACATTCACCTCCGCTACTGCGTTGAGTGCATGTGATAGAAGTACGGTTATCAAATCAAGTGGAAGTAGTGCGTTCAACTGTTTTGTTGGCGATGCATCACGCACCGTCAACATCAGAGATTACTCAACATCCTGCAAGCCTCATCGAAGTTATGAGTTCGGCTTTGATTTAGTCGAAATCGGTGCAATGACAAGCGCGGGTGCGGTATCAGCACCACGATTTGGCATCGAGGTATCATCAGTCACACCCAAGTTCAAAGTCACTATTCCTACTGCGATGAATAATCCACGTGAATATACCATTGCCAACCTTGCAGACGTACGATTGCCGGGTCTTGGAGCAGGTACGTTGTCATTCCCGACAAATCCAATTGAAGTCACACAAGCAATTCAGACAGTTGATAACCAAATCCCGCTCGTTGCCCTCAAAGATACAGTGGCCCGTGTTACGGTAAAGACGACAGTAACGACTACTCCTTCGGTTGTCTACTTGACTGCCAAGCGTCGTGGCTTAACCCTCGCTGGTTCACCACTTGTGCTGATGCATACAGCTAAAAACGCTCCAAATCGGCATAATCTTGAAGATACTGCCAATTTTTTGTTGCCTGAGGCGTGGACTTCTGCAGGAGCTATCACACTCGAAGCGAGCATTTCAAAAATAGCCGGATCTATCTCTTCGACCACATCAACAAATGTGCGTTTTAATACACGTGACACACCAACTTATTGGGTTACACCACTCAATGAGGGTAGTGCGGCTACGCCCAATGTGGCCACAGATACATTGATTTCGAGTAACGAAAGCTATCTTGAAACCATCTATCCCGTACCAGACGTCAACTTCGTACGACGACCTTGGAGCGATTTGGATGTTGGACCAGCGAATCTTGATACGGCAATCACATTGGGTGTTGACTATTATCACTCAATTGGATTAGCCTGGCTCTTCACGTATTTGTTTACAGGTGCGGAACCATTTAAATTGCCCGAAATGGTATACATATTTACGAATGGTATCGGTGAAACAGAATATGGCGGTCTCTCCAATCCTATCTGGGGTGACGGTGAAGGTCGCGTTGCAGCCGGCTATATCGGCACATCGCGTGAAGGCACGCTAGCTCACGAGTTTAATCACAATCTTGACCGTAATGAATCCGGATCCGAATCATTTGGTCGACACATTCAAGGATGTGGATCAGAAGCTGGCGACTCCGCCTGGCCGTATGCTAATCGCTACATCAACGAAGTTGGATTCGATACACGATTACCATGGACAAATGCCACAGCAGCGCGCCGCACAGTAATTCCCAACAACGGCACATGGCCCGACTACATGACGTACTGTCAATCAGGGGCACTCCCCACCAAATGGGTATCGCCATACCGTTACACCAATCAATATGCGCTCTACGCACCAGGTACCTCGCGGAGCGACGAAATGGCGCGGGCAGCAAGTAAAACTCCTGCGTTTTGGGTGAGTGGGGTAATCAACATAGACGGTAGTGGTGCGTTACGCAACGTTGCATTCGAGCCCGAGACATTTTCGCCAACAATCACTGACGTAATGACCGGAACGCATTCAATCAAGGTGCTTGACAACCTCGGCGTCGAGTTAAAGTCATATGGATTCACCCCTGACTTTACCGCGCACGAAGGGATCACTCCCACCGTTAAGGCCTTCGGATTCACCATTCCCAATACGACTGGTGCCGCCAAAATCGAGCTCTACAACGGAACAACGTTATTAGAGAGTCGCTCAAAGAGTGCAAATAACATCGTCGCTACCTTTAGCAATCTCACCAGAGGTCAAGCTATCACCAGGAAGACGACCGTCACGTGGACTGCCACCGATGTCGACAGTACAGACAGCTCGGGCTGGCGCTATGACCTCTTTTATACTCCTGATGGGAACAAGTGGTACCCCGTGGCAATGAATTTGCGCACCAATTCATATATCTTTGATCCGAATACCGTCCCGATGGGTAAAGCAGCGAAACTGCGTCTGATTGCCAATGACGGATTCAACGTCACACGCATCGATTCAGCGGTCATCACGGTGTCCGGTGGTGCACCACTTGTTGCAATCGCACAACCGGTCAATGCCACCACATACTCATCCAAACAGTTCATCCCGCTAAGCGGTGACGCACGTTCCATCTCAACCGATGGATTATCCGAGAACAACGTCTTTTGGTTTGCCAAAAAAGTAGGTACAACCACCTCGCTTTTCATTGGCAATAGTACACAATCCCAAACGATGTTGCCAGCTGGGACATACGATATTTCACTTGTTGCCAAGGATGCTAACGGCAAGATCAATAGCAAAATCGTCCGTATTATCGTCAAGTAATCAAAACAGTCACCCCCGAGAGACGAATCTCTCGGGGGTTAGAGTGGGGTGCTCGACGGGTTTCGAACCCGCAACCTCTGGTGCCACAAACCAGCGCTCTGCCGTTGAGCTACGAGCACCACAACGCTGTGGATTATAGCACAATCACTATGCCTTGTGCAAATCGAATTTGGTGCATCTCAGCCGGTTGTGACTGTGCCGAGATGCACCGTATCCGCATTATGGAGTGACCCATGCCTGATTTGCGTTGCTGGCTACAATCGCATCAATCACGCGCATATTGGCCACCGCATCGCTCATCGGCGTCGGCACTGGCGCATCGTTGATGACGGCCAAGCTGAACAAATCGCCTTGAATGGTGTATTGGTCACACACCGGGAAGACGATCTCCTCCGTCTTCCCAGCAACCGTGTGCCACATCTTGCATGCTCGGTCGGGTGGTGCATTAAACGGAATCTCAATCTCAATCCGGCCCTCAGTCCCAAAGATATGCACGCGCTGATATGGTGCTAATTGGGTCGAGCAAGTAAATGTCGCAGTACCACCGGCAAACTGCATCATCCCCGAGGCCAACCGATCTGTCTTGAGGGTGGGGTCATACTCCATCAAACCGCAGACTTTGGTTGGCTCGCTGCCAAAAATAAAGCGCGAGAGTGAGATGTTGTAACAACCGATATCCATCAACCCGCCGCCACCGATGTCAGCTTGATTGCGCACATTGTTCGGATCGGTCAGGTAATACGAAAAGACACTGTTAATCGTGCGCAACTGGCCAATCCCACCCGCAGCCACAATTGCCTTGGCGCGTTGCCATTGGGGGTGGTGGCGATACATGAACGCCTCCATCAGTTTGAGTGTGGGGAATCGCTGTGCGGCGTCGACGAGCTGTTGGGCTTCTTTGGCATCAAGCGCAATCGGCTTTTCACATAGCACATGCTTGCCCGCCTCGAGCGCTTGAATAGTCACCGGTACATGCAAGTGATTGGGCAACGGATTATAAATTGCATCAATCTCGGGATCTGCAAGCAACTCCTCATAGCTACCGTACACCTTCGGAATGCCTAACTTGCTGGCAGCTCCTTGGGCTTTGGCCAAATCACGCGATGCAATCGCCACAATCTCGCCATGGACGCCCTTTTGCATCGCCGGAATCACTTTGGCCACACCAATGTTGGCCGTACTGATAATACCCCAGCGTATCTTGGTCATCGTATACCTCTTTGGTAATAAGTTGGTCGACATCCTCATTATAACGGTGGTATGATGCAGGAAAATCAAGATATGACGGGAGAACACATCAATGCGCTGGATTGGCTTGATTGGCGGCATGAGTTGGGAGTCATCGGCCGAGTATTATCGTCTCATCAACGAAGAGGTCAAACAACGCCTTGGTGGGTTGCACTCAGCCCAGATTATCTTGGCCAGCGTTGATTTTGCCCAAATCGAGGCCTATCAACATGCCGGTGAGTGGGACAAAGCCGGTACGCTGTTGGCCGAGATTGCCCAACGTCTGGTACGTGCCGGGGCCGAGTGTATCGTGCTCTGTACCAATACCATGCACAAAGTTGCCCCCATGATTACGCACAATCTCCCTGTGCCGTTCATCCATATTGCTGATGCCACTGCCCAAAAAATCGTAGCGCATAGCATCAAACGCATCGGATTGCTCGGCACCAAATACACCATGGAGCAGGATTTTTATAAGGGGCGCTTGATTGAGCAGTTTGGGCTAGAAGTGATTGTCCCCTCAACACCCGATCGCGCCGATGTCAATCGCATCATCTATGACGAGTTATGTTTGGGTGTCATCAGCGATGCTTCACGCCAACGCTACCAAGCAATCATGGCCGATTTGGTGGCCCAAGGAGCAGAGGGAATTATTTTGGGATGTACCGAGATTACCTTGTTGGTGGGAGCTGCTGACACCAATGTGCCAGTGTTTGATACGACACGCATTCATGCCCAACGTGCGGTTGAATTTAGCGTAGTATAATATTATGGAAACTGTAAAAGGAGAGATTGTCATGTTCCACAAATTGTTGATGGTACTGGTATTTGCCTTATTTTTGGCCTCATGCGCGAGCGGTGCAAGTGAAGAGACGCCTGTAGCCACGGCCGAAATCAGCGTCAATGGCGAGACTCCTTCCGACGAGATCGTCGTCGATGGCGAAGTCACGGCCGAAGGCGACGCGACCACTGAAGGTGAACCAGCTGTTGAAGCCACCGCAGTGACTCCTGATCCAGCTGCAGTAGCAATTAGCGATGCAAGCGCAGTAACCACCTCGTTCTTGGCCGCCTATCAAGGCGAGAACGACGGCGCAGCCGCAGCGCAGTACTTCGACGCAAGTTTGACCGAATTGTTGAACAACGGCAATACGGTACGTGCCGTAGCCGGTATCGATCCAACCTACACCAATGCCACGATTACCAATGCGGCACCGTACAACGACGACAAGACAATGCAGGTCAACGTACAGCTTGACTATGCCGGCGGCGCACAAAAAATCATCGTCACCCTCAAGTCGACTGAGGCTGGCTGGCGCATTGCCACCTTTGCGGCTGACGCCCAAAAGTAACCCCAAAATAGCCCATACACACCGTGCCCGCAGTCGTGCAGACTGCGGGCAATACATCCAATTGACACATTCACACGATATATCATTAGCATCTCATTGAGAGGATTTGCAATGAACCGTCGTGTGTTTTTGTTGAGTGTGATAAGCGCTGTGGCGCTGGTTGCGTGTGGTGGCGGTGCGAGCAATCTCAGCGACATCCCACTCTTTCCTGGGACAAGCCCTGCTCAACCAACCGACGCCGCCTTGGCATCGGAGATTTTTGATGGTACCAAGCGTTATGTCAGCGAGCAAGCGCAGTCAAGTGCAACGCTCTACCGCATCCCCGACAATACCACCTACCTGACCGTCAAACAGCATTACACCGATATGTTAATCGGCAGTGGCTGGCGTGAGGATCCGGAGGTCGTCATCGAGGGTGACACATTAAGCTATTTTGGTTGGCAAAAAGACAATGAGCGATTTGTGATTGGCGTCGTCGAGAATGTTGCAGGCGATGGTGCGTTTTTGGTCGTCGCCCAGTTCACCAAATAACGCATACCCACAACCAAATCCCCCTCGGACGCATCGCGCTCGGGGGGATTATTGTGTGCGCCAGCGCCGCAACCACCGGCGCACTTGATACAACCGAACCGTACGTACCTCGTGAAGACGCCGTTGCCGGCGATCGCCCATACGCTGTGCCCCATAGATACCGAGCGGCCCCGAACTGACGTAGGCCACCACTGTCACAATCGTGAGCGGCACAATCAAGGCACCACCAAACACCTCAACCCCCATCATGATGCAGGCAATGGGTGTATTGGTGGCGGCTGCAAACACCGCTACAAAACCGAGCGCCGCCATAAATGTCGGCTCGATGCCCATCAATGG
>Ga0315901_10005865_pt1 | contig 14840 bp, 30 predicted proteins | sample LakEriMetagenome_10_FD_203761 | JGI IMG/M metagenome (GOLD analysis project Ga0315901, IMG submission 203761) | Freshwater fungal communities from buoy surface, Lake Erie, Ohio, United States - Buoy 2 MA116 | ecosystem: Environmental > Aquatic > Freshwater > Lake | place: USA: Lake Erie, Ohio... | reverse complement strand
GTCAGGAGCACCCTGAGCGTCCAGGAAAAGACCCCCTACCCCAGTAAGTAGCCCCTAGATGCGCCGTGATCGTCGTGTCTTGCCGTACTTGGAATGGCAAGGTTGACAAATGATTCTTAAATTCCCAAGTTCGTTGGTACCGCCCAGGCTCTGCGGCACGATGTGGTCCACAGTAAGTTTCTGATCTCTGCCCCCACAAATTTCACACCATGGCTGGCGAGCGCGAAGCAGGGTTGAGAGTTTCTGCCAGTCGTATCCGTATCCGCGCTGAGTCGTGCTAGGTCGTGGATGATTGACCCTAGCTCTCTTGTGCTTTGAACAGCGGGAAGCGTTGGTTGGTATCCCACATGTCAGACAAGGTTGAAGCACGGTGGCACCTCTGCGTCCAGTGCGCCTGCGTTGCCGTGCCAACGGCTGACATCAGGCGTCAGCTCCTAACCGCAATACCATGCGCCTGGTCTGCGATGTAGCAAACAGGGACGGCAAAGCCAGTCCCATGCGACATTGTATTTCAGGGCAGCTTCATGTCGCGAGCTTCATTGCCCAACAGACGCAGCCTAGGTTCCTGGTCTGTCTTAGTGCGAAGGATACTACATCAACCCTTAATGCTTGTGTCAGATGTTTGGCACAGGTAGCATCGGTGCAATCAACTCAGCGATGGCGTCAGTGCCGCGCTCATAGTGATCCTCATACACCAGGTGCCACGGTGTCCATGCTGCTGATCCAAGCACATCCTCTAGTGCACCGACTGCATGGTCAGCCATAGCCAGGTGAACATGGGTCAGCTCATGGCAGATGGTCAGGCGCTGTTCGTCTGGCTTCTGCTGCCAGAAGAGATTGCCTACACGCAGTGTCACGGTAGCCGCCTGGCTATGGACTTCAATGTCTGCATAGCGATCCTCTGGTGCCACCTCTGCTACCACGCTGATCTTCCAGTTCGCCAGGTTCATGATGCCAGCGCACTCGCGGACATACGCCTCTAGCTTGTTGAGCTTGTCGGAGCGCGGTGTTACCTTCGCCATATCTCTCCCAATACTTCCGCAATTGCTTCTACAGTTTCAGGTGTCTAGGTATTACCCCGCTCCGAAACGCCCGTCTCCGTTGATCTGGGACGGGCATTTTAGTAACACTAGACCGATTCAGTCGCTTCAGCGTCAAGCTGGGCATCCGACTTAACGGCGCCGATCATAGCAGTCGGAGCCTCCTGGTACCTCTCCATGATCAGTGTCAAAGTCCTGTCCAATGCTTCAAGCCATGGTTCACGGTGCGACATCAACGGGTAGCGTGAGCCGATGGCTTCTTGTGCCAGGAAGATGTTCCCTCGTGCAGCCAGGAGAGCGCGACCGATCTCCACAGGTCTTGGATCGCCAGCTCTTGCCCTGCATCGTTGAAGCCTTTGGATCGCAGCGCGCATCGGGTAGCGATAGCGCGTGGAGATCGTGGTCTGCTTCGTTGCCTGCTCTGCCTGGGTTCCTTCTTTGACATACGACTCATCCCTTTCCGACACGGTAGCAAATGCAGCATGGTCAATGAACCCGCTGAACTCTTTCGTCCAGGCTGGGTTACCGCCGTCATCCATCTCCTTTGCCCGATGCATTGCCAATGGCAGATCGTCAATGTGTTGCGTGAACCAAACGATCTTACTGGATAGCGTCATGCTCTAATCCTCCCTGCAATTGTCAACCTGACACACGGAACGCGCATCGCCATGCCGCTGATCTCCTGCGCCAGTTCATCTATGGCGGCAATCTCTTCGCATCGCTCGCACTTACTCACCCAGTCGTAGTCCAGGTCATCGTCTGGATGGCGAATCCAGTCTCCCATCTTGTGCTTCTGTAGCTTGAGTGCGATCTCAGCCACTGACAGTTGAGCCAGCTTGCGCCACTCACCGTCGTAATGCTCTGCCTTCCAGAAACTCTCCACCATCGGCTTCAACGGTTGCAGCGTCTCTTTGCTGTCTCGCCTCACCTGGCGAAGTTCTACTGTTCGCCATGCTTCTGCTGGTGGCTCACCGTATCGCTCAATGACCTTCTTCTCAACCTCTTCAGGGACTCTTCGCTCTTCGGACATGAATGCCATGAGCGACCTCTTACTGATCCCAAGGGACTCAGCCATTGCCAGAGTTGATGCGCCACGCTCTCCATAGTTTGACGGGAAGTATTGATCGGTGAGCTGCACCAGGTACTTTCCCGTGAGCGATGCAATCTTCAACATGTTGCCTCCTCCTTTCAGGTGTCTACATACCCGACTACTTGTTTCCTTGCCTCTCCGTTGATCCTACAGGGTCATTTTCGTAACACAACTCCCAAAACCTTATGGAAGCACCTCCACTCTGACTTTTAGAACTCCACGCGACATCGGTGTTTCGGGACCAGCGAGCGCCTGCCATGCCTCTGGCGCCAGGTCAATCAGCTTCTCGTTCGGTCCAGCGTTGCACTGACACCAATCCACGATCCACACGACAATGGCGCGCTGGTTCGCACGGTTGCTGACAATCACGCGATATGGTGGCTTGCCCCACTTGAAGTCGCATCGCTTGCCACAGAGCTTGCGCAACTTTGGTCCAGCCGCTGCGTAGAACTTGTATTGCGGTTCACGCGTATACCAGGCATTGTTCCTGGTCGCGTCGTAAAACGACGCCTTCCCAAGTGCGAACGGCAGCGCAATAAGTTCACGCTCTAGCTTTACAGTCTCTGGCTTGAACGAGTCGCGGAGTTCTGGCTCTCGCTGCCAGCCCCACAGTCCCATCCCAAGACCGATCACGACTGCGAGAAGGAGCAAAGCTGGCGTGCGCATTACTGCTCTCGCGTCTCCACCCTGGCAGAGATGATTGCCCTCTCAATGTCAGCGATGCCAGCCACGATCTTGATTGCAGCGGTCACGCCATCCATGTAGCCAAGCGCAAACTCTGTCTCGCCCAAGATCTTGCCGACCTCTTCACGGTGTCGGATGAGCTTCATGACTCGCTGCTCCACGCTGTCTTCGGTCTTACTTCGTCGCACTGGCATCCAGAATCTCCTTCCATGTTGGTCCTGCTTCGGGCTTCTCCCACACGGTGATGTATCCAATCTGCAATGGGAACACCCCAGCCGCAGCCAGGTGCCTCAAGATCTCTGACCCCTTGCCGCTCGTCTCGCTGAAGCAGTCATCTACGGCAATGGTACATCCAGGCTCTAGACGATCCCAGCATGCCCCAAGCTCACGAAGATGATGTTCGGCTGCGGCATTGGTGCCATCCCAATCATAAGAATCCAGGTACAGCAGATTTACATGCGGGATGTAGGTCAGCTCTTGCAGCGTCTCCACGGAGTCGGCGCAGATCGCACGGCAATTCTCAGTGAGGCGCATTGCCGTTTCACAAGCCGACTCGTCAATGTCAATGGATGTCAGCATTCCTCCGTGTTCGGAGACAAGCCAGTCCCAGATCCTGGTGCTCTGACCATCGCCGATCCAGTTGCCTTCTTGTCGGACGCATCCAGTCTCTACGATTATCAGCGGAGCACCTTGAGCCGCAAGCCTCTCGCAGATCAGCTCAAACGCTGGAACCCTGCCGCCGTAGCCGAAGTGATGACCAAACGCATTCTGAAATGCGCTGCGCCCCTGGTAAAGCTTCTGGCTATTTGGCATCTGTCTCATCCTTCGTGAAGTGCGCGACGAACTCATCTAGAGAAATGATCACGATGCTTCTTCGGCGCGTGCCAGGTCCAGGGCTATCACCCATGACAAGAATGCGGATCTGGTCGCTCTTCGCTGGCACCTGGGTCAGCCAATTCCACAGTCGCTCTGGGAAACTCTTGCCGACCTTCGTCTGCGCGACGATGGTGCCGTCACCAGACTGGACATCAATCTTCGTACCGAACTGCCCCACGCGCATTCCGTTCAGCAAAGCAGCCACCTCCCTTTCATAAGAATTGCCCCTTTGCCTGCTTCGGCGTCCGCGAACGCGGCGCGCAGTCATTGCTGGGTCATCGTTAGCCGCCTTGATCTGCTGGTCTTTGAAGTAGCCCATCCCTATGCGACCCCCTCTAGCTTGTGGGTTCCTCTTTCCCTGTTCACCTTGTAGCCGTTTGACTTGGCATCGCGCTCCCAGGAATCCATTGATCGTCGCACCCCTGCGCCGCGCGCTGCGTCGGCAAAGTCTCCCGTGCAGCTGTACATGTCCTGGGCGCAGTCCGCTACATCCAAGAGTTCCTGAAGTTGGAAGACTGTTGGCACGAACTTCTTTCGCGAACTGGCTGCGATGTACAGGGCGTAGAGTTCCTGGAACTGCGTATCGGCTAGGTGCTCGCAGTCGCGGCACGATGCGCGGTCTACATTTCCGAACAGGTGCGTCTGGCTGAAGCTAGTGCCTTCCATGTAGCTTGCGAGTGCGGCGCCGATCTTGATTGCCTTAAACATTATTCGCCTCCTTGCGAAGCTCTAGCCTGCTGGCGTCAGATCCGTGTCCGTAGCTGATAAAGCCCTGGCGGTATAGCGCCTTGATTGTTGACCTTGCGCTTGATACAACGGATCGCCCGAATGAATCGCTTTGCTCAAAGTCCTGCATGTAATTTGCGTAGTAGTCCGAATCGCTAATGAGTTCCGCAAGAGCTTCGTCGGTCATTCGCAGTGTGACCGTAAGCTTGTTCCTGGAAACTTCAACCGATGTGAAATCCAGGTCGCGTGAGAAATGATCATCCCAGAAGATCACTGGAACTTTTACGATTGCGATTCGCATTGACTGAACTTCCTGGTCTGCCATTTTGTTCACCTCCGTTTTCGGGAGAGCTGTCTTCTCTCCTCTGGTACAAGTGTACAACATGGCATTCAAGTCTGTCAACCCCTTGTTTTGAGCACGGTTTTTCTACTTGCCCCAACAGTTGCGATGCCACCAGGTCCAACGGTCGCGAAACCTGGTCTCTTGATAGCTGCGCGACAAAACGCGTAGCGAATCTTTCTGCGCAGCAATTTCATTGGTGCATTGCGCGCAAGTGCGCACAACCCAAATCACTTTGCCTTTACTCTCCGCAGTCTTGGCAGGCTTGCTGTTCGCCATCTTCCCTCCCATTGATAGCACTCATCAACTTGTGCGCTGCAACATGCACCGCATCTTCCACCGTGTTGCCCTGGTAGGCAATCTCTTGCCCATCGGAATCTACAAGAATGACGGCGGTGCCGTGTTCAGTTCGCGACACGCCATCAAACTTGTAGCCCATGTTTTCCGCGAGCACATTGAGCGTCTTGAAATCATCTTCACGACTCATAGTCGCTCCACGATGCGAATGCTTCTTGCAGTCCGTTCGGACTTTGCGATCCGCCCGTCGTGCGCCAGCGCCATAAGTTCGCGCTGCACCGTGCCGTGTGAGAGATCAAGAAGCTCCACGAGTTCCCTGATCGTTGGCGCGTAACCATTCTCCTTAACGAAGTCACGAATCGCTGTGACCAATACCTCTTGTCGTGTCATGCCTCATCTCCTCCTGTCATCCACTCATGCAATCTGCGGAATGTCTGATCGCTGTCAATGTTCGTTGTGTCAAGCGATAGATCAAACCGCACTTTGTCCCACTCTTGTTCTGTCACATCTTTGGTGCCGCTGACACCGCCTGCAACACGCCAATCTCGCTTGCCAATGTCGGCGGTTACCTGAACGATCTTGAAACCTTTCTCCAGGCTGCGAAGATAGTCCACCTCGCGAATGAGGCGAAGGTCATCCACGACCACTGAGCGCCCCATCATCTTGGCACCTTCGTACTTGTTGCGCCAAAGACCCAGCCAGTAGTCCTGGTCCACTTCTCGCAGCGCCTTGCCGATTCCTTGAAGCAGCTCTCGCCCAGTTGCAATCCAGAGCTTCTCGTTTCGGATCACATCAAAGAGCGATCCCTTCTGCAAGCCTGGGTATCTCTGAAGTGCAATCTCTTTGACTGCATCCGCAATGCCAATGCGGACATAGCCACGGTGCTCCACCAGATTCATGGCGAGCGTAGTCTTGCCAGAACCTTGTGGTCCAATGATCGCAATGTCGCTCACTTCATTTCCTCCAATCGCTCAGAAACTTTCAGGTGTCTAGACATTCGCCGTCTCCGTTTCGTCGCTCTCCGTTGATCCTACGGGGTCATTTTCTGGGGTTAGACCCCAAGATGACCGAATCGCAGTTTCATCCAGGAATTGGCGCACAGGTACCAGCCGCGCCGAATGCAACCTAAGTCGCGTGCCGTGTCCGTAGTCATGCGACTCGCACTCGCGCATGAACCTGGCGCGGGAACAAACCCCACCGACACGGAAGCTACCGTCAATGGGATGGCGTCGGTCCCCAAGCATCTGCACCAGGATCGCAGCCTGCGACTTGAATGCATCGGCGTCATCAAAGATCAGTTCCTGGAGCGTTGATGTCTTGGCATCCCAGGTCAGACCGAACGCGGTGAAGTCCGCCCCACTGTCTCCAGCGTGACCGATCTCCCAGTTCAAGATCTCTTGTCCAAGACCCAGTGCCTGTACCGCTGCCATCTCGCCCAGCCTTCCCATCAAGTCCACAGCCTCAGAGCTGCTGTGTCTGTCATACCACTTATCCGTGACCAGGTGTTCCACCTTAAACGCCTGCTTCGCAGCAGTCCACTCCAAGGCTTTGCTCAATGCTTGCGTCGTGAGCTTGATGTCTATCCAGTTCATTTCAATCCTCGCTTCAGGATATTTGCAATAGTTTCTGGCTTATTAAAAGAATTAAGTCTCATGTCTCTTGTCTCTTGTCTCTTGTCTCCTGTCTCTAGTCTCCCGCCGTGACTTGGCGTGACATTAACCGTGACATGTGCGTTATCAGAACGGTCTGTTCCCGTGACAGACCTCTCCCGATGGCGCTGCTGTCGGAGGGCTGCGGTCGGATCAATCTGGAACTTCGCCCAGTTATCTACGACCAGGCGTCCGCCCTCCTCCTTGATCAAGCCGCAGCTCAAGAGCGCCTTCAGGTGCCGATGCAGACGCTGAGGGATCAGCGCCTTCAGATGCTCCACCGATGCGAACCCACCCTGGGGCTTCTGCCGCTTCGCCATAACCCAAATGGTCATGACAAGTCGGAACTCTGAATCGGTGAGCACTGCAATCCGTGAGTCTTCTAGAAAGTCCGTGTACAACTTCAGATACTGTCCGCGCATGTTGCCTCCACTTTCTCTAATTGCCTTCCAAGTTTCAGGTGTCTACATACCTGAAATGTTTTTCTCAAGCCTCTGCGTTGCGCGTAGACGGGCTTTTTCGTAACACAACTGCGAATAGGGCGCTGGTGCCAGGGAAGACAGCCCTGGCACCAGCTGAATTAGAACGGCAGATCCTCAAGCGTATCTTCAGGAACGAACCGTGGCTCTGGTGCTTTCGGCTGCGCCGCGCCAGAGATTGGATTGTCTTTCTGCCACTGCGGTGAAGGCTTCTGCTTGCAGTAACCGCCAGCATCCTTCGCGCCACAAGTGTAGAAAGGTGAATAGGGCTTCTGCGTGGTCTTACTGATCCCGCCTGGGCGCAGCTGCCATGCCGATCCGTGAACTGGACACGAGCCACCTGGTCCGCCAGTCAAAGATCCCAGCGCAGCTCGCACTGCTTCTGGATTCGCGAAGTCACTGGCTACATCATCAATGCGACGCGCCAGCGGAGCTGGTCCGTCGGACTGAACGATTGGTGCCGCCACTCGCTCTGGAGAATACAAGTCGCGTGCGACACCTAGTTGCACGGCAGCCCGACGCAATGCATCTGACGCGGCGGACTTTAGGGCTTCTGGATCACGGTCACTGTTCGGGTAGCCGTAATCAGAATGCGACACGGTCTTGTCTCCGATCTTCGCGGTGATCTTTCCCTTCACAACCGATTTAGACAGGTCCGCGACCTTAACCTTGAATGACCAGCTGCCAATTCCTAGCACGCTGGTGAGCCGCTCCGCCACTGCGCGCGAATCAACATAGGTGAAGACCATTCCGTTTGGTCCTTGACGCCTTTTGAGTTGGCTTTCCGCAAACGGTGCCGCAAGTTCTAGCGCAATCTGATTTTCGTCTTTCATGTGACCTCCGAACTTTCTTCAAGTGCCTGTGAAGATTCAGGTGTCCAGATACCTGGACTTGATTTTGCGAGCCTCTCAGTTGATCTGAGACGGGCTTTTTCGTAACACTACGACGGAAATGCCTAAACCCCGTCTAGTTGATCCTCCTTGTACTTGAAGACGCGTGCGCCTGGGACCTCTCGCGTGTGCTTCGCAATGATGTCTTCACCGACGCCAGCATCTTCTGCGACTGCCTTCCAGTCTGTCCGCTGCGACGGCTTGTTCTGGCGCCATGTCGCGAGCCATCCCGTATTGCCGACGATACCTTGTCGCTCTCCAATCGCTTCCTTCAAGCTGATCGCCAGGTTGCTCAACTCCTGGTCCAAGAGCTTTGACTCGTACAGCGTCTGCGAGTAGAGAGCGGCTACGCGATCAAGTCCAGCGTCAGCCTCCGCCCACTCTTCAGACTCCTGTGGCGTAACCGCAGCCAGGATGTCGGAGTCCCGACCATCCAGGGCTGGCGCCGTGCGCGTCTCAATCGCCTTAAGGAACAGCTCTGCCTTTCGGAACATCTCTGTCTGCAAGTTGCGGTCAGCCCTGACAGTCTCTTCGCGGAAGACAAGACCGCCAAGCAAAGCCGCGACGGTCATCTCCTCAAAGCCAGAAATCAGAAGCTGCCACTGGCACTGGACCTGGACGAACTCTGGAATTCCGATGCGCCATAGCGGACTTGCCGATGTCTTGATCTCAACGATGTGATCTTCTCCCTGGACCATTCGGTCAATGGAGCACATCGCCCACGGCACATCCTTGAGGCGAAGTACACCGTTGCTGCGGCGCAGCTTCTTGCCCTCATGCTGTGACTCCCACCAGGTAGCCACTGCATCTTCCAGGATTAGACCACGGTGCGCAGCCTCACCAACTGGCTCTGGCTGGAACTGCCCAGTCTTCTCCGCGTAGAGTGCGAACGGTGTCTTCCACGGTGACACGCCCATGATTGCCGTCATGTCGGTAGCCGTGATCCCAGTCTTGCGCAGCTCCAGCCAGGGATCAGATCCCTGCTCAGCTGCCACGAATTCAAACTGTCTCATTGCGCCTCCTTTGTTTTCCAGAACTGCTCTTGCAATTCCAGGTGTCTACATACTCCCGATAACTTTAACGCGCCTCTCCGTCCGTCTGAGACGGGCATTTTGGTAACATATCAACCCTTTTGCTTCTTTCGGTCCACTTTCGCCCAACCATCGCCAACGAACTGCGCCGACGCAATTGATACCTGGCGCGGCATCCAGTGCTGGCAGACGGGGCAGCGAAGCTTTGGCTCCGCCGACATGTCCTGCAACACCTCTTCGGAGTGACCGCACTCCTTGCAAAAGTACTCATAGATGGGCATTAGAGTCCGACCACCCAGGCGAATAGGAACACCAGTCCGATGCCAAGCATCGTCATGATGAACCGATCCCGCGAATGAGCTTCAATGATCTCCACATCCCGCTGGTATGCCGTCTTGTTGATCGGCATGTTTCGGAATGTGATCGGTACCGTGCGCCTGCTCCTGCTCATGACATGGACCCCAGCGCGAGCAGCAGAACCATGGCTGCAATGCCCATCAATACGGTTGCGATCTCAGCTAGTACTTTCATAGGTCTACCGCCCTCCCTGACTTCGTAACCCTGAAGTAGAACTTCGGGGTCTCGTTTGGAATACTTGCCTTGCACGGCTTGCACAGGCGCGTATAGATATTATTGTTATCCGATGGAACCGTGACAGCCTTGTCACACTTCCAGCAATTTGTCTTGACCTTCATGCTGACACCTCCACATTCTTTTCGTCGTAGCGATTGACCGCAGCTTGCATCCAGAATGCAAGAGCGTTGACACGCCCAGCATCCTTCCACGCCTGCTGACTTCGCTTAAGGTCCGCGCCCTCCAGGTTACGCGCAGCATCAAAGAGCATCAACGCGGCGTCGCGCAAATTCTCGCTGGCTGTCTCAACCTTATCCCTGTTGCTCTCGTTGATCTCTGTGTTGAAGCTTGGCTTTCGTCCTGCCATTTTGTGTGCCTCCTTCTTTCTACTTATCAAGACCAGCAGGAGCAGTTGCCTGGGCAACCGTCACCATGCTGATAGATTGCGCGCTGCGCAGCGTAGCGATCAATTGCTACCTGAACGCACGGCTGGCAGACGATCTGCTGCTTGCCCGTCCAGCTAGCCTGTCGCTCCAGGCATTCGCGGTGCGTCTGATCAAAGCACTGGTCACCACTGCAATGTGGCTGGAACTGCTTGCCGCAGTCGCGGCAGCCACGCGATTCCCAGGGCGCGAGAATGTCGCTCGCCTCAAGCTCTGTGACCCTTACCATTTCCCTTGCCATTTTGCGTACCTCCTGTTTTGGACCAGCTGTCTTCTGGTCTCTAGGGAGACTGTACAGGCGTACCGCCAGGGCTGTCAACCCCTAAACCCAGAAACCTGGAATGAATATTTTTCATCCAGTCTGGATTGTAACAATACTGAGCTAGTCCAGGGCTATTGTTACACTGTAACAATCCCAGAGAAATAGGGGCTTGACAGCTCCCCTGGTACGGGCGTACCTTACTGGTATCGGGAAGACAGCCCGAACAAAAAGGAGGCAGAAAATGAACGGGATCAACGGAAAAGGTTGCAGCTACATCGTAATGAGTGACCGAACAGGAAACAATTTCCGCAACAGCAACCTGGCTGGAAATCATGCACAGTTTTTCTGCAAGAAGGCAGCGACCACAACGGTTGAGCAGTATCCAGTGGAAGTAGTTCCAGCTCACTTTGGTGCAGATAAGGTCTTCGTTAATTCCGTCTGGGAGAAGCACGATGTGCAGATGTGCGACAAGCACACTGCCCTGGTTGCCAAGCGCCGCGCAGCGCGAGCAAAGAAGGGAGGGCGATAATGAGCCGACAGAAGCGATGCAACTGGGTTCACAAGCGATTGAACATTTCACGCAGCAGCGGTGCGAATAAGCTTCACCGCTGCGAAGATCCTGGGACCATCGCGGTTGATGGATGGAACAAGTATGGCTATCAAATCACCTGGGTCTGCGAGGATCACGCGGCGCAGCGTCCAGCAGTAAAGGAGGCAATCTAATGAAGGCGAACACATTGAGCAGGCAGATCGCCAGGGCTGGATTTGAGTACAACCGCGCGGAATACAATGCCAGCGGTCTGGTCCGTGGATACGGGACCTGGCGCCCTGGGTTCCATGTCAGCCAGGCTGGAGATGATGTCTCAGTTTCGGTGCGCTGGATTCACAGTGGTCGCGAAATTGCAATTCGCAATGGCGTAGAGATGATGCCAAAGATTGCCGATGCAATCCGCAACATGGGACACATCGTTGAAGTCATCCCAGCTGGCGAGTATGAGTCGGTGATCCGACTCATTGTGAAGGAGGCAATCTAATGACCTGGCGAGCAAACCTAACCGACGCCCAGCGCGAGCTGGTCAGCAGGATGGAAGATGCTTACAACGCGCGTCGGATCGCGACGCGCAACACGCCAGATTGCCTGAGCTGCGAAGGCTTCGCCAACGCTGGTGGCGCATGGTGGCTGGACCAGGCTGTCTACTGCCCGTGCGATAACGGTACGCGCCTACAGGCACTGGACGCAGTTGCTCGCCAGCATCTCGCGGAAGAGAATGCAAAGGCTGCTGCTGCGGACCAGGCAGAAGCTACGCGCCGTGCCAAGGCTTGCACGCGCTGCGGCGGCTCAGGGATGTACGGTCACCACGGTGGCTGCTTCCGCTGTAACGGAATCGGGGTTGATCCGAAATATCTCAAGAAATAGAAATGGCGCCCTGGACGCGGTGCGGGAGGCACGCGACGCGTCCAGGGCTGGACTGGTCCGCCTTACGGCTCGCCAGTGTAGTCATCGGGTAAGGCATTATTCTTTGCAAGATCCACGATCACTCCAATGCATCCGACGCAGATCGCGTGTTCCGCGACAAGCTCAATGCCAGTGGCTAGATCCCTACCCAGGACCACCGTATTGAAGTAATAGATGCGACCGACCTCTTCGCAGACATCGCAGAGACCTTCGCTGCTGCGGCTCCCTACGCTGTAAGGCACGGCAAGACCCGAAGGTCATCCCAGAATCCGCCACCGACCGTCATGGTCAGGATGCCAGCTGGTGCCGACGCGCCTTGCGTTTCGGTGAACCATTGCGATCCGCCGTCCAGCGATGGCGCCTGGATGAAAGTCCTGGCTCCCGACTGCTGGACCACAAGATGGTGAAGATGCCCAGCCAGAAGCAGTGAACTGTCTCCAGTTCGCTGCAAGCCAAGCGCCTGCTTCGCCCACCATGTCAACGCATTGCCACGGAATTGATGCCCGTGCGCAAGCCCAACGATGGTCCCGCAAACATCTAGCGTCATGGTCAGATCATTCTTTGGGAAGGCGAACTTCACATGGTCGTAATCAGGGTTTGCCCCTACGACCTCAGCAGCCTGCTCAAAGACCGCAACATCGTCATTGTCACCGAAGGTCGTGAAGGCTTTGCCGCCTCTCCGATTCTCTCCGTGATTGCCTGGGATGGCAGCGACGATTACCTCTGGTGCGAATCGCGCCCAGCTTGTGATCGCCTTTACCAGCAGGCGCCGTGCGACCGTGATCTGCTCGCGCCGATCCAGGTCAGTCTGAAATGCCTGCATGTCGTAATGACCGTCGCAGCTCTCCACGACATCTCCTAGCCCTACGACTACGAGCCTGGACAGCGGACGCCCAGTCTTCACTAGCTCTTTCCAACGGGCTTCCACCTCGTTGATTCCAGCCAGGAATCTAGCGACGATGCCAGCGGTCCCGCCGCCCTCGCCCTTGCCAAGCTGTAGATCGCTGATCGCGACCAGCATTGCTAGTCCCTCTTCGCGAACTGGTGGCTTGGCGAACTTGTGTTTCTTAATCTCTTGGATCAAGCGTTCCATGTCCGCGTCTTCTGACACGGTGCGCTGGATGACCTTGCCCTTCCATTGTCGGTTGAGCTGACCTAGTGGGTCACCCCAGACATTGAAGAGCACTGGCTCCACGACCTGGAACTTCTCTGGGTCCAGACCCCACACCTTGAGGATCGTGTCCCAATTGGGCGCATTTTCGGCTGGGAGCGCCCCAGTGACGATGGTTCCCTCTTTGCCATTCCAAGCAACCCCTGGCTCCCATCCCTGCGCATGGTGGCGCGTTGGTGCCTTTGGCTCTTCTAGCTCATTCTGTACGGCGAGGATCTCATCCAGCGCCTTGTCTAGCTGGCTCATCGTGGACACTTGCACTGCTGACGGCGGTGCCGATTCAGCGTGTGGTCCTGGATCTCAAACTTGTATGCGACGCGGATCGCTTCGCTCAGCTGCCTTTTGCTTCGCTTCTGGTCCGCGAGCGCAGCAGTGAGTGCGCTTCGCTCTTCGTCATCCAGCGCGGCGAGCAGTAAGCCAACCGAACACGGCGGTCCCTTGCGGACCTTACTTTGCGCCCCAAGCGCATCGTCCAATCTAGCCATGGTGTGCCTCCCTTTTTTAAGCCTGCTTGTGCAGGCACCATGAGCATACTTGTGCCGTTACCTCTTTTCACTTCTATCTGTGGGAAACTACTGCGCCCGAATCTTCAGGCGCTCCTGGTAGACGGCAGCCTCAATCGCGGCGGAGATCGCTTGTTCGTCCAGCTTCAGTCCACGCTTCAGGCATTCGGATCGGACCAGGGCAAGGGCAGCCTCTCGCTTCTCCTCGCCAGCCTTGGAATAGAGCGTCTGCTCAATGGAGCAGACAGCGGTCTTTGCCAGGGCTTCCAAGATCCGATACTGCTCACGGCTGACATTCGCCTGGATGAGATTGATGATCTGCTTGGCGATGTAGCCAAGACCACCGACCAGGACTGGAATGAGCGCCATGATCAGCGCGTTCAATAGATCAGAAAGAAATGGGTCCATGTGACCTCCTATTTGCTAATGAGTACCATTGCTGGCGGTGTTGGGAATCCAGCATCGCCCTTTGAATCGCGAAGCGTTCGGACTTCAGTTGGTGTCGCGATGCGACCCAGTGCGCCTTCCTTCATTGTCGGACAGGCGTAGATCCAGGAGCCAGCTTCGTACGCCAAGACGATCCAGTGACCGTAGGTCGTGGAAGGATGCTTTCGCCAGAAGTCACGCTGCCACTTAGAGCGAAGATGCTCTGGCACGACGCGTGTGCTCGCCTGAATATTAAGAATCAGGATGGAGCCAGCCTTCGTCTTGTTGCTGGCTTCGCTCCAGTCGTACACGATGCGGGACTTCAGTCCAAGGATCTTTGCCGCATCTCGTACCTGGGCTGCGCTTGTACCCTCTGCGCCCATTGCAGTGTCTTTCCGCCCAGCCTGTTCGCACGCCTTGTGCGCCTGCTTAGACGAAGTGTCTACGCCAAGCGCCGTAGCAGCGGTTGCAAGCGACGCTGGTCCACAGTCATCAATGGTCCCAGTCAGACGCTCAATCAGCCCAAGCTGCGAGCGCACGACGATACTCACTTGCCCTGTCCCTGTAGCCAGGTGATCAGTCCGCCAAGACCAGTCATCCCCAAAAGAAAGATGATGCCCTTCGCAAGATTGAGCGCGCCTCTGGACTCTGCCAGGTCCACTTTGATTTCGGTAAGGTCTTTCTCAATCCGATCCAGACGCTTTAAGATCTCAGAGTTCTGTGAAGCTGTCATGCTTCAGGCTCAACAACTGGCTCTGGCGTTGGCTCAGGCTCGGCTGGAACCTCTGGCTCTTCGGAGATCACAGGATCAACCCAGCCTGCGCGCACGACAAGCGCGGTGCCGTCAAAGAGATACTTCGCGGTTCGGAAGATCTCCCAATCGGATGGAATCTCTGCCGCTGGA
>Ga0315901_10005862_pt1 | contig 14845 bp, 12 predicted proteins | sample LakEriMetagenome_10_FD_203761 | JGI IMG/M metagenome (GOLD analysis project Ga0315901, IMG submission 203761) | Freshwater fungal communities from buoy surface, Lake Erie, Ohio, United States - Buoy 2 MA116 | ecosystem: Environmental > Aquatic > Freshwater > Lake | place: USA: Lake Erie, Ohio... | reverse complement strand
AGAGTGAAGAGTGAAGAGTGAAGAGTGAAGAGTGAAGAGTGAAGAGTGAAGAGTGAAGAGTGAAGAGTGAAGAGTGAAGAGTGAAGAGTGAAGAGTGAAGAGTGAAGAGTGAAGAGTGAAGAGTGAAGAGTGAATTTTAAATCAAAAATCAACAATTGTAATTCATCAATCGTCAATCAATTTTGGGAGAGGTGCGGTTTGGTTGGTCGGATTAAGCGTTGTTGATTTTTGAATTTTTGAATGAATAAAAAGAGGATTTTTTTACCTACGCTTTTTGCGTTTGCTTCCGCCTCCTTTTGAAGGGCGATGGGTGTTTTTTTGCGGGCCTGCGTGTGAGGCGGGTTTTGGTGAAGGTTTTTTGGAGCCGTGACCTTTGTTAGCTTTGAAGCCAATGGGTGGTGCGGATCTAACAGGAATTTTCACGCCTTCGGTGGTTGGTGGGCCGGCGACGGCGAAGTCGACGAAACGTTTGATCTTATCAATGGAAACGATGCGGAGCGGTAATTTCATGCCGAGCGCGAGACGGCGGCCGTCGAAGGATGTCCAAGCCATGTTGTGAGCCTCGAAGCGCCAGTTGGTGGAGCGTGGGAGATCTTCCCGTTTGACCACACCGCGGATGCTCATCTCTGGAATTTCAACCATCAGACCCATGGCGCGGACATCGGTGATCACACCATCGAAAGTCGTTTCTTCGCCATCGTCTTTGGAAAGATCGGTGGATGCGATGAGTTCGAGGTATTCGAGGAGTTTGATTTGTTTCGTTTCGGATTCGGCCTCCGCAGAATTACGTTCGGTATCCGAGATGTGGCGAGCGATATCGCGAAGATCGGCTTGCGATGGAGTACGATCCGCATTCTTCGGGGCGTTTTCCAGAAACGCTTGCAGCGAGCGATGGACAATGAGGTCGGCGTAGCGACGGATGGGCGAGGTGAAATGGGTGTAGTCGGTCTTGGCGAGTCCGTAGTGACCGATAGGATCGGCGGCATAGGCAGCGCGTTTGAGCGACTTCAACAGGCCGAGCTTGATCGTGTGCTCCTCGGCGGAGCCTTTGGATGAATCTAACAAGGCTTGGATGTGGGAGCGGTTGCTGAGATCACCGGGTTGGTAGCCGTGTTGTTTGGCGGTTTCCGCGTAATCGTCTAAGCGTGATGGATCGGGATCTTCGTGGATGCGGAAAATGGAAGGTTTCGAACGCTCGCGGAGGATTTTTGCGACCGCTTGGTTGGCGATGAGCATGCATTCCTCGATGAGTTGATGAGACTCGGTGTGGATCACCTGATGGGCTTCGCAAGCGCGGCCGTTTTCATCGAGCTTGATTTTGATTTCAGGCATTTCCAGATCGAGGGCGCCGTTTAAGAAACGGTTTTTGCGCAGCAACGAAGCCATTTTCCATGCTTCTTTGACCGATCCAGAGAGGGTGGGGTCGGAACCTTCGGGAGCGGCTTTGCCATCGAGAATGGCTTGGGCTTGTTCGTAGGAAAGCTTGGCGCGGGAGTGGATCACGGCATCGACAAACTTGGTGTTGAGGATATGGCCGTCGGCGGAAATTTCCATGATCGCGCATTTGGTTAGGCGATCGACGTTTGGTTTGAGAGAGCAGATTCCGTTAGAGAGTTCGGTGGGGAGCATGGGTAGGACTCGATCGACAAGGTAAGTGGAGTTGCCGCGCTCAACGGCTTCCTTGTCCATGGGTGCGCCCGGTTTGATGTAATGGGAAACATCGGCGATGTGGACTTCTAACAACCAACCGCCGCTTTTGGTTTTGGCGATGAAGATCGCATCGTCATGGTCTTTCGCATCTGCGGGGTCGATGGTGATGACGAGTTTACTACGATGATCGTGACGGCGGGCGATTTCTTGTGCGGGGATTTCTTCTGGAACCGCACGGGCTTCACGTAGGACATCTTCAGGAAACGAGGTGCGCAAGCCGAAGCGAGCGATAGTCGAAAGGATGTCCACGCCAGCATCACCTGGCCAACCGAGCACTTCGATGATGCGGCCGATGGGATCGGTGTTGGGATTGTCCCATTTCTCGAGATCGACCACGACCATTTGACCGGGTTCTGCGGTGGTGTCTCCCGTGATGTTGATGCGGCCTTCGAGAGCTTTGTCATCGGTCTCGACCCATGAGAAGTTGGCTTTCTTTCTATAGATGCCAACGATGCGGCCGGAGCGGCGTGAGATGACGTCTATGACTTCGCCGCGCATTTCTTGGTCGTCAGGAACGGGGCCACGTTGGCGAGGTTTGGAAGATGGCGCGGAGGTTTTGATGCGGACGCTGTCACCATCGAGTGAGGTTTTGGTTTTATCGCGAGGTATGAAAATCCGAGAGTGGATTTTGAAATCGATTCCCGCAGCTTCGTTTTCGGGATCGCCGATGATGGGATAGAAAAAGGCGTGGCCGTTGGGGAGGAATTTGATTGAGCCGGTGAGTGAGCCTTTGGGGGCGGGTTTGGCAGGAGCAGTTTTTTGCTCAACAGGTTTGGTTTTGATCTCAGGAGGCGATGGTAACATGTAGAGATTCTTTTTACCAAGGGTGATGAGCTTGGCGGTAGTGAGATCGATGAGGATTCCAGTCATTTCGCCTTTACGCTCACCTGGAATGTTTAGCTTCTTAGCGATTTGAGTTTTGGAAAAGGGGTGGTCCGGATTGTTTCGGAAGAGTTCTAAGATCTGATCGCGCATGGGAAATTTTTCTAAAGGAGCTAAAAGATGGATGTGAGCTATAAGAATAGCTTGCTGCCGATTTTATAAATCGGGGCTTTTTTGAATATGTGAAGCCTAGGCTGATCGAAGCCCCCTGACAAGTGGGGGTTTTTGGGGTGTGGCGGCGGATTTATTTCTTCCAAATCAACATTCAAAAATCCTCAATCATCAATCGTCAATCTCTTCGTGGAGTGAGCGTTTGGGTGGTTCGGTTTTATTTACGATTGATGATTGACTACGTTGCCTCCGTCCATGCGACAAGGACTTTGTCTAGGTATGGATGTTCGCTAATGCTCACAAAGCGTTGTTGAGGTTTAATTTTTGAATGAAGAAGACAGCTGAACGGATCAAAGCCCCCTGACAAGTGGGGGTTTTTGAGATGTGGCGGAGATTTCCGGCAGTTGTAGACGGGAGGGAGATCCGTAGTTTGTTACTATATAATCTGAGTCTTATAGTAAAAGTAAACGAAGGCATGGATTCCAAGCGAGATAATCAGTATTAACCATCCGAATATCCGAGTCCAAGTATCTGAGTTACTCGCGTTCAACCAACCTCCGCTGTCACGTATGGCCCAGACTGAGAGTTGTTCAGCATACCATATCAGAGCTAATGGGAAAATTAATGCTACAAAACGGCGAATGGTTATATAAGACCCGAAACGAGACAGGTAGATAGGAGCGCATATCATCACCAGAATCAAAGACCCCCAACGGTGCAATCTGAGATTCTTAGATACTGCATATTCGCCTTCTGTATTCATCTGTCATCAGTGATTAATTGAACTAATCAAAACTTACCATGATCGCGCGGTGGTCGGAAGCTTTTTGCCAGTTTGGGGTGGTGATGATGCGGGATTTTTTCTGATTGATGATTGGTTTGAGGGATTTCGAGACGGTGATAAAATCGATTCGGCTGTAGCTGTCTTGTGAGCTGAAATAATGGGTCCAATTATCTCCGTTTTGATCTGATATGTGGACGGGTGTTAGGTGGTTTTGGCTGCGGTAGTTGCCAAGAATCGTCTTGGTGCTTAGGCTTTCGATGTGATCGTTGAAATCTCCGTAAGCGATCAGGTGAGTCTCTGGATTTTTTGAGAAAATAGAATCGATGTATTTTCTAACATGTTCTGCTTCATGAATACGGATTTCTTCTTGATCGTAGTCTGGGACGATGCGTTTGGATTTTAGGTGGATTCCAATGAATCGGATGGTTTGGTCTTGGATTTGAATGGATGCATCGAGAATCCCGCGCAGCATGGAATGTTCTGTGCCTGTGATCGTGATTTCTGGCTGGGTTGTGGAAACGATGGGAAAGCGAGATAGGATGGCGAGATGGCGTATAGGATCGGTTCCGCCCGTGTGATAAAAATGAGGGAGATCTTTGCCTGTTTGTTTGAGAAGCTTTTGGATTTCCAGAACATCCGCTTCGCTGCCGATTTCTGAGAGGCCGATGATATCCGCGTCGCTAGCGATGAGAATTTCAACGATGGCGTTTTTTGATTCGTTGGATTTTTCTGGATTCTGACTGGAGGTGAGCCAGTTTTTAAGATTGTAAGTAACGAACCGAAACGCCGCGGTTGTGGTTCGTTTGGAGCGGGGATGATTTGCCTGGGTGACCGATTCTGTGAGCGGCGAGATTTTTTGGAGTTCTTGTCTCCAAGGTGGGGTTTCGGCGCGCTGAAAAAACCAAGTCGCTGTAAAAATCAGGAGGGTCGCGCCCAGGCAATAGGCGAAGCGCAGCCAGAGAGAAGACTTGCGCATGTGAGAGGGGAGGGATGCGACATCAGCCCGATATGGCTGATGCTTGGGGGTTAAGCGTCGTGAGATTCGTTGTTGGTGGCGGGTTTGACGCGAGCGCTTTTTTCAGCTGCTTGCTTGTCACGGACGACCTCATCTTCAGTGCGTGTGATTTCACGCTCAAAATCTTCACGGGCTTTTTTGAACTCACCCATGCTCTTGCCGACACCGCGTGCAAGTTCAGGAAGTTTCTTGGCACCGAAGAGGAGAAGAATCACGACAAAGATCATGATCATTTCAGGTCCACCGATAGGACCTAGGAAGCCGAGGAATAAAGTGCTCATGTAGGTAGGGTAATTGAGAAAAGGGCTTGGTGCAAGCGACAAGAAGCAGTTGCTTGCTGGCGGAATATCAGTGTTTACGGGGGCTTGGGTAAAGATATTTCATGAAAGTCGGTCACGAAAGTCTGGATATCCGAAGGTTCGGACCGTTTCAACCTGGCTGTTTTCGTGGAGAAGGGCGATGGCAGGATGTTTGACTCCGTTAAAAGTGGTGGTTTTCACCATGGTGTAATGGGCCATGTCATCGAAAACCAATGTGTCTCCAGCCCGGAGTTCGCGGGGGAACGTGTAGTCGCCAATGACGTCGCCAGCCAGGCAGGTCGGGCCGCCGAGGCGGTAGGTGAAGAGAGATTGGGGGATTGGGGGATTGGGAGATTGGGGGTCGGTGGCGGCGATATAATGCTCGCCATTCATAGTGACCGCTGGGCTCTGGTCTCTGGCTTCTGGTTTCTGACCTCTGGCCTCTGACTTCTCCACCAGATACACATCAGGCCTGTAGGGCATTTCGATGACATCGGGCATGTGTGCGGTAGCAGAGATGTCGAGTATGGCGAGTTTGTGACCTGCGGATTCAAATACATCCATGACCGTAGAGCGGAGCACGCCAGTGTGAATCGCGACGGCTTCGCCGGGTTCGAGCCAGACTTCGACCTTATATTTTTCCTTCGCTTGTTGCACGAGGCGGACGAGTCGGTCTCTATCGTAAAAGGGTTTGGTGATCCAATGTCCGCCGCCCATGTTGAGATAGGTGATATGTTCGGAGCGGAGCAGGTCGCCGAATTTTTCGTCGACCGCTTGGAGTGTGGATTCGAGATCGGGTGAGTTTTGTTCACAGAGTGTGTGAAAGTGCAGGCCGGAGATACCGGTTAGATCAGCGCCGACCAGATGATCCGCAGTGACGCCGAGGCGGGATCCCGGAACGCAGGGATCATAAATGGGAGTTCGGCCGGTTGAGTGTTCCGGATTGATGCGCAGTCCGCAAACCACCTCGCCGCTGATGAAACGAGGATGAGCGAAGATTTTTTCCCGAAAGCGGAACCATTGGGAGAGGGAATTGAAATCGAGGTGATGGGTGAACTCTAACAGTTGATCGATGTCTTCCTCATCGTAAGCAGGAGAGTAGGTGATGATATGTTTGCCAAAATGTTCTTTCGCAAGCAGCGCTTCCCAGAGCCCGGACGCACAGCAGCCGTCGAGGTCTTTGGTGATGTGAGGAAATGCTTTCCAACACGAAAATCCCTTGAGAGCTAGGATGATTTTACAACCCGCCTGATCCGCCACCTCGCGTAAAATCGCGGTGTTGCGCTGCAGGGCGGGAATGGAGATTAGGAACATGGGTGCGCCGCAGGGTGTTTGGGGATTAAGGGGAGAGTCAAGGAGGATGATTCATCCCTTTTAAAATCAAAAATCAACCAAGCAGTGCGAGCAATAGCTAATATGATCCAATAAGACAAAGTCTTAACCGCTTTGACTTTTGAGTTATTGCTCAGCTTCGATTTTGGTGATGGGGCGTTCGGGGGAGCTGGTTTTGTCTCTGGTGACGTAGTCGTGATTCCAAGAGAGTTTGACTTTGGTATCGGGTTTGAGGGATTCGATGATTGAGAGGATTTCGGCGGGAATTTTCGCCTTTCCTAGATTGTCTCTTATAAGGACTTGGAAACTGGTTTGTTTGGGGTCGCCGTATTCGCCGAGTTTTTGATAATCGAGGTATTCGATGATCTCGAAGGTGGCGAGTTTGCCGGAATGACCACATCGAACCGGGCATAAACTTGTTTTACCCAAGCATTCATGGCCTTTGATGCCGATGAATTTCGCGACCGTGGAGTGAGAGGAGAGGAGTTCGCGTTTTTTCAGTGCGGCATCTTTTCCTGTATCGTCTCGCTCGAGTTCGACTTCTATTGCTTGCGCCGGCGATATAGAAGCCTCAGAGCCCTCTATAGATAAACCCGCGGTTACGTCAGTTGAGGGTGATCGTTTCTGGGGATTGGATTTACTCAGCTCGCCTGCCATACTCGGTGCTACTGGCGCGATTGCGGATGAGGTTTTTTTCTCGGATGTAGTTTCTGTATCCGATGGATACAACGATTTGGGTTTTAGCGGTCGATCGTTCAAGGCCAATGAATCAGCTAAAGCTGACGCATCTGAATCCACTGGGGGGGCTGATAGATTTTCTTCACCTTTTTTGCCAACGAGACCAGCGCCGCTTGCTGATTTCTGGTGCATGTCCAAATCTTTTCTATCAGCCAAATCCATGGATCTTACTGATAAAGCATTTGATCGGGGATAGCCACCCGCGTCATCCGGCGGGAGATTGCTCTTGTCCAGTTTTGCGATGGAGTTATCGGCTTCTCCTTTTGGTTCTTCTGCTGGAGAGGCTGCTTTTGCGGCGGAAGATGAAAATTCGAAATTTTTCTCTTGGTATGCCAAATCCTCATTGAGTGAGTCGATGTTCATTCTACTTGTTGCCGGTATTTCCGAATTCGACTCGGAACTTGCAGAAGCCATCGTGAGTGGCAGCTCTTTAGAAGGAGAAAAGATAAACTGTTTGATGAAAAGGGTTATGGTCAGAACGGCTGCGATTCCGAAAATTGTACGGTAAGTGGCGCGGGGGATAACAGAATTCTCAATTGCGCGGGATGAGTTGTTAGGGCCGATGATGGGGTCGAGCTTCTCGCGTTTGGGTGGGGAGAGTTTCCAGAAGTGATCGGATGTGGAAGGCGGTGTTTCGAGCATGAGGGAATGTATGGCTTTGGTGCGGCTGAGGAAAAGCTTGAGTTCGGGGTCGGCAGCGCAGATCGTTTCAAGCTCGGCGGCTTCGAAGGAAGACGCCTCGCCAAGAACCCACGCAGTGATACGGGCTTCGAGGTTTTCGTTTGGAACTGTGTGGAGGTCTTTCATGGTATGGAGTGGCAAATGCCGAGTGATCTGTGTCAGAAATTTGAGATTTAAAATTTAGAGTTTAAAGTTTTCAGCCTTCGGCTGTTTCGATGCCTAGGTGACGAAGTGATGTGGCTAGGGATTTTAGGATGTGGTGGAGTTTGTAGCCGACGTTTGAGACGCTGAGATTGGTTTGGTGGGCGATTTCTTCGTAGCGGAGACCGGAGAGGTATTTGAGGGAGACGAGGGTTTTGTCGGGTTCGGGGAGTTCGGAAATGAGGAGTTGGAGAGTGCCTATGGCTTCCATTTTGCTGAGTGAGCTGTCAGCTTCAGGAGTTGGGGCTTCGAGTTCTTTGGAAAATTCTGAAATAGTTTCGAGAGGGGTGTTTCGCTTGTTATCGCGGATGTAGTTGAAAGCTAGATTGCGGACGCATCGGAACAGCCAAGAGCGTGGGTTTTCGACTTCGTTCCAATGAGAATGGAGACGCAAGAAGGAGTCCTGAACGATGTCCTCGGCAGCTTCTCGCTGACCAAGGATGCCGAATGCGTAACGCAAAAGGGCTGATTCCTCGGCGTCAAATATTTGGCGGAGCGTGGGTTTTTCCTCCATGGTTCGGGTCTTTACTGGGGTAGGTAGTACAGACATCTCTCCATCGTTTTTAAGGCTGGAGGAGCTGTTTGTATACATATCCATGAATCGATTTTTGCATGCTTCATAGGTTAAGACACTCCAAAAAAAAGATCCTTAGATTTTTTTGGGTTTTTTTAAGAAATTAAATTAACCGCAAGGATCGCAAAGAAAACAAAGATTGGAATTTGGTGTTTTCTTTGCGTTCTTTGCGATCCTTGCGGTTAATTTTTCTTCAAACGGAAAACAGCTCACGTGCCGTGTAGGCCATGCCGATGGATGCGGCGGCGTCGCCGCCTTCGGCCCACTCGAATCTGGTGGTTTCTTTTTGCGGGTCGATGGGGCTGTGGCGATAGATAGGCCAAGCACGATCCGCAAAGCCCTCGCGCACCCATTCTAGGTAGGTATTGCGGAATTTTGCTTCGGCCAGCCCGCCTCCAATAACAACTAGACCGGGATCAAAGGTTCTAACAAGATCAGCGATTCCGTAACCGAGGATGTATCCTTGTTGTTTGAAAAGCTGTATCGCAAGGGTATCACCGTTTTCTGCGAGGGTGCGGAGTTTGAAAGCTTTTTCATCGATGGGTCCATCGCTTTCATTGAGGGAATGATCGATCCATTTTTCTTTTTGAAGTTCGAGAAACAGGCGGCGGCGAAGAGCTACCAGAGAAACCCAGGCTTCGAGGCAGCCAGTGAGTCCGCATGTGCAGCCCGGGAGTGCGCCGTCGTCTTCGGTGAAAGGGACGGAAATGTGGCCGACCTCAAGAGCGAGGCCGTTTGTGCCTTCGTAGAGTTTTCCGCCAGGGAGAACAAAGCCGCCTCCGAGCCCGGTTCCTGGGGCGACGAGTAGTAGTGAGCCGAGGTGTTTGTGACGAATTGCGTATTCACCAACCGCTGCTGCGTTGCAGTCGTTGGTCATGTGAACGGGGATATTGAGGTGCTTCTTGAGCTCGGTGCAGATATCGGTGCCGACCCAGTCATCGCCGAGGTTGGCTTTTCCCCAGATCACGCCGTTGGAGGACGGAGCTGGAACATCGAGGCCGATACCACCGATGTCTTTGCGATCTATACCAGCATTTTTTGTGAGTTCATCGAGAGCTGCTTCGAGTTGTTTGAACGTGGCTCGGTAGCCTTCCTTGACGAGGCTCTTCACTTCGACAATGGGACCGACCTGATCTCCAGATGAATTGATGATGACAGATTTGATAGTGGAACCACCGATATCCAATCCTGCGAAATGCTTAGCCTTTGACATGCACATATCGTGTTGCGGGTGGGCGCGTTTCGTCAAGATACAAGGGGGGATTTGTTTGGGGAGTGGGAGATTGGGGGATTTCTTCCAAATCAAAAATCAGCAACGCTTTTGTGAGCATTAGCGAACTTTTGTAATTAGACGAAGTCCTGACCGCCTGGACGGAGTGAAACGTAGTCAATCGTCAATCAACAATCGGAAATCAATTCTTCGATAGGAGTAATGGGGTTTTTGAATGAATAGCAAGGGACAGGAATGTCCCTTCTCCTTAGGGCAAGACTTTGAAAGCCGCGTTGATGAGAATCTTGCCTTCGTTGTCCGCTGTTGCGTTCAGTTGAACGCGGTTGATTCCAGGGTTGGATTCGTCGTGGGTTTTGGGTGGTGGATCGGCGGGGGAGGTAGTGGGTTTGCTGGACTGGGGAGATGATAGGTCGAGCTGCATTTTTGAATCGTCTATCGTGAAAATGAAGCCGGCATCGGTTTGGGTAGGTATTGCGCGGGTGAAGAGATTCCAAATGATTTGATCTTTAGGATTTAAACCTGTTAGAGTATCGGTAATTGTGATGATTTTATTTTCCGAATTCATTTTAAAATGACGGGTTGCGGTGGCGTTTTTTGGAAGGTTGAGTGGTGGGGCGAGGTTGATGATGGTTTCGTGGTGAGGTGCTCCTTTGGATGAAACAATTTCTGATTTTCCCTCCATCTGATGGAGTTGGTTGTTGTAGGTGAGAGTGTTGTGGGAAAAGTTATTGAGTCGGAACACCGACCAGCGCGGGCTGTCTTGGGTCATTTGAAAGAGGTTGATGCCGGTCGATTCTAGCGGGTGATAACTTTGTACGCCGAGGTCGCTAGCCCAGCGCTTGCCTTGCCAATCGATCACAAACGATCCCGCATCCATGTGACCATGATTGACGTCGGCTTTTCCAGCTTTGATGCCGAGATATAGATCCTTGGTTTTGAATCCTGTGCGATGAACGGCGATGGGGCTCATTCCTGTTCCGTGGAAATGATTGGGTAGGGGTTTTTCGTTAGGATTGAATTTTTCAGGAATCCAAAATGCAGCGAGTGCAAGAAAACGATCATGAGCCGTGGCATCGAGTTTATCATAAGTTGGTGCTATGAAGTCGCTGAGTAATCGGCTTTGGTTTTGTTTTGCCATCCAACACATGGCTGAGTTGAATTTGAAGTTACCATCGTGATTATCACCATAGCAGAAAAGCCTGTTGCTAGTGCCATGGACTTGGCGGATGAAGTAGCCGCTTTGAAGGAGGCCCGGATGGGAGAGAATGGTTTCAAAGGGATTGTTAGAGGTGCGTAGTGCTTCGATGGTCAAGATGGTGTAAATGGTTCCGTAAGACCAGTATCCGCCGCCTTCTGAATAAGCGCCATCGGGTGGGTAACCTGCATTGAGTCCTCTGGGAATGGCTTGGGTTGCGGCTGTTAACGCTTTTTTAGAAAGCTCGGGCTCAAGATCACTGAGAGCGATGGCGGATAAAACCAAGCCGCCCATGCAGACTTGATTCCAATTGTTATGTCGATTCATCACGTAGTCGTGATTGAGAGTCGATTTCAGACCTTTTTCGATCAATGTATGGGCGATGATTTTTTTATCGGAATCGGTTAGATCATGAAACAACCAGTCATAACCGATGGCGAGGGCAGTTTGCATTTCTGCGGTGTCGAGGTGGTGATCTGGGTTCCAATCTTTGAAATTTGAAATTGCGAGCATTTCGTTGCGGCAACGATCTAGGTATTTCTTATCTCCGGTGACTTTCCATGCGGTGGAGAGATCGAGAACGCGTTTGATGGCGTCGCGGGAAACGGACAGGATGCGACGTCCCTGGCGTTCGTAGGTGAGTAATGGGGCTTCAAGAGTTAGGTCGGCACGGGCGATGGTGGCTGTAACGATTTTTTTGACCCGTGGATCCGCGTCCATGCGAGAGGGTAGGCTTTTCCAATCGGCCGCGGTGACAAGCAAGCGCGGGTGCTCGGGATTGGCGAGCAGTGCCGAGGGTAGGATAAGCCAAGCTACCGTGAAAATGATAAGATAGAGGCTTTTCATGATGAAAGTTGGTGAGTAAAGAAGAGGGATGCGATGGATATTGGGAATGTTTTCAGCTTCGTGCGGCTTATTAAACGCAGGAAGTCTGTTGGATTTTTCATGTGGAGTCTTGGAAGAACAGCACGGCCATGTAGAGCGGGCGAATAAGTTCTTTGAATCGGCCTACGCTGCGGATCCTCTAGCGATGCCGCTGTTGAGGCGGATGATGGATATTAAAATGGAAGCTGGTGATAAGATTGCGGCTCTTGGATTGTTTGAAAAAGTCATTGTTGCAAGGCCTGAGGAGGTTGAATTGCGCATCGAGTATGGTGATTTTCTGGAAACGATTGGCAGGGGAGACGGGGTTGCGGATCGCAAGCGTGAGGATGCCTATCTGAAAGTTCTAGAATTGATGCCGGGGCAGGTTTTGCCGATTGAGCGTTTGATACGTTTTGCTCGCGATAAAGGCGACGATAATAAAGCCCGTGATTTGTTAGAGAAACTCAGCATGGATTCGCCTGATGCAGTTAATTATTACATCGCGACCACGAAAAGCCTATACGATTCGAAAGATGAAGAAGCGAAAAAGCGGATCACAGATCGGTTTCAAAAAGCCATGGAGGAACATCCGGAATGGGCTGGAATTGCGAGGTCGGCGAGTGATCATTTTCGAGATGCGGGAAATATCAAAGAAGCGATCCGTATGCTAGAGCTTCATACGACTGCGGTTCCTTCGTCCTTGGATTTGAGAATACGAAAAGGAATTTTACATTTTGTGGCAAATGAGGAAGAGGTTGGTGTGAAAACGTTGAAAGACGTCTTAGCGATTCATCCGCGTAAAGTTTTGGCTCATGAGTCTTTAGCAAAACATTATCGGAAAATTAAGAACACCGATGTAGCCTTATTTCATTCAGCCGAGGTGTTGAAAATTCGTGGTGGCACGCCCGAAGAATTTGAACAGCTCGCAGTTGAGTTGTTGGCGGCTGGAAAAAACCGTGATGCAAGATTGTTATTGGAAAAAGCTGTATTCAATCACCCAGAAAACGCAAAATTGAAGACTCAGTTAGCGGTTGCGTCGGTGCGCGATCCTGAATCTAAGGGCTCGGCGTTGCGGTTATTTCGCGAGGCTGAAAACTTGATGAATGAGCCATCGAAAATGGATCCGAAATCTATGTTAGAGTTTTCCCTGGAGCTCGTGGCGCAAGGTGAGAACAAGGCGGCGGAGGAGCGGTTGAGAAATGCGATCAAGACCTTCCCCAAGACGGCAACCAAGGAAACTGCCGCCGCACTGCGCGCTTTGGCGGGAATTTGGAACGCCGAGGGACGGAACGCAGATGCCGCCCGCGCATTGATTTCACGGGCTGAGGCGCTGGAGAAATGATAAAATCATTTTTTTGCCTCTTTTTACTTGTCAGCCCCCCGAATCGAAAACAAACATCCCGCCCCGCACAAGCGGCACCATGGGTAGGTGGCCGAGTGGTTAAAGGCGGCAGACTGTAAATCTGCTCTCATTGAGTACGCTGGTTCGAATCCAGCCCTGCCCACCATCATTTTATGGTCTAAAAAGACTAATAAACGCTGATTCCAAAAAGGTTTCAGCGTTTTTTATTGCCTGTATCATTCAATTCATTTCTGCACGATTTTGCACGAAAAAGCATCATTTAGGCGATTCTATTGCACGGTTGTTGCGCGGTGATTCTCTCAAATCATGATTCATTAGTGCGCTTTCCTCATGAACTATCTATGAATGCACGGTCGTCCCTGAGACTTGGGCGTGAGTGTAGCAGTGTAGCTAGGGCGGGGGCAGTTCGTTTATTACGTTCCGAGTTGATCTGAACCCAATAGCTTTCCACTCAAAAACCGAGAAATAGGACTATCAGTCTTTTTATTATCTTTTTCTAATCTTTGGAGATAAAGCCACCATTGCGTAACTGAAGATAGCCCGATAGCAGAGACTCTCTTGAGTTATAGGCACTAAAAAGAGGTTAAACCGATTGATCGTTTCAATAAGAAATATGACCGTGCGCGGCTTTGTTTCGATTCAACGCTCAAATCAATTCGGATTATCTCCTAGCGCCCTCACCAGTCTGAAGCTGTAATGGCTACATGTTTAAGCGTCTGAATATGTGCCTTGCTGTTTATTCCGTCTTTGTTCTGTTAAGTGCTTGCGACTCCGAAACTAAGCAGGAAAGCAAAGTTGTGGATGTTCCCGAGGAAGTGAGCTCAGAGTCCGACGAAATGAAGGAGGGTAGAAAGGAAGTTTCTAAGGCGATAGGTGAAATGGCGGAAGCGCTTTTAAAATTGCATGAAATTGAAAAAGAGCATGAGGAAATTAAACGTAATGCGGAGCTTGGAGATCGGATATCTCAATTTAAACTTGGGAGGCTGTATGGTAACGGATCTTTAAAAGAGATAAATATGGAACTAGCTTTTGAGTGGATAAAAAAGTCAGCTGAAAATGGATATGTTCTCGCGCAATACGAGTTGGGTGTTTGTTACTCAAACGGGTTAGGCACAGATAAGAATAGCGAAGAGGCCTTTAAATGGTATCTTAAGGCTGCTGAAGAAGGAATGGATTATGCCTTACACAATGTTGGGCACTCTTATGAGAATGGATTAGGTGTAGAAAAAGATTTAAGTGAGGCTTTTAAGTATTACGAGAAAGCAGCGATTCTCGGAGTAGCTAACGCACAACACAACCTTGGTGTTATGTATCAGGGAGGAAGGGGCACAATTAAGAATAACGAAGAGGCTCTTCGGTGGTATCGCAAAGCTGCTGATCAAAATTTTGCATCTTCTCAATATAACCTAGGCGTCATTTATGTTAACGGTGAAAATGTCCCGCAAGATACCAAGAAGGGATTGGATTTTCTGAATAAAGCAGCTGAAAACAATTATTCTGACGCTCAATACAATCTTGGGATAATTTATCTAAATGGACGTGGTGTTCCGAAAGATATGAGCATAGCGTATATGTGGTTCAATATATGCGCAGCTAAAGATAACAACGCGGAAGATGCTCGCAATATACTCGAAGAAAACATGACTCCCGAACAAATCGCGGAGGCTCAGAAAATGAGCCGTGAGTGGGTGGAGAAGCATAAGATGGAATGACCGCGATTAAAGGATGGCATTTCAAAATTGTCCCGGTTCAGCGTGAATGTCTCAATTGATTCTCTGAATTAAGCTACAGCAGGTGTTAATGGGTTATGGTTTGTTTGTGTGTTTAGGGAGATGTTCTGGCGTGCCAGCTTACGGCCTGCGCGG
>Ga0315901_10005861_pt1 | contig 14845 bp, 7 predicted proteins | sample LakEriMetagenome_10_FD_203761 | JGI IMG/M metagenome (GOLD analysis project Ga0315901, IMG submission 203761) | Freshwater fungal communities from buoy surface, Lake Erie, Ohio, United States - Buoy 2 MA116 | ecosystem: Environmental > Aquatic > Freshwater > Lake | place: USA: Lake Erie, Ohio... | reverse complement strand
AATCATTTAATTAATTTAATGATAAATATATCAGAAGAAAGAGTAGTTTGGGTTACGTCGTACTATGACTAAGCAGGTACAGCTCAGAAGAGGAACAACAGCTGAACACGCAACATTTACTGGAGCAGTAGGAGAAGTAACCTACGATACTCAGAAAAAAACACTAATATCCCATGATGGAAGCACTGCCGGTGGCACAGAACTGGCTAGACAAGATTTGGTTAATGTGTCTACAGCTGCCAGTCTTCCTGGTGGATTAACTGTACCAGGAGATTTAACCCTTTTAAGTGATGCTTCTATATCTGGAAATATTGATATTTCTGGAGTATCTACTTTTTCAGCTGGTGCCGTAATTGTAGGTGGAGCTAATACTACTCTAGTAGTAAATGGGAATTCTAGAATAACAGGAACACTTTCAATAGGATCTAGTACAATTGTACTTGATGGTGTTAATGATACAATTTATGCACCAAAAGCAGTTTTCGATAATGTAAGATTTACTGGAAATAATTTAAAAACATTTGAGTTAAACACTACAGTATCTAAACAAGTCAGTGTAGGAAATACTGGAATTGTACTTTCAAGTATTGTTGGAGTACAAACAGGAGATAAACTGAGTATTGTTGGTATTTTTACCGACGTTAATATCACAGGGATTTCATCTGTAAGTATACCTCCATATAATGTTGAGTTTACTACTACAGCCATTACGACAACAGTAAGTGTCGGCTCTACAGTTATCGCTGTCGGTAACACTGCTGGTGTTTCTATTGGTAGTTCTATAGCTGTATTTTCTCTAGATGGTTTTACCAGAGCTGGTCAACTTTTAGGAACTTCTAGAGTAGTCGGATTAACTACTGTAGGACTTGCAAGTTTCTTCTCAACTGTTTTAACTTCCACAGTACCAACTTTAGTTGCAGTGGGATCTACAATTATAGGTAGTGATTCCATCGCAGGCATAATAACCGGCGATTATGTAAATATAACTGGTATTTTCACTTCAGTTCCTATTGTAGGATTTTCTAGTGTATCTGTAAGTCCTTATAATATTGGTTTTAATACCACATCAATCTCTACTTCAGTAAGTATAGGATCTACAATTATAGGAATTGCTAACACTGCAGGAATTTCTATAGGGAGTTCCATTTCCATAAGTGGAATTTTTGCCTCAGTTCCAGTAGTAGGATTTACTACTGTAATCACTGGATCTTCTTATAATCCTATTTTAAATACAACTACCTCAACATTAATTTCTGCAGGTTCAACAAATATTTTTGTTAATTCCACTAGTGGTGTAAGTACTGGAAATTATATTGCATTTAATTTTCCTGATGCAATTATTGGTGGTGTTTCCAATTCTGGATCAAGTTATACCAACAATACTTATACTAATGTAGATTTACTTAGTACTCCAAGTACCACATATACAGTAACTGTAGTTTCTAGTCAATTCTACCTAGATGGATCTGCAAAGCCGGCACTAACTCTTTTAGCTGGAAGAACCTATAGATTTGATCAGTCTGCAGCATCAAACTCTGGGCATCCACTAGTATTTACTTCACTTCCTACGGGAGTAGGATTTACTTCAAAAGGAACTCCAGGTAGTTCTGGGGCTTTTGTTGACTTATTCATCAGAGCTGATTCTAGATTTGGGGATACGTTTAATTATGAATGTTCAGTACATGGATCAAGTTATGGTTCTACAGTATCTGTGGGACTTGCCACCACTGGAACTGGATACTATGGTAGTGGAGCTAAAGCCACAGTTGTGGTAAGTGGTGGATCAGTATCTTCAGTATCCATTACCAACCACGGAACTGGTTATAAACTTAATGACCTTTTACAATTATCTTCAACTGATGTAGGTGGTACTGGATCTGGATTCCAATATACTGTAACAGGAATATTAACATCATCCACAATTTCACCAATACAACTCGTATCAGTAGGTTCTACTGTTGTTCAGATAGGAACAGCAAATACTCTTGCTGCAAATATATCAGTTGGATCTACAGCAACATTCAGTTCTAGAGTAGATAGTGTAGCGTCTGCAGTACTTATTGGATCTGCATACACCTCTAGTCAAGTTATTTCATCCGGAACAACAGCAATATTTTCTAATGTATTTACTACAAAAGATGCTATCTTAATAGGAAGTGCCAATACTCATAGTGGCACTATTTCAACTTCTACCACCATTTCATTTGCTAGAGTTGTTCAACCATCAAGTTATGCAGTTTTAATTTCTACTGCTAGTACGGTTGGATTTGCTCTAACTACTGGAAGCTCTGTTGGATTTTCTTCGGTTGTTGATTATGAACAAGGAGTACTAATAGGAGCTGCCAGCACATATTCCAATACTATTTCTGTAGGAACTACTGTAAGAGTCAATAGATTTACAAGTTCTTTTAGTGAAGCTACATTCAATAATTTAGTTGTAGAAGATAATACAGTATTAAGTGGAGTAACCACTATACAACAAGCTATAATTGCTGGACTTGCTTTTACTACTATTGATGGTAAAAAAGGTCAAGTATTGGCTACTGATGGTGATGGAAATATCGGATTTACTACGGGTGGAGGAGGCGGTGGCGCAGAGGTAATATTGCGTGTATCGGCTAACACTGGTAATGATGACAATGATGGAAAAACTCTTCCTGTTAAGACGATCAAAAAGGCCACTCAAATAGCATCATTAGTGGGTGAGCCAACAACAATTCTTGTCGAAACCGGTGAGTATGTAGAAGATAACCCAATACTTGTATATGATGATGTATCGATTATCGGAGATTCTTTAAGAAATATAGTTGTAAGACCTCTTAATGCTGGAAAGGATTTATTCAAGGTTAGAAATGGTTGTTACATTACAGGAATGACCTTTAATGATTATATCAACCCAACTACAGGAATACCACAACACACATATAATTATTCTGTTGCATTTGATGACCCATATGATCCAAATATCAGTAGAGCCGGATATGCAGCTACAAGTATTCTAACAATTACTAATGCTCTTTATACTCCATCAACTGGCATTACAACAATCACCACTTCAACACCTCACCAGTTATGCAAGAAGAATAGTGTAAGACTTGCTGGTATTGCTTGGACTTGTGGATACGATGAGACTGGTATTAGTACTTTTGTTTATAACAATACCACCGGTATTTCCACTATTACTTTACTTTCAACTCCTGGTAATTTCATTATCGGCAATGAGTTATTCCCATTCAATTTACCATTTAGTTGTACAGAAGAACATGCTGGTGTAACTACAACTATATTCCCATATGTTGGACTTGATGACGTTTATGGAGCAGTTTATCCAATCATTGGGATTAATACCGCTGCAAAGACTATCACAATTCAGGGCGGGATCTCAACCATTCCACACACTTATGTTGGATATAATACTACTGGAGTTTCTACAGCTACTTATAACAATATCGTAGGTATTATTACAGTAACTACTTCTTCTCCACACGGATTGGTTGCGAACGACAATATTACTCTTTCTGGACTTGCATTTACATGTAATTCTGGAGCAGGAAGTTCTACATTCCCATCAGGAAATGGTCCTTATGGTTATACCTTTAAAGTAAGTAGTGCAACCACAAGTACATTCACGGCACAAGTTGGAGTATCTACCATTGTTCATTATTACAACAGTGGTGGATTTGTCAAAAAAGTTCCCACAATTCAAAAAGTATTAAGATATCCAGATTTAAACCCTGATGGAAGAAATGATTTTGGTGTAGTGTCTGTAGCATCTTCCACTGTATTTGCTGCAAGATGCAGTACTGCTTCTACCTTCCCCCATTATTACACTCAAGGTGGTACTGCAAGATTATCTAAACCAATCATCAATAAGTCACCATATATTCAAAACTGTTCCATCCTTTCTTTCTTGGGTGGTAATGGAATTCTTGTTGATGGAAATAAAATTGCCGATCCCAACGTAGCTATCATCTCAGAAGAAGGTGAAAGACCTGCCATAGGAGATCAACCAGATTTTGGTAAATCAATGGTTGCTGCAACTTTCACCATGGTTTCATTTGGTGGAGTAGGTTGGAGAACAATTAATGATGGTTATGCACAGGTAGTATCTTGTTTCCAAATTTTCTGCCGTTATGCATCATTAACTCAGTCTGGTGGTTACTTATCAATTACAAACTCAGCTACCAACTTCGGTGACTTTTCTTTAAGATCCACTGGATTTAGTTCAAAATCTTTTGCATTTGATAGAGGACGTGTAGCAACTACTGGTACAAGAGATGGATTACAAACACTTAAAGTAATTGGTTTGGGAAGAACTGATCAAGATTTATATGTATTACAATTCCTTGACAATAATTTAGTCAATAGAACTGGTGATTTTAAGCCCGTTGTTGTTTCTCAAGAATTTAATGGTGGACAAATTAGTTCTGTAACCAATATCTTCAATATTCCTGGACACCCATTTAGTAATCTAGACAATGTTGTATATCTTGGAAATGAAAATGATGTAAATCCACAAGTTATTTCAGGAATGATTCCTGGAAACCAATATTATGTTTCATACATTGATGCATCAAACTTTAGATTATTCCAAGACGAAGGTTTGGATACTGTAGTTACAATTGGATCTACATTTGTTGGTATTAATACATTAACTAAGAACAATCAAGAATTCTTTGTAAGTGAAGTTTTTGATACGCATAGTTCTTACCAAAATGTAAGTCTAGCATCAACATCTAGTACCTTGAAGTTTGTATCTGGAAGACAAGTAACTCAATCAGTAACGGGTGGTAATGCTGTAGGTTATGCATTAACCTTCAACTCTTCAACAAGAGTACTTGTTGTTTCTGTTGAGTCAGTTGGTGGAACAAGAAGATTCTTCTCTACAACTGGTGGTAACATAAGTGATCACAATGGTTCTCCAATTTCTATCGGAGTAACTGCCGTTCTTGGAATTTCTACATACAAAACAACAGAATTTAAACTAGATTCTACTACTCCAGGAACTGTTATATCTGGTATTGCTACTTTACCAGAAAACTATTACTGTCATTTCCATAGACCTTCTATTATTAACTCTTCAGGACATACTTGGGAATATTCCGGTTCTGGTACAGATTATAATGCACTTCCACAAAATGGTGGTAAAGGAGACGCTGCAACTGAACAGATTTCTGAACTTGGTGGTAGGGTATATGCTTCTGGTACTAATGAACTTGGAGACTTTAAGATTGGGGATCAAATTACCGCATTTAACAGAACTGGTAATATTGTCTTTAATAACAAGGTATCCATTGGTCAGTTAGATAGTATCCGTCTTTCACTCTCTGGTGGAGTTGCAGTTGAAGAATTTTCAACTGATGTTAATCTTGGCGAAAATGAGCTTGGTGGTCCACAGAATAAGAGAGTTTCAACTCAACTTGCAGTAAGATCATTCTTGGGAAATAGACTTGGAACGTTTATTGATAAGACAGTATCCGCAAATGCTGTTCCAAATGCAGTTGTTCAGTTGAATTCCAATGGTCAAATTAATCCAGATCTAATTCCGCCAAAAGTTGTTAATTATAACATTACCAATGTTGGCGGCGGTAGAACTGCACTTGTAAACTTAATTCCTGCAATTAATATTCTGCAAGGTGATACCGTAGTTGAACCAGAGGATTCTTATGTTCTTGTCAATGATGTTTTGGGTCAATATTTGGTTCTTGATAGTGATACTAACAATTACAACTTTAATAATGGTGATGTTATAACATCAGCACTTGCTGAGGCAGTAACTGGAGTTGTTACCGCTCCACCTAGAGGACTTCCAATTGGTTTTGGAACTACTGGATATGTTGATTATAGTTATGTTGGTTATGGAACTACTGGACTTGTTAAGGGCGTTCTCCTTGGGGGTACAATTTCTAATGCTGGTTCTGGATATAATGTTGCTGGAGTTTATACTGGAGTGCAACTCACCGCAGTTTCCGGAGTTGGTACACAATCTGTTGCTACAATTACAGTTGGAGCTGGAGGTAGTGTAACAAATGTCGATATTCTTGGTGGTGGTAGATATTTTGCCAGTGGAAATATTGTATCTGCAGCCGCAACTGCATTAGGCGGAAGAACCGGTGGATCAGATTTCCAATTTACAATCAATGATATTGAAACTAGACTATACGTAAGATTGACAAATAATCAGAAATTTGCTGGATCTTCAGCATTAGCAGATTATATTGCTGATGGAAATGCTGGTTCTATTTCCACCTCATTGACTACTAGATATGAAGTTTCATTTACTCCTACAGATATTTCAATTGGTGGTGGAATTGACTTTATAAATGATAGGATTATAGTTGGTGCGGGTCACAGTTATGTAAATGGAGATCCAATCATTTATGATGCAAATGGTGGTAATATTATTACTGTTGGTGGACTTGGAATTGTTAATCTTGCAACATATTATGTCAAGGTTGTTGGCGCTGGAACTTCTGTAGAATTGCATAGAACATACCAATTAAATGATACTTTAGATTTAACTGGTAGTGGAACTGGAACACATAAACTTGCAAGAGCTGTTATCAATGTAGAAGAAGATACTTTTGTAATTGTAGGTCACGGATACTCAACAGGAACTCCAGTTAGAGTAACTGGATCAACCCCCGTTGGAATTGATACACATGCATTCTACTATGTTGGATCTGTCACTACTAATTCATTTACGTTCCACGAAACTCAATCAGATGCACTATTCTCTATAAATGGAGTAAGTTTTAATCCTATTGGAATTGCTTCCACTTCTACAGGAACAATTACTCTAACGAAACAGAATGTAAGATATGCCTCCGTTGTTAATACATCATCTTCTGATCCAAATAACTGGTCTCTACTTGCTAGAGATAGCATTGACGCTTCTAACATTGTATCTGGAGTAATTTCACCTACAAGACTAGGAACTGGATCTGCAAACTCCGATACCGTTCTTAGCGGTACTTCCGAATATAAGAAGGCGGTATTCTCAGTCGGTATTGGTACAACTCAACCATTGGGAGTAACTTCTTATACCAGTGCAGATTTGGCCCCAGGTGGGGTTGGAGTTAATACTTATTATGGTAAGGTAAATCTATCAGTTAATAGAGCTGCTGGTACAATTGATACATATTCAACTCTTGGTGTTGCTAGATTTAAGACAAGTACATTCTCCGTTGATGCCGACGGTAATGTAAGTATCAAAAACTCCACAACTGGTGATATAGATGCATCAACACTCAGTTCACAAACAGCATCTTATTACTTAAATTCTTCAAACCATACTGGAACTATTCCACTTACTAGAGGTGGTACTGGGCAAACTGGAGCTCCAGCGATTGGCGCAATTCTAATTGGTAATGGTAGTGCGTATAACTTAACAACAACACCAGTATTTACAGGTAATGTTACTTTTAGTTCTGCATTATCTGCATGGAATGCGACAACCCCTGGATTGGGTATTGGTGGTATTCACTTAGGTGCTGCATCTGGCACTACAGATGCTGGTCCCGCAATTACCTTTGGTGCAAGAGATAGTGGATCTGGTTTAACTGCTCAAGCTGGAATTTACATTAACTCTGGCGGTGCATATGGAACCAGAATGTATTTTGCAACCAGTAATGGTTATGGAGTTGGTTCATCATCTGCAATGAACATTGATGAAAATGGTAGAGTTTCCATTACAAGATCAAACCTTGCAGTTTCTAATAGTGCAACCATTGCAACTAGATTAACCGTTGGATCCAGCACATTGGATACTGGTTACACATTATCCGTCAATGGTTCCTTCGCTGCTACAACCAAGTCCTTCTTGATTGATCACCCAACCAAAGAAGGCATGAAACTCCGTTATGGGTCTCTAGAAGGTCCTGAGAACGGTGTTTATGTAAGAGGTAGAGTAAATACATCTATCATTGAATTACCAGACTACTGGACAGGTTTAGTTGATGAATCAACAATAACCGTAAACCTTACACCTATTGGTAAGAATGCTCCGGTTCACAGCGTAGTTGAAGTCAAGGATAACAAAGTTGAAATTTCAAGCGCAGATGAAATCATTGATTGTTACTACACAATCTTTGGTGAAAGAAAAGATGTAGAAAAACTGGAGGTAGAGTTCTAATGGGTTTACAGTTTGGGTTCGCAAACGTTTTATCAAACTATGATAATTCTTTAGTATTTGCAATGGACCCAGCAAATCCTTCGTGTTTTGCTGGGCCACCAACTTCCAATGAACTTGGAACTGGAATGTCAATTTATAATAATGTGAGTGGAAGTGTTACTGCTTCGTTGGATCTAGACAATCCTAGAAGATTTTATAGGGGAGCCCCTGTCTATAAACAGATATTGACTCCTACAAGTTCTACAGGAGTTTCTTATCTCACTGGAGGAAATAACCCTGGAATAGGAGTAGTAACAGGTGGTGGAGGAGGTCCGGCAAACACATATACTGGCCATTCAATATTTTTCTATCCGACTTGCCCTATGGCAGCATCTCCAATTTATACAAATTATTCAAACATTGGTGGATGGCAAACAAGCACCACTTACGAAGATATGGGAGATGGTTGGTATAGAGCGTATACCACTTGGTTTGATACAGTAACAAGAGGTGATGGAAAATATTGGGCAATTAATCCAGCATCAGCTACGGTAAACCAACCAATCGTAGTTTATTGGGCTGGGCCATTTAAAGAAACTAGAGCTCAAAATGCGACAATTGGCAGCAACGGTGCTAGATCTGTCAATAACTATACTTTAATTCAACGTAATGCTGCTTCAAATACTTCCACTGGACTAGCTGCACCAACAAATTCCATATTTGACCATAGTGGATTACATGATTTAAGTGGAAATCAAAATAATATGACAATTAATGGCACAATATACTATGACACTGACGGCCAAGGATCTTTGATATTTAATGGTTCAAATACATTTTTACTTGGCGAAAGTAATGCAATAGGAAGCAATTCTACAGAATTTACATTAGAAGCATGGGCAAAAACTGCAACGGCTTCTAGTTATCAAACAGTAATTGGAACTGAAAGTACATTAAGACAGATTGGATTTTTGAACAATGGTGTGGTTTATGGAGGAAACGGAGGTGGTGGAAATATACTTAGAACCACATTTACCGGCTCAGTTTCCACAAATGTTTGGTATCATCTATGTATGACATTTGATGGTCAGACTGCATATTGTTATGTTGATGGAGTTTTGAGAGATAGTAATACCATTGGCGCTTTGAGTGGTTATCCTACTCCCGCTAGACCCATAATTGGTTCTTATAATACCAGTGGTGCGGAATACTTGAATGGTAAAGTTGGAACTGCAAGAATTTATAATAGGGCTTTGTCAGCGACTGAAGTAGCTAATAATTATGCTGCTACTAGAGCTCGTTATTCAAAATAATCCATTAAATAGTATTATAGGGAGATAAACGCAGATGGCATTAACACAGTACTCCAGAAATATTACAGATGGATTAATCCTTCACCTTGATGCTGCACATCCAAACAGTTTTAGAGGAGAAAATACTACAAACGTTATTCTTAGTGAAACAAATTCATTTCCTAGTTATGGAAATGGTTGGGGTACTTATAATACTAATCAATATGGTAGTGGAACTTATTTCTCAATTCCATCCATTGCAAGTGTAAGTGGTAATGTAGTTACAACTTCTTCTGCACATTCACTTAGAACTTATGATGTAATGCGTCCACAAACGAGTGGTGGTGGATTAACAGCAGGTAATGATTATTATATAAAAAGAGTTTCGTCTACACAATTTACTTTACATGCCTATAATTCCAATCAAGATGGTACTTTTGGATTTAGGGTTCTCGATCCAATTGTAAGAGATGACAGAATATCAGTAAATTCAAGTAGTTTTCCTACATCATGGTGGGGCGCTCCACACTTACCCAATTCGGGAATTATTAAAACTATTGTCCCTAATGGATTTAATTCGGAAGGTAGAATACATGATTGTTTAAGAATGAACTGGTATCGTCCAGATGGTGTAACTGATGGAATGGCTTATGGTGTTGTTCCAACTTTAACAGGTAATCAAACATATGTTGCATCTTGTTATATGAGAGCAGCAAATAGTGCTGCTGTTGGTGCGAGTGTCAACTGGTCTGCATATTCTACATCTAATGCTTCATATCCATTTGGATTTAATACTGGTGCTTTAACAACCGAATGGCAGAGATTTAATACACCGGCTTTTGTTCCATGGGCTGCTGGGGGTACTAGTGGTACTGGACTACTGCAATATTGGTTCCCAAACACTGCTCCTATGGCAGTTGATATTTCTGAAATTCAAGTTGAACCTTATTCAACTCCTCGTAGATTTACTTCAGGATATAGAGGATCAACATTTTCTAGTGGATCTCAGGGAAGTAATCTGGGTCACCAATTTAATGGTTATTTGTATTCTGGAGGTTGGTCAGATCTTTCTCCATATGGACATGAAGCTACAATAGCCAACGGAAATCCAACGTTTACTACAGAATTCGGTGGTGCTGTGCAATTTACCGGAAGTCAAGGATACACAATACCATATAATAATGCATTTGATTGCCAAGAAGTAACGGTACTAGTTTGGACAAAAACAAACGCAACAACTCAAAATGGATTTTGGTTTGAAAAAGGAGTAGTTAATACCCAATATTCATTGTTCCAGGAGGGTCCATTTATACAATGGAGAACTTATTGGACTGGAGATGGCACATATACTACACAATCAACTACTACAGCTTCATATGTAAACACATCAAATTATTTTCAAGTCGCTGGTACATATAATGGCCAACAAAAAATTACTTATATAAATGGTGTAGCAGTAACTACAACTAATGAGACCAAACAATTAAATTACAATAATAGTGGATGTACTATTGGAATGTACAACTCTGGTAGTTATTTGTATAATGGAAATATTGCTATTGTACAAGTATACAATAGAGCTCTAAGTGCTACTGAAATTTTAGATAATTATAATAAATATAAGTCAAGATTTGGCTTGTAATCATTTAAATAAATAGGTAATAAGGATAACGAAGATGATTCTCAGAAAATATTTAATTTTAAATATAAGTGAGATTGATAAAGTCAATCTTCAAGAAATTTGCGAAACTTCATTGGAAACAATGAGAAAATCAGTCAATGGAGAAAAAGTTTTAGTTAAATGGGACACATCTGATTCTTATTCATTTGTACCTGCTCCAGAAAATCCTATTGAGGGCACTTTACCTGAAAGTGCAGTTTTACCTGAGGTAATTTTAATTAAACCTGGAGATCCAGCATTTATTAATGAGTTATCTACTGCAGAGGGTCCATATACTCACGAACAAATTTTGGAAATACTTTCTACTCCAGAATGGACTCTGGATATTTCCAATTTAAACCCGTAATAGGAATAAGAAAATGTCAATAACTTTTGGACCACAAACATCTAAAACTTTAGGATTAATTGGAAACTGGGATGCAGGAAACCCCAAAAGTTTTCAGGGTGAACCAGTCACGAATATCCTAAATCAAGTATCTCCTACAGTTGGCAATCAACAAAGTGCTAATATTAGGGTTGCTTCAAATACACAACAAGTTTTTATTCCTACAGTAAATAAAACTGTAAATTGTAGGGTGATTAATTTCTATAATAACTATGGGCCTTCTGGAAATTGTTGTCCAAATTTATTTACTTATGGAACTGGTTTAAGTGTTTCTGGAAATACTCAATACACATATTCAATCATTTACAAAACAACAACTGGATATACTCATCCAAATTATATGTATCGTTATGAATATGGTCCAAGTGGATATTTAACGGAAGGTGGAGTTCATAATGATGCAAATAGAACTTCTTTAGGTGATGGTTGGTATCATGCGTGGGGACAGTTTACGAGTCAACCAACAGTAACATCAATGAATACTTATTTTTTCCATTATGAATATAATACTTTTAACACAGTTTATCTTGCAAGTGCTCAATTAACTGCTGGTTCTAGAGTTATCCCCGCAAAAGATCATATTTTTAATGTAGAGACTGGTTCCAATAGATCTAATGCATTTGATATTAATGCATTTGGTACTAGTAATGTTTATAACAGAATAAAATCTGGTGGTTTCTTAGATACAAGTGGATTTAGTGCTCATGGTGTCATCACTAATGGACCTACTTATGATACTGATGGTGGCGGATGTATGGTATTTGATGGTTCCAATGATGGAATACAAATCAATGAAGTGTCCAATTTGGCTCCACCAATGCATACGATTTCTGCATGGGTAAAATCTTCAAACTTTAATCAGAGTGGATTTATTTTTGAAAAAACTACAAATGGTTCCGTAAATACACAATGGTCTTTATTTTTTAATGGTAATAATACAACTTATTATAGAACTATGGGTTTGAGTAGTGAAGACCTAATATTTACAACAAGTTCTTATTTTACAAATAATCAATGGAACCATGTCATCGCAACTTATGATGGAGGTACTAAAAGAGTCTACGTAAATGGAGTTCAAGCAACTTCTCAATCTGTGCAGGGAGCTTTGGGTTCTAATAATACTGGACCTGCTTACATTGGAATTTATGGCAGTTTTAGCGGATATCCTTTTAATGGAAAAATAGCGAAGGTTCAAGTTTATGATAGACCTTTAACTGCAACTGAAGTTTTGAATGATTACAACAACACCAAGAGTCGTTTTGGACTCTGATAATCATAAATAAAAATAGGAAACTTTGACCAAAAATAATGGCAAATTCAGATAAAAATATAGTCATAACTCCGAATAGAAGTCAATCTGGATTGCCTTCTATTGCTCTTACCGGTCAAGGTAATGTACCAATTTCACTTAGAGTTCTTGATGATGCTTTTGGAACTCTGAGTTTTCAAAATTCAACTGGTACTCAACTTTTTAGTATAAACAATAATACAACCACAGGAAGTTTATTCTCAGTTAATGATATTTCTGGATTGCCTGCAATTGATGTCAATGCAGATGGAACAGTAGATTTAGCTCCTTATGGAGGAGCTGTTCGTGTTCACGGTCATAATTATATTGAGTCTGCGTGTTTAACAGTAACTACTGGAACTGTAAACACTTTGAATAGTAACAATAGTGGTGACTTATATTTTGAAATATCGGATAGTGCTCAAGATTTTATTACTAATACCAATGTAATGTCAATCAATGGTTCAGCACCGGGTGGATTACTCATTAAAAAGAGAGGTATACTTCACTGTTATGTTTCTCACGATATTATTACATCTGGTGGCAGTAGTTATGTAACACTGGCTATTCGTGTCAATGGTACAAATAGAGGATTACATTTAATTACCAATACTAGTGGTCAGTGGGATGGATTTACCGCTATTCAAGCTATTAAAGTAAATGCTAATGATGTAGTTTCATTTAATATGAGTGCATCAGACATTACATCTGTTGATAGAGGAACTTGGGGTAAATATAATTTCTTATTCCACGCAGTATAAGAGGAGTTAAAAAATGGCCAACTCTGATAAGAATATAATTATAACTCCTAATATTGGACAAGCGGGACAACCATCTTTTTCTTTTATTGGAGCAGGCAATTCATCAATAACTCTTAAAGCTCTTGACGATTCTTTAGGAACTTTAAGTTTTCAAAATTCTGGATCTGGACAAGTTTTTGGGTTAGATACTAACATTACTGGTCTCTCAAGAAACAATGGATCTATCTTTAGAGTAAATGATAATAATGGTTTGGCGAAGATATCAGTAAATACAAACTTCAATACTACAGTCGATCTATGTCCTGGAGAAGGTCAGGTTAGAGTTCATGGTCATAACTACGTTGAAAGTGCATGTTATACAATTACCGGATCAAGTAGAAATACAATTGTAAATAATAATGATGGTTATGCACAATTTGAATTAGCCAATGACCCGGCATATTTTTGTACTAATCCAAATGTCATGCAAATTGTTGATAGTGGTAATTTTGGATTAAGATTTACTAAACCGGGAATTGTTCATGTTGGAGTTTCTCAGGATTTTATAGCAACTGGTGGTAGTGGATATTCATCTATATATTTTTATGTCAGTGGATCCTTAAAACAAGCTTCACTTACTCAAAATACTGGCGGGCAATGGGATGGATATAATGCATATCAAATAATGAGAGTTAATGCTAACGATGTAGTTCAACTGAGATTTTTAAATGCAGATTTTACTGCAATAGATACTGGAAGTTGGTCTTATTACACATTTTTATTCTTTGCTCTACCCATTTAATTTATAAATACCCTTAGAAGACTAGGGGTATTTTTTATGGCGCAGCCATCTAGTAGAGCGGAGTTGAAAGAATACTGCCTCAAACAACTAGGAAAACCAGTTTTAGAAATAAACGTAGATGACGATCAGATTGATAATCTGATTGATGATGCGATTCAGTATTTCCATGAGAGACATTATGATGGCATTGATCGTATATTTCTGAAGCATAAACTTACTCCTTCAACCAAAACAACTTTAGCTCAACCAGGTCCAGTTGGAAGTGCAACTACTTCTCCAGTAGTTGTTGGTTCTGGGTTAACATCTGCAACTTATGTTGAAGGAGTTAATTATCTTCCTCTTCCAGACTCCATTATTGGTGTAAATAATATTCTGAAAATTAATTCAAGTACCGTATCTGATGGTCTTTTTAATATTAAATATCAATTATTTTTAAATGATGTTTACTATTATGGTGCATTAGATCTTCTCAACTATGCAATGGTTAAGAGATATCTTGAGGATTTGGATTTTCTTTTAAACCCTAATGCACAAATTCGTTTTA
>Ga0315901_10005860_pt1 | contig 14846 bp, 14 predicted proteins | sample LakEriMetagenome_10_FD_203761 | JGI IMG/M metagenome (GOLD analysis project Ga0315901, IMG submission 203761) | Freshwater fungal communities from buoy surface, Lake Erie, Ohio, United States - Buoy 2 MA116 | ecosystem: Environmental > Aquatic > Freshwater > Lake | place: USA: Lake Erie, Ohio... | reverse complement strand
CCCTTCCAGAATGCGGCGGTTATCCTCGGGCGTCTTGTTCTCCAGGGCCAAAGCTTGCTGGGCGGTCGTCGAGCCCGGGTTCTCGGCTTGATACTTCCGCAGCAGTTCCAGTCCGTTCTCGACGGGACGGTCGATCCACTTGGTCTTGGCGTTCAGCTCCTCCAGCGAGGGGGGGGTGTACGGCTCCAGCAACACAGTCGCGGGCTCAGCGGCCGGTGTGACCGCTGGCTGAGTGGCGGCGGTCGAAGGTGTGGTCCCGCTGCCAGCTTCGGGTGAAGAGCCACTGTCGGTCGGGGCCGCAGCGGGCGGAGTGACCGGCGGCGGGGCTGACGGACAGCCAGTCATGAGAAGACACAGGCTCAGCCAAACGCCAAGCCGACCGAAAAGCAGGTTTCGCACCATCGTGAGGTCCACTCCCTGTGCTGATCCGGCGCCGAGTCCGCTGACGCCTTTGATTTCAGAATATAGAGAACGAATTTCACATTGCCTACAGGGAACGGGGATTCACCCGCTGCCGCACTGTTTCACAGTGGGCAAGTTTTCAGTCGTCAGTTCTCAGTTTTCAGTCTGAAGAAGTGCCTTCAACCGACCTCAGGCCGGCTTCTGGCTCTCACTCGCGGGCTTACTGACATGCAGCGGTTGCTCCTCGCCGCGCAGCAGGCGTCCGATGTTGCTCGCGTGCCGGATGACAATCAGCGCCGGCACGGCGATCGCAAAGGCACTCAAGCTCCAGCTCTGGGCCGAGAACGGTGTCGGCCAGCTCATTGCCAGCACAGCCACCGCGAACGTGATCGAGGCCAGGATCGAGGCCAGTGACACGATCCGTCTGGCTGCAAATGTCAGTGCGAAGACCACGAACGCGATCAGGCTGGCCCACGGCGAGAGAACCGCAGCCACTCCCAGCCCGGTCGCCACACCCTTGCCGCCTTTGAACCTCAGCCAGATCGGAGCTGTGTGTCCCAGCACAGCTGTCAGTCCACAGAGGACCGTCTGGTGCGGCAGCGACTCGGCGGGCATCGAGACGAGATGTGGAACGGCCAGCGTCGGGACGAGGCCTTTGAGGGCATCGAGCAGCAGCGCCGCGCTCCCCCACTTCCATCCCATTGTGCGCGCGACGTTGGTGGCCCCGACGTTCTTGCTGCCATGTTGCCGCAGGTCGATCCCGCCGCCCCAGCGAGCCAGCAGCAGCGAGCACGGAATCGATCCACACAGGTACGACACCCCCGCCGAAGCCAGATACGCAGCCAGATCGCTCATCGGTTCAGCAGTGCCAGAAAAGGAGAGGGATCGGACAGGTCCTGATACAACGCGTCCGGCTCGGTCCGAGCCAGAGTCTCGAAATCGAACATCCCGGTAGCGACCGCGACCACCCGAGCTCCGATGGCCCGCGCACACTTCACATCGGACGGAGTATCCCCAATCACAATCACGGATTCGCGGGGCACATCGCGTCCCAGATGGCGGCAGGCCTCGTCATAGGCAACGCGGGCCACATCGTCGCGATCATGATGATGATCGCCGTAGCCGCCGAACTCGAAGTGCTCGTCGATCGCGTGATGAGCCAGCTTCAGCCGGGCGGCCTCGCGAAAGTTCCCGGTCAATAGACCCAGTGTCACATCGTCCCGCTGCACCAGTTGATCGAGCAGCGGAACCACGCCGGGCAGCAGGACACCTTCAAGTTCCGTCAGCGTCCGCTGCAGGTGCCCAAAGTAGATCCGCTGGAACTGCTGCCACTCATCTTCGGTCGGAGCCAGACCGTGGTGGCTGAACAGGTCGGACGTAATCGCTCGATCGGTGCGACCGGCGGCCGGGATATCTTCGTTCGGATCGGGCACGCCAAACAGTTCAGTCAGCGCCCGCTCCATGGCCCGCTGCCCCGCCCCGCCGGAATTCAGCAGGGTTCCATCGATATCGAACAGACACACCGCATGGGTCGCTGGCATTGCCGGATCAGCCTCGTTCCGACAGCACCATGTCGATGCACAGCACCGACGCCAGAATCAGAATCCGCAGCGGATTGTCCTCGGGCACATCGTCCGAGATCTCCAGCATGTACGTATCGGCATCCGTGAACAGCTGGCGGGCGAACCCGTCCCACTTCTTCGAGACCTTGGCCAGGCTGACTCCGTTGTGCTCGAAGTTGAACTCCCAGGAGGTCCACTTCCCCTTCAGCGTGCAGAGCTGCTGGTCATCTTCGCCCAGCACAAAGAAGGTCGAGGTCCACGAGAACAGCTTCTGCTTGAAGCCGCCGACGCGCTCATCGTCCTCGTCGAGAACATCGACCTTCGAGACAAAGAACGAGACCCCGCGCTTCACAGCCAGGACCGCATCACCCGAGGGAGTATTTACCTCGACATGGAACGGCGTGACCGTCTTCCATTTGGTGAGGCGGAGCATCTTGGTGAAGAAGCCCAGCCGCGGCTCGCGGCACTGCATCAGGCACTCGCCCGATTCGGGATCGTAGACGTCGTAGCTGTTCGAGGTCTTGAACCAGCCGACCTGTTCCTTGATGAAGAAACGATTCCGATTCAGGGCGGGATGCATCGAAAGCCTTTCTCAGCGAGAGCAAACAAAGCGAGTGAATCAGGCTCCAGTTCCGACCACGACGGAGGCCTGGCCGCGTCGGGTGTAGCTGAGCTTGAGGAACGACTTGTTGGTAACGGGTTGAGCGTCGCCGCAGACGATATTCAGGCCGCACTTCGGATCGGGATTGTCGCAGCCCAACACCGGGTACAGGACCCCTTCATCAAGCCCCATGAACGTGGCTGCCAAATCGAGCGACCCGCTGCTGGCCCCGGCGTTGCCGTAATAACCCTTGAAGGCCGTGACGGGGACCTGCGAGGCCCGGTCACCGAAGACTTCGCGAATCGCGTTCGCCTCGGCCTGATCCTGCTCGGTGCAGCCCAGCCCGTGCGCGTTGACATGGCCGATGTCAGCAGCGGTCAGTCCGGCTTGCCGCAAGGCGGCCCGCATCGCGTTGACCAGCGCCTGTTGGGGCATAGGTGTCCCCTGGCGATCAGTAACGCAAGAGGACGAACCTCCGAGGACACGACCGTAGACCTTCGCACCGCGAGCAGCGGCGTATTCCGGTGTCTCCAGGATCAGAGTCGCAGCCCCTTCGCCAATGACCTGACCATTCCGGTGTGAGTCGAACGGCTTGCAGCTCTTGGCGGGGTTTGCCGGGTCATAGCCGACCTGGTCCCACTGAGTCGCGTGGATGGCCTTTGTCGGGTGAATCCGCGTCCCGGTGGTCCCGACGATCATCACATCGGCTGCCCCACGGCGGAGCACACTCAGGGCCTCGCTCATTGCGACGTTTCCAGACGCTTCGTCCATCGTCAGCGAATTACTGGGTCCGCGGGCATCGGCGTTAATCGCAATGTGGCAGGCCGGCATGTTTGGCAAATACTTGAGCAGCCATAGTGGCTCCATATTCGCCAGACCGGTTGTCCCCCAGAGAGTGAACTGAAATTCGCCGTTGCTGTCTTCGCAAGCCTTGCACGGATACGCCATCGTATCCGGGCTGAAGAACATCAGGTTGGCACCGAACTCGACACCCAGACGGGTTCGTTCGATGGTCTCCAGATTCAGACCGCTGTCGGTCAGTGCCAAGGTGGCTGAGGCCGAGCCCATGGCAATCTCGCGGCACATGACCTTGATCCACTTCCGCTGGTCCTTGAGCCAAATCTTCTTTGCGGTCTCTTCCGTGAAGTCCTTGACTTCGCCGCCCAATCCGCCCGGGGACGCGATTCCGGCAAAAGCTGTGACAGGAGCGATCCCGGACCGACCAGCCCGCAGGCTCTCGTGAAACGGGGTTTTGCCGATTCCGATGGGGCTGACCGTCCCCAAACCGGTGACCACGCCATACGTGGGAGTCGTGGAAGAACTCATAGGACTCAAGCGACCTCAGAGAGTTTCATAGCCTCCCCCACCCCAGTCTCCGGAAGGAAAATGGGCTGCGGAAGCACCTGACCAACCGACATGAGACTCGGTTGTACTGCCTTTTGCAAGCGCGAGTCGCGTCAGCGGTCTCGTAACCGATCCATCAATTGCGATTCGTTCGGTCTCGATTTCTCTCTATGAATTCCTGTAAACTCTTTGCCCGACTCATCATCCCTCAATTTCGGAACCTCGAACATGCCGATGGAACGCAGCCTGATCCTCTTCAAACCTGATACCGTGCAGCGGAAACTGTGCGGAGAACTGCTTGCCCGCATCGAGCGTAAGGGCCTTAAGCTGATTGGCCTCAAGATGTTGCGTGTGACGCCCGAGCTGTCCAAGCAGCACTATGCCGAGCACGTCACCAAGAAGTTTTACCCGCTGCTGGAGTCGTTCATCACCAGCGGGCCGATTGTGGCTGTGGCTGTCGAAGGCCCGGAAGCGGTCAAGGTGATGCGATCGATGATGGGCTCGACCAACGGTCGCGACTCCGCTCCCGGCACAATCCGCGGTGATTACGGCAGCTCGCGTCAGATGAACCTGATCCACGGCAGCGACAGCCCCGAGGCGGCTCAGCGCGAACTGGCGATCTACTTCAAGCCGGAAGAGCTGCACGATTGGGCTCCGGTGCTCGAAGACTGGGGCACCGCCTCCGACGAGCGGTAACCGGGTTGATGGTTTATGGTTGAGGGTTGATCGACCAGACACCTGCCCCGTCGATGAACCCAATTCCTCCCGTGATCGGCAGCTGTGAACCTCAAGCTCCTTTTGGCCTATGACGGCACTGACTTCGCGGGTTGGCAGACCCAGCCGAATCAGCGTACGGTGCAGGGAGTCCTTGAGGCGGCGATTCGTGATCTGACCGGCGACCAGCCCATGCTGTTGTGCGCCGGTCGGACCGATGCGGGAGTTCACGCGCTCGGGCAAGTGGCGAGTGTCGAAACCCGCTCGCGGATCCCTCCCGAGAAATGGCGCCCCGCATTGCAGGTCCGGCTCCCGCGCGATCTGGTCGTGCGGGAAGTGACCGAGGTCCCCGCGCGGTTCCATGCGACCTACTCCGCCAAGTCGAAACGGTATCGCTATCTGATCCACAACAGCCGCGTGGATGACGTCATGCTCCGCCGCCACTGCTGGCGCGTGCCGTGGCCACTGGATGTCGATGCGATGCAGGAGGCTGCGAAGCGACTGCTCGGTACGCACGACTTTCGCAGCTTCGAAACGAATTGGCCGAACAAGGCCACGAGCGTGCGGACGGTCATGGACCTGCAAGTCGTCCGCACCGATCCGGGACCGTTCTTTCAGGGACGGAGCATGTTGGGAGGGCCTAGTGCCAGTCGGGAGCCAGCAGTTGACTCTGGCCATTTGCCATCCGCCATTCGCCATCCGCCAACCAAGAACCAAGAACCAGGAACCAAGAACGTCTTCGCCCCTCAACCCGAATTCATCGTCATCGAAATCGAGGCCGACGGCTTCCTGTACAACATGGTCCGGACAATCACAGGCACGCTGGTCAATGTTGGTCGCGGGACCTGGACACCGGATGATGTCGAGCAGATTCTGAAGGCCCAGAACCGGATGCGAGCAGGGGACACCTGCCCTGCCGAAGGGCTGTACCTCGTCGAAGTTCACTACCCAGAGAACGAGGACGAACTGTAGTTCTTCAGCAGGCGCCATCACTGCCCACTGCCCATTCCCCACTGCCCCCTGGAAAACCCGATGTCCGACACCTCTTCCCGCCGTGGCATGTTCGTCAGTGGTGACCTGATGCTGGGAACAGCCGTCATCGGAGCCCTGAGTTCCGTCTGCGGCCAGGTCACGCGCGGGCTATCCGGGCGCGGCCTGATCGAGAAGCTGGAGGCTGAGCCCGTCGATCTTCTCGTACTTGATCTCGAGGCCGCCGATCTCGACCTGGAAGGACTCGGAGCTCTCACCCGGAAGTCCGGTCGGCCCGTCATCGTGGCCTACGCACCGCATGTGGCCACCGAGCGGATGCAAGCCGCTCACGCCGCCGGGTTCGCAGCTGTGATCACCCGAGGCCAGGCTGCGAGCCAGCTCGCATCGATCCTGGAGCGGGTCTTGCCCCCTGAGTAGCGGAAGTCGTCAGACTTCCGACCACCACTCACGATCGACACCCTCGAACTGCCGGAAGAGTCGTAGCAGTCCGCCTCTGCAGGTTCTATTATTCATCGACGTGGAATCCCGGTGCTTCCACGCTGCCCCCGGTGAGATCGCGGAATGAGTGCTCAGGTTGTCTGTCCGCACTGCGGCAAGTCGATCAAGTTGCGGGATCGGTCGCTTCTCGGCAAGAAGGGGAAGTGCCCCGGCTGTTCCCAGTCGTTTCTGCTGGTCGAGCAGGTGGCCGAGGAAGAGGTGGTTTCACTGCAACTGGCCGAAGAAGAGCCACTCGTCGGGACCAGCCCGCAATGGGTTCCCGATTCCGCGCCGCCAGCTGCGCCCCCCGCCGCTGGGCCCGTGTATGTGCAGGTTCAGACGCCGCAGGGAATCGTGCTGGCTCCGGTCATTTCGGGACCGCTGCCAACGTATCCGGCAGCTCCTCCCGCTCCGGTTCCCGTCGTCGATGTTCCTCCACCCGCACCGGCTTTCCCGGAGTTCAACCTCAACGTCGATTCACCGAGTCCCACGAGCCCGACCAAGAAGAGCTCCGTTCGCCGACCGACCAGGCGCTCGGGAAACGCCGGGTTGTGGGTCGGTCTAGTTGTGGCAACGCTGGTGATTGGCGGCGGCGTTTACTGGATGTCGCGGCAGAAGGCCCCTGTCGCCCAGACTCCCGCTCAGACAGCGGTTCCGGTGGCCGTGGCTGCTGGACCGGTCGAAGCGACATCACCGCCGGGGGCCTACTCGCGTGAGACACTCACAGCCGACCCGCGTGTCGTGGCCGAGTTCAAGCCAACGCAAGGCGAACCGATCACACTCAACATGCTGCCGGGGACGAACAACATCCTGATCCACATGCGTCCCGAGAAGATCTGGGGCGTTGATCGGCAGGCCAAGGAGCTGCGGGCCAGCTTGACCGAGGATGTGGTGCAGTGGCTCGAAACCTCGATCAAGACAGCCACGCACCGCACTCCGGACCAGATCGAAGAAATGCTGATCGGGATCAGCGTGGTCTCCAAGGTCGAGCCACCGCAAGTGAGCGCTGTGATTCGCCTGAAGGCTGCGGAGAAGATGTCGACACTGATCGATGAATTCAGCCGAGGTGCCGAGATCGTCTCCGCGGATCAGAAGCCACTCGTGACGACCAAGGGAGGCTGTGCGTTTCATGTGAAGGATGACCGCACGATCGCCATCTGCTCCGAGAAGCTAGCCCCAGAGCTGTGCGAAGCGGTTGAGACCGTCCCCGACAGCGTGACCGACGGGATCGCCGACCTGCTCAAGTCTTCGGACCGCGAACGATCGGTCAGCGTCTTTGTCGACGTGCCGGACGCGATCACCTACGCCGACCAGCTCTTCGAGCCCTCGGTACGTTCTGCGATGGTGCGGCTGCTGGAGTGGTTTGGACCGGATGCGGGAACCGCCAGCTGGAGTTTGAACTTTGCGAAGACCTTTCATTCCGAAGTTCGCGTGCGTCCTAAGCCGGGGCGTTCGCTCGATAATCTGCGCCGCGAATACACCCGGACGTTCCCCGAGGTCGTCGAGAAAGACCTGATGGGGGCGGTTAAGAAGATGCAGCCCAGTCGCATGGGGTTCCGGCAGATCATTGGTCGTTTCCCGGCCATGGTCGAAGCGTTTCGGCAGGCCACCATTCTGCAGAACAGCCCGACGTTCCTGACGATGACGACCGTCTTGCCCACGAAGGCCGGTCCCAATCTGGCCCTGGGGACTGTTCTGACCTGGGACGAGTCGACGCGCACGAACTTCAGCGCCGAAGAGGCCATGCCCGTCGCAACAACATCCGATCTGCCCAAGACGGTCATGGAGCGGCTGAAAACTCCGATCGATATCGAGTTCAGCCGCAAGCCCCTAGCTGATGCGTTCGCCTACATCGGGGAAGAGACGAAAGTGAACGTCGTCGTCGACGGCGATGCCCTCAAGATGGTCGGCTACACGAAGAATATGGCCCAGACGATGTCACTCGGTAAGGTCGCGGGGAGCAAGGGGATCTACGCGATCTTCACGGTGCCGATGCAGGAGAAGATGTGTCTGGTCGTGGATGATGCCAAGATGGAAGCGCTCATCACCACGATCCCGGCTGCAGAGAACAAGGGGCTGAAGATCGTTCCGGTCGACTCACTCAAGTGACTTGTGGAACCTCGCTAAGGCAAACCGATGTCGACTGCACCGTCAACTGCACAATGGATCGATGATTACCTCGCAGGTCCTGCTCTGCTGCGAACAGCGATCGCTGGAATGACTCCGGACCAGATCGACGCAGCTCCGATTCCTGGCAAGTGGTCGACGCGGCAGGTGATTTGCCACATCGCCGACTTTGAGCCCGTCTATGTCGACCGGATCAAGCGTGTCATCGCCGAACATGAACCTCTCATGATGAGCGGTGACCCCGACCGGTTTGCTGCCAGCCTGGCCTACGCGGAACGTGATCTGGAAACTGAGCTGCAATTGATTGAAATCGTTCGTCGACATTTGGCCGGGATCCTGCGGTCAGTCCCCGCCGAGACGTTTCAGCGCGTGGGCAAACATTCGCAAGATGGACTGCTGACGATCGAGACGCTGCTGAAGCGCGTCACGGGGCATATCCCTCATCACTGCCGCACGATCTCAGAGAAACGCGCCGCGCTGGGACTTTCACCGCTTTAATTCATCGGAGCCCGTGACCGGTTTCCAGAGCGGTCCGAACGCGTCCAGGATCTCTCCCGGCAGGTGCTGCTCACTGAGAGCGATGACTTGATCAAGGTCGAGACCGACCTGTTGAATCAGCCCCCGCGGGGGCAGCCGTGATGCTGCTTTAAGCGAGAGATAGGTGGCACACACCGACTCATAAGAGTCGAGGTCAAAGTCCGCGACCGAATCGATGGTCATGTGCATCGCCTGACCCGCAGTTGCGAGTTCGGCCAGGGAGCCCGGATCGCAGCGGTTCCTGGCGGCCAGCCGCGCCGCGATCTGATAGACGCGGTGGCAAAACGGTTCGAGCATTTCGGTATCGGACCGGCCGCGCACGACCTCCTCAGCACACGCGAGCGAATCCTCGAAGAGAGTTCGGTCGGGCAGCGACTGCGTCAATGTTTCCAGAACCCGCCGCGAATTCCGGAGGCCCGCCACAACGACCTCCCAGTGCGGCAGCTCAAGCAGCCGATCCAGCGTCAGGAGCGAATGGTGGCGATTCAATGCATCTCTCGCTGCGGGCGCTGGTCGGAGCATTCTGCTCTACCATGCACGGGCGGATGGAGGCAACACTTCGGCAAAGTCCTCTGCCTCAACCGTGAGAACTCGCGTACTTGTCTGGAGGTGGCTTTAATCCTCATCCTTCTTGGCGGCGACCGACTCATGCGTCCGCGGTGTCGCCGGGCCGATCAGCCGGACAAGATCATCGTACTCGACCAGCTCCTGCTCCAGCAGGGCCTGGGCAATCTTATCGAGCTTGTCGCGGTGGTCGGTCAGTATCTGCTTCGCGCGATCCTGCGCGGCGTTCAGGAACCTCTGAACCTCACCGTCGATCATCGCAGCTGTCTGTTCGCTGAACTGCCGCTGCTCGTGCAGCTCCTTGCCCAGGAACGGGTTCTCTTCGCCATCGCGGAAGGCGACGGGGCCGATCTTCTCGCTCATCCCCCACTGGCCGACCATCTTGCGAGTCAGCGAGGTCGCGCTCTTCAGATCACCCTGGGCTCCGGCGGTGTACTCGTTGAAGACCATCATCTCCGCGACGCGACCGCCCATCGACATGGCCAGCTGGGCATGCATCTGCCGCTCACCCATGCTGAGCCGCTCTTCATTCGGCTGGAAGTAAGTGACTCCCAGTGCCCGTCCCCGGGGAACGATCGTGACCTTATAGACTGGATCGACATCGGGCAGGATCCAGCCGATCAGCGCGTGACCGGCCTCGTGATAAGCGGTCATCCGCTTCTCGTGCTCGGTCAGGATCTCTTCGCGCTTGGTTCCCATCACGATCTTGTCTTTCGCTGACTCGAAGTCGCTGCGATTGACGACCGTCTTGTTCTCGCGAGCAGCATGCAGGGCCGCTTCGTTGACGAGGTTCTTCAGGTCTGCCCCCGAGAAGCCGATGGTACCTCCAGCGATCTCATCCAGGTTCACATCGTCCGCCAGCGGAACCTTGCGGCTGTGAACCTTGAGAACGCCAGCGCGGCCCTTGCGAGTCGGACGATCCACCGTCACGTGCCGATCGAACCGACCTGGTCGCAGCAGAGCGGGGTCGAGGACGTCCGGCCGGTTGGTGGCTGCAATGACGATCACAGCTTCCGACGGCGCAAAGCCGTCCATCTCGCTGAGGATCTGGTTGAGGGTCTGTTCGCGCTCGTCATGGCCGCCGCCGAAGCCAGCTCCCCGGACGCGACCAACGGCATCGATTTCGTCGATGAACAGGATCGCGGGAGCTGTTTCTTTGGCAGTTCGGAACAGATCGCGAACGCGGCTGGCGCCGACGCCGACGAACATCTGGATGAACTCGGAGCCGTTGATGGCGTAAAACGGCACCCCAGCCTCCCCGGCGACGGCCCGGGCCATCAGGGTTTTCCCCGTTCCCGGCGAGCCCATCATCAGGACTCCCTTGGGAATCTGGGCACCCAGCCGGTGAAACTTGGCCGGCTCCTTGAGGAACTCGACGATCTCCTGCAGCTCGCGCTTCGCGTGCTCCATGCCAGCGACATCATCGAAAGTCGTCTTCAGGTCGCTGGGCCGGAAGCGTTTGGCCTGGCTGCGAATGAAGTTGCCGAACATTCCCCCGCCGCCGAATGGATCTTGCGAGCGGCGCAGAATGACAAACAGGATGACCACCGAAACGGCGATCATAATCAGCGTACCCAGCAGATCGATCAGGCTGGTTTTGGTCGTGTGTGAGGTGACGACCTCAGTATTCTTCGCGAGCAGTGCATTCAGGACCGTGCGGTCCTCAATGATCGGGATCGAGGTCTCGAACTCATCCTGAAACGTCCAGTCGCCTTTGCCGTCGGCGCGTTTTTGGTTCGCGGGCTTCTTGACCCAAGCTCCGCGGATCGTCAGACCGTCATTCTGGACCCACTTGACGTTCTTGGCCTCCACTTGCTCCAGGAAAATGGAGTAGGCGACTTTCGCGCCGCTCCAGTGGCTCGCGAACTGCTGCCAGATGATCATCACGACGATGGTCACGCCCAGGAACATCAACAGCATCAGGAGTCCGCCGCGCGGAGGCTCGCCTTTCCGCGTATCGCGGCTGTCGTTGTCCTGGGGCTCCGAGGAGTCACTCATGCGATCAATCCGACCTGAAGACAGTGAGAAATCGAAGGGGGAAGGCTACACCAGACCGCTGTGAGCCGCAATCCGCTTGCTGAGCGAGCAACTCTCGGATAAACCAAGCATTCTGCCAGCGGGACGAGGATTGGCCCTGCGACGGAATCCTAGGACAGGACTCGTACCGGGACTCGGAAAGAACTTCTCTCATGTCGCGAATTCTCGCTCTTGGTGTCGCCTTCACCCTTCTGTGGGCGGGTATCGCTCGTGCCGCCGATCCGACCGAGGACGACTACTATCCGATCTCACGTTTCGAGATCCCGAAGGATGTCGTGCTGGAGGCCGGGGCGTTTTGCCTGATGCCGGATGGGAAGCTGGCTGTGGCGTCGCGCCGCGGAGAGGTCTGGATGATCACCGACCCGTTCGCCAAGGAAGTGAAAGCCACGCAGTTCAAGCGGTTCGCTCATGGACTACACGAAGTGCTGGGCCTCGCTGAACGGGACGGCTGGCTGTATGTCGTGCAGCGGTGCGATGTTTCGCGGATCAAGGATACTGATGGCGACAGTGTGTCCGATCTGTTCGAGGTCGTCAACGACGAAGTCGAAATCACCGGGGACTATCACGAGTACGCTTTTGGATCGAAGTTCGACAAGAACGGCGACCTATGGCTCGTCCACTGCCTGACCGGGTCGTTCAGCAGCGAAACCAAATACCGTGGCTGGTGCGTCCGGGTGAGTGCCGATGGCAAGATGGTCCCGACGACCAGTGGAATCCGCTCCCCCGGCGGAATCGGGTTCGGTCCAGACGGCGATGTGTTCTACACCGACAATCAGGGCCCATGGAATGGGACCTGTGAGCTGAAACAGCTCGTCCCCGGCAAGTTCGTGGGACACCCCGGCGGGTTCAAGTGGTACGACGAGGAGAAGGTGAAAACTGCCATGGGCCCCAAGCCCAAAGAACCCGAGTCGGGCAGCCGGTTCCATGTCGAAGTCGACAAGATTCCTGAGTACCTGCCGCCGGTGGTGATGTTCCCCTATGCCAAGATGGGGAACTCCTCCAGTGGTGTGACCTACGACAATACGGGCGGGAAGTTCGGCGCGTTCGCCGGTCAGATGTTTGTCGCCTACCAGTCATTCAGCACTGTGATGCGGGTCACGTTGGAGAAGATCAACGGTCGGTACCAGGGAGCCTGTTACAACTTCCGCGCGGGATTCGGTTCCGGCAACGTGCCGATCGAGCTGACTCCCCAGGGTTCGATGTTCGTGGGTGGAACCAATCGCGGCTGGGGCTCACGCGGGCAGAAGCCGTTCGCTGTTGAGCGGATGGACTGGTCTGGCAAGGTCCCGTTCGAGATCCATGAGATGAAGGCCCGCCCCGATGGGTTCGAACTGACCTTCACCGAACCGGTGGACGCCGCTGCAGCAGGTGATGTGAAGAGCTACAAGCTCGGCACCTACACCTATATCTTCCAGAGCAGCTACGGCAGCCCCGAAGTGGACCACACCGACCCGACGATTGAATCTGCGACTGTGGCAGCGGACGGAAAGTCTGTGAAGCTGAAGGTGAACGGCCTGCAGAAAGGCCATGTTCATGAGCTGCATGCCGACGGCGTGAAATCCGCCTCCGGCCTGCCGCTACTGCACAAAGAGGCGTACTACACTCTGATGCAGATTCCGACGGAGTAGGGCCGGGTGTGCATTTCAGTGTAAGGCCGTGACAGCAGAATTCTGACGAATTCTGCTACGCCTCGAAGGTCTCGCTGCACTACTCGTGATCGGCGATTTCAATCACTTCCAGCTGCATGGAGCCGCGGGGCAGGGCGACCTTCACCTTCTCGCCGACCTTTTTCCCCATCAGGGCTTTGGCGATCGGGCTCGTGGTCAGGATCTTCATGATCGGCCCGTCGTAGTCCTCTTCACCGGGGCCCACGAACTCGTACTTCTCTTCTTCGTCCATGTCGATGTCCTTGACGGTCACGACAGAGCCGAAGGTAACGACCCCTTTGGGCATTTCGGACTTATCCACGATATAGCAGCCCGCCAGCTTGGACTTCATTTCGGCGATGCGCGCAGCCAGACGACCCTGCTCTTCCCGCTGACCGTGGTATTCCGCGTTCTCGCGCAAGTCACCCTCGGCGCGCGCTTCCGCGATCCGCTCGGCGATGGCGGGCATATCGACTTCTTCCAGATGACGGATCTTTTCGCGGAGCTCATCGAACTTTTCGCGAGTGATCGGCTGGCGTTCCATGTCACTGTCCTGTCAGAGTCGGCAACGGGTGGTCGCTGGCTCGGTTCCCATGTGGCAAAAAAACGCACACGGGACGCAGTCAGCTGCGACCCGTGTGGGATGCGACCATAATGTTAGCTGAGGATGAAGAGTTGTCTACAGCGGTTCGCCGAGGGAGCGGGAATTCCAGGTATTCGCCTGGTCATCGAAAATCCATCTTGCATAGGGTCAGGAGTTGCGGATGAATGCGGATCTGGATCAGCTGCGGTCAGCTCAAGCGGAACAGGGCTGGTGCATCCTGCCCCAGGCTTTGGAGCCTGCTCGCCTGTCGCGGTTGCTGGCTCTCACCGACCGGCTGGTCGACTCGCTCGATGAGGGAGTCCGTCGCTCGGAGGGAGCAGTCTATGCCGCCCGCAATGTCGTGCAGGTCATTCCCGAGGTCGTCAGCGAGTGGCGGAGCCCGATGCTGGTCGACTTTATCCACCGGTGCCTCGGGACCGAGGCGGGGCTGGTCAGGATCCTGTTCTTTGATAAGCCACCCGAGCAAACCTGGGCACTCCCCTGGCACAAAGATCTGCTGATTGCGACACAGCCGTTTGCAGCAGCAGAGGGCTACTCTCCTCCCAGGCCGCGGGCTGGGGTGCTACATACGGAGCCGCCGCTGTCCGTCCTGGAATCGATGGTCACGCTGCGGCTGCACCTCGATGAGATCACTCCCGAGAATGGGCCGCTGCAGGTCGCGTCGGGAACTCACCGCACGGGCAAGACACTGTTACTCGATGGCTATCCGCAGCACACGATCTGCACAGCTGCGGGAGACGTCCTGGCCATGTCCCCGCTGCTGGTCCATTGCAGCGGGAGCTCCGATCCCGCCACAACGCGGCACCGCCGGATCCTGCATCTGGAGTTCAGTCGCACGCGAGATCTGCCGGGCGGAGTTCGCTGGCACTTCTGGTCGCCCGTTGACGGTCAGTAATGTACGGGCTGGGAAGGGTCTCTTTTCACCAGTAGGATCTCCCCGCACATTGACCATCTGGAAAGAAGCGGCCCATGCCTGAACTCTGTATTCATCCGCTGCCCGAAGCCGTCCCGCCTGCGGCCTTGGCGGGAGGCGTGGTGGTCGTGATCGACCTGCTGCGAGCCACGACAACGATTGTTCATGCTCTCGGGAACGGGGCCCGAGCTGTGGTTCCGGCCGCTTCGGTGGAAGAGGCACACGCGGTCTCGCTGCGGTGGCCTGCGGGTGAACGACTCCTGGGAGGCGAGCGGCATGGCGTCACGATTGCCGGCTTTGATCTCGATAACTCACCCTTCAGCTATAG
>Ga0315901_10005858_pt1 | contig 14847 bp, 11 predicted proteins | sample LakEriMetagenome_10_FD_203761 | JGI IMG/M metagenome (GOLD analysis project Ga0315901, IMG submission 203761) | Freshwater fungal communities from buoy surface, Lake Erie, Ohio, United States - Buoy 2 MA116 | ecosystem: Environmental > Aquatic > Freshwater > Lake | place: USA: Lake Erie, Ohio... | reverse complement strand
ACAGCCACAGGCCAGAACGACCAGCGACGCGCAGCAAGCAGTGACAGGGGCAGGGGAGACAGTCATGGACACCCGGGTCAAAGGCGGCATGGTGGAGATCGTGCCCCGAGAGGTGACGCAGGCGAAACTGGATCGCCGCTCTGCCGCCGCCATGCGCCACCGAGCCTCGCAGACCGAGTGCCTGGCCGAGCGCTTCGAAGCCATCGTGGCGCAGCATGGGGCGCGGCCCTTCTTGTACTTCGGTGAAGAGCGCATCACCTACGCGCAAGCCGATCGGCGCATCAACCAGACCGCGCACGCCCTGCGCGGCCTGGGCGTGCAGCGCGGCGACGTGGTGGCCCTGTGCATGGAAAACCGCCCCGCCTTCCTGGAGGCCTGGTTTGCCCTGGCCAAGCTGGGGGCTGTGGTGGCCTTCTTGAACACCAACGTCAGCGGCCGTCCGCTGCGCCACGCCTTGAGCGCCACGGGTGCGTCGCGCGTGATCGTGGGTGAGGAGTGCCTGGGTCTGTTCGAGAGCCTGCACGCCGAGGCTGCTGACGCTCTGCCACCGCTTTGGCTGTGGCCCGATCCGCAACGCCCGGCCACGGCCGAGGCCCGCGCCTTGTGCGCGCTGGATGTGGCCGCGTTGGCGCATGTGGCGTCTGACACCCCCCCGCCAGCGGCCTGGCGCGCCGGCCTCTCTGCGGGCGACCCTGCGGTCTACATCTTCACCTCCGGCACCACGGGCCTGCCCAAGGCCGCCGTCATCAGCCACGCGCGCTGGCTCATCACGGGCGACGTGATGCAGGTCACGATGGACATCAAGGCGGACGACTGCTTCTACTGCTTCCTGCCGCTGTACCACGGTGCGGCCTCGCTGTCGGCCACGGCCACGGCCGTCATGGCGGGCGCCAGCCTGGTGCTGCGGCGCAAGTTCAGCCGTCGAGAGTTCTGGCCGGATGTACGCCGCCATGGCGTGAGCGTCTGCCAGTACGTGGGCGAGATCTGCCGCTTTCTTCTCAGCCACCCCGCCCAGGCTGACGACCACCTGCACCCCTTGCGCAAGATGGTGGGCGCAGGGCTGGCACCCGAGATCTGGGACCAATGGGTGCGGCGCTTCGGGCCCATGGACATCTTCGAAGGCTGGGGCAGCACCGAGGCCAACACCAACACCCTCAACCTGGACAACCGCCCGGGCTCCTGCGGGCGCATTCCCTTCTGGGAAAAGACCAACCTGCGCCTGGTGCGGTTCGACGCTGCCAGCAGCACCCACCCGCGCGGACCGGACGGCTGGCTGCAACTCGCCGCCGCGAACGAGCCCGGCGAAGCCATCGGCAAGATCCACAACTACCCGGACATCGTGGCCGGCCGCTTCGAGGGCTACACCTCGGCGCAAGACACTGAGCGCAAGATCCTGCGCAACGTTTTCGAGCCCGGTGACGCCTGGTGGTCCAGCGGCGACCTGTTGCGCTGCGATGCCGACGGCTACTGCTGGTTTGTCGACCGCATCGGCGACACCTTCCGCTGGAAGAGCGAGAACGTCTCCACCACCGAGGTGGCCGACGTGCTGGGCGACTTCCCCGGCATGCTGGCCATCACGGTGTACGGCGTGCAGGTGCCCGGCCACGAAGGCCGCGCCGGCATGGTGGCTGTGGTGATGCAGCGCGGCGCCACGTTCGACCCCGCGGCCTTTCATGCTTTTGCCTCGGCCCGATTACCCCGCTACGCTGCGCCCGTGTTCGTGCGCCTGTCGCCCGAGCCCGACATGACGGGCAACTACAAGCTGCGCAAGGTGGACCTGCAGCGCGAGGGCTTCGACGCTTCGCAAGTGCAAGACCCGCTGTTCGTTCGTGTGGAATCCGCCGGCAGCTATCTGCCGCTGAGTGAGACCACGCTGCGTGAGGCCCTGGGTGGCTGAGCCGGCCAAAGCAGACGTTGGGGCGCACCCCGAAGCCGATCCGGACATCGCCCACGATCTCGTCGGCGAGCCCCAGGAAGGTGCCGCCGCGCAGGTTGTACCTGTCATCGAATTGACCGCACCCCCAGCAGTCGCCCAGGCGGATCCGTTGGCAGGCCCCAGTGCCGGCCCTCGGCCGCAGGGTCTTGAACTGGACTTTCCGATGGCGCCGCCGCAGCCGGATGGGACCGTCGTTGAAGTGGCCGAGGGCCTGCTGTGGGCCCGGATGCCCATGCCCATGGGGCTGGACCACATCAACGTTTACCTGATCCGGGACGGTGCGGGCTGGCTGGCGGTGGACACCGGTCTCGCTCTGCCCCACACGCGCGAGCTCTGGGAGCACCTGGTGAGCACCGCGCTGGGCGGCGCGCCGCTGACCGGTTTGCTGTGCACCCACTTCCACTACGACCACGCCGGCCTGGCCGCCTGGATGCAGGAGCGCTTTGACATCCCGTTGTGGATGACGCTGGGCGAGTTCCATACGCTGCGCACGCTGTGGGCACCGTCGCCGGCGCAAATCCCTGCGCACCAGGCGCGCTACTACCACCGCGCGGGCCTGCCGGCCGAGCGTGCTCACGCCCTGTTCGACACCCTGCGGCAGGACCGCTTTGTCTCCACCGCGCCGGCCACTTTCCGCCGTGTTCGCCACGGTGACGTGATGACGATCGACGGTCGACCCTGGCAGGTGCTGGTGGGCGAGGGCCACTCGCCAGAGCATGCCTGTCTGTTTGATGCTGAGCGCCGGCTGCTGGTGGCCGGCGATCAGCTGCTGCCGCGCATCAGCTCCAACCTGATGGTCTCGTCCACCGAGCCGGAGGCCGACCCCCTCCAGCGCTGGTTCGTGTCGCTGGACCGCCTGGACACGCTGCCCGAGGACACGCTGGTGCTGCCCTCGCACGACGAGGTGTTCCGTGGCGTGCATCGCCGCACCCGCATGCTGCGCTGGCACCACCAGCGCACGCTGGACCGGCTGGCTGAGCGCCTGATGCAGGGCAGGGCGGAGGGTGGGTGCACGGCCACACAGGCCATGGCCGCTTTGTACCCGCGCTTGCGCGGGCCCATGGACGAAGTGCTGGCCCTGGGCGAGACCCTGGCGCACCTGAACTGGTTCCTGGCGCAGGGGCGCATCGCGCGCACGCTCGATGACCAGGGAATTCACCGCTATGCCTGAACCTCTCGCCCACCCCACCAACCCGATGAACGACGACACCTGCCGTGAAGACGTGCGGCAGTGGCTTCAGGCCCATTGCCCTGAATCCATGCGCCAGCCCATCACCTCGGAGGAGATGGTGTGGGGCGGCACCGAGCTGAGCTTCCGCTCTGAAGACCAGCAGCTGTGGTTCGAGCGCATGCGCGACAAGGGCTGGTTTGCGCCTGACTGGCCGGCGGCTTATGGTGGTGGCGGTCTCACGCCGCGCCAGGTGCGGGTGTTGGAAGAGGAGATGCGCCGCCTGGGTTGCCGGCAGCCCCAGTACAACCTCGGCATCTGGATGCTGGCCCCCGTGCTGCTGGAGATCGGCACCGAGGAGCAGAAGCTCGAGCACCTGCCGCCCATGGCCCAGGGGCGCATCCGCTGGTGCCAGGGTTTCAGCGAGCCCAATGCGGGCTCTGACCTGGCCAGCCTGAAGACTTCAGCCCGCCTGGAAGGCGAGGAGTTTGTGGTCAACGGCTCCAAGCTCTGGACCAGCTATGGCGACCGCTCCGACTGGATGTACGCCCTGGTGCGCACCGACACCGGCGTGCCCAAGCAGCAGGGCATCAGCTTCCTGCTGATCGACATGAAGAGCGCGGGCATCAGCGTCAAGCCCATCGAGCTCATCAGTGGCAAGTCCAGTTTCTGCGCCGTGTTCTTCGACAACGTGCGCGTGCACCGCCGCCACCTGGTGGGGCCGCTCAACGGCGGCTGGGCGGTTGCCAAGAAGCTGCTGGCGCACGAGCGCGCGGCCATGAGCAAGTTCACCGAAGGCGGCGCGCCATCGCACGACCCCCTGGCCGTGGCGCGGCCGCATCTCTTTGACGAAGCGGGCCACCTGCGCGAGCCCGCGCTGCGCGACCAACTGGCTGGCGTGATGATGGACGCGCACGCCTTCGCGCTCACCCATCGCCGTGTGCAGGCGCAGGCCATCGCACGCCAGGACGTGAGCGGGCCGGCCTCGATCATGAAGCTGGTGCAGACCGAGCAGGAGGTGGCCAAGTACGAGCTGTTGATGCGTACGCTGGGTACCGACGGCCTGCAGTGGACCGAGGATGACCCCCACCCTCCCACGCAGGACGTCACCCGGTCCTGGCTGCTGTCCAAGACCTACACCATCGCCGGCGGCAGCTCCGAGGTGCAACTCAACATCATCGCCCGCCGCGTGCTGGGGCTGCCTGCAGGGGGCGCCGCATGATCCCCAACGACGAACAGCGCCAGCTGGGCGAAGCTGCGCAGACCTTCCTGGCCGAGCAGGCCGGCCCGGCGGCCTGGCGCCGCACGGTGGCCTCTGCGCCCCGGCATGGCTTTGACGAGGCCCTGTGGCAGCAGGTGGCCGATATGGGCTGGCCCGCGGCCGTGCTGCCTGAGGCCCACGGCGGGTTGGACTTTGGCTGGCAGGGCCTGGGCCTGGTGTTCGAGGCCATGGGCCGGCACCTGGCCTGCACGCCGTTGCTCTCTTCCGTCGTGCTGGGGGCTGGCGCTCTGATGGCCTGTGGCGACGAAGCCCAGCAGACCGAATGGCTGCCTCGGCTGGCCACGGGCGAGGTGCGGCTGGCTCTGGCGCTGGACGAGCGCAGCCGCCATGCGCCGACCGAGGTGGACACCGTGGCCGAGCCCACAGCGGGTGGTTGGCGTCTCACAGGCGACAAGTCCATGGTGCTGGATGGCCTGGGCGTGCAGGCCTATGTGGTGGTCGCCCGCAGTTCTGATGGGGCCCTGGCCTTGTTCCTGGTCGAAGCCGACAGACCCGGGTTGCGCGTCACGCCCACGCCGCTGCTGGATCAGCGCCCGGTATGCCGTCTGCAGCTGGACGGCGTGGAGGTGGCTGCTGCGGCAAGGCTGAGCGCGCCGGCTGCACTGGAAAGCGTCCTCGACCGCGCCCGCCTGTGCCTGGCGGCCGAGGCCTTGGGCCTGGTGGACGACGTGTTCGAGCGCACCATCGCCTATCTCAAGGAGCGCGTGCAGTTCGACGTGCCCATCGGCAGTTTCCAGGCCCTTCAGCACCGTGCCGCGCGCCTGTACGCCGAGATCGAGTTGCTGCGCAGCGCGGTGCGCGCCGGATTTCACGCGGTGGACACAGCCTCGCCCGACCTCGCCTTGCTGGCCAGCTTGGCGAAGGCCCGGGCCAGTGACTTGGCTGAGCGGGTGTGCAACGAGGCGGTGCAGATGCACGGCGGCATCGGCGTCACCGCCGAGTACGACCTGGGCCTGTATCTCAAGCGTGCCCGCGTGATGGCGCAGACGCTGGGCGACACCGTGTTTCACCGTGATCGTTACGCCCGTCTGTGTGGGTTCTGAGCAGTTTGTTGTGTCCGCATCGAACGATGCTCAGAGCGGACGTTCCGGGCGCATTGAGCGGACATTGAGCGATTGAACGAGCGAGGCTTCCATGTCTTCCAGCATCTCGAACTCTTCTCCCCTCGGTGACGCCGACTTCTTTGACGGCTTCTTCAAGGCCCGCGCCGGGTTGACCTCGCCCGGCACCCCTTTCGAAGTGGTCGACAGTGCCGACGCACAGGGGCACCCACTCAAGGAGTTCAAGAACGCCTTCCCCCATCTGCCTGCCTTGCTCAACGCCGGCCGGGCCCACGGCGCCAAAGAGTTCATCGTTCAGGACGGCGAGCGTTGGAGCTTCGATCGCTTCTTCACGGCGGCCGATGCGCTGGCCGGTCACCTTCAGTACACCCTGGGCGTGCAGCCGGGCGACCGCGTCGCCATCGCCATGCGCAACCGCCCGGAGTGGGCGGTGGCCTTTGTGGCGGCGTCACTGGCGGGTGCGGTGCCGGTGCCGCTCAACAGCTACGGCCTGCATGACGAGCTGGCCGCCGCGCTGCGCCTGACCACGCCACGGGTGCTGGTGGCCGATACACCTCGGCTGGAGCGCCTGGGAGCCTCTGTGGCCGCGCTGGTGGCGCAGGTGGTGGAGGTGCCGGACAGTTCGACGCCCACCCCGCATCTGTCAGCGGCCGCTCAGCACAGGCCAGCAGGCCAGCACTTGTTGGACGCGTTGATCGCACGCGGTGGGCCGGTGGCCCAGGCGCCAGCGCCACGGCCTGAAGACCCCGCGCTGATCCTGTTCACCTCTGGCGCCACCTCCCAGGCCAAGGGCGTGGTGTCCAGCCACCGCGCCGTGTGCCAGGCGCTGTTCAACATCGACTTCATCGGTGCCATTTCGGCCATGACGTCGCCACAGGCGATAGCCGGCTTCATGCAGCGCGGCTTTGCCCCTACCACCTTGACGGCGGTGCCACTGTTCCACGTCAGTGGCCTGCATGCGCAGTTGTTGAGCTCGCTGCGTCATGGGCGGCGTCTGGTCTTCATGCGGCGCTGGGACCCAGCACGGGCCCTGGAGCTCTTCCGCGACGAACACATCACGCAGTTCAACGGCGCGCCGTCCATGGTGCTGCAGTTGCTGGAGCAGCCGGGCTTTGACCGTGCTGACGCGGCGCGCAGCCTGGGCGGCCTGGGTTTTGGCGGTGCCGGCCTGCCGCAACGCCTCATCGACGAGGTGGCCAGGCACATGGGCGGCACCATGACCGGCATCGGCTTCGGCCTGACGGAGACCAACGGTGTGGGTGCCGCTGCTTCAGGTCTGCTCTTCGAGCACGCGCCCCGCGCATCTGGTGCCCTGTCACCGCTGATCGAGTGCCGTATTGCCGACGAGCAGGGGCATGCGTTGGCCCCAGGCCAGTCTGGCGAAATCTGGCTGCGTGGCGTCAGCGTCATGGACGGCTACTGGCAGCAACCCGAAGCCACGGCACGCGCCTTGCACGATGGCTGGTTCCGCACGGGCGATGTGGGTTTGCTGGACGAGCACGGCCTTCTGCGGGTGGTGGACCGCCTCAAGGACGTCATCAACCGCAATGGCGAAAAGATCGCTGCGGCGGAGGTCGAGTCCTGCTTGCTGCTGCACCCCCAGGTGCAGGAGGTGGCGGTGTACGGCGTGCCTGATGACGACACGGGAGAGGCCGTGGTCGCCGAGGTCGTGCCCCGGCTGGGAACGGCCCTCAACCTTGATGAACTTCGCACTCACGCCGCCGTTCACCTCGCTGCATACAAGGTGCCGCGGCATCTGTTGCTGCGTACCGAGCCTCTTCCGCGCAACCCCGCGGGTAAGGCGCTCAAGTCGCCCTTGCGCATGGCCTACCTGGCGTCCCGGTCAGACTGACTGACCGATGGCGTGATACGGGAGGCGTCTGTGGCACAGAAAGCACGGGTGTTTACCGCTAGTCCGCTTGAACGATGTTGTGCCCACGCTGCATTTCTACGCTAGCGATGTCTGATGACCAGGGGTGCGCAGGGGTGCACCCGGGCCTCGCCTCTCGAACCGAACAGGTGTTTTACACAGGAGACCACCGACCATGAAGCACTCCGCACTCCGCCCCTCCTTCAAGCTGCTGCCCCTGGCCCTGGCCATGGTGTATGCGCAGCAGTCTCTGGCGCAGACGCCAGCCCCCGCCGCCGATGCGCAAGTCGTCGAAGTGACGGCGCAGAAACGCAAGGAAAAGATCCAGGACGTACCGCTGTCCATCACGGCCATTTCGGGCGCGGCCCTCGAAGAGCGGGGCATTGAGTCGGCGTCTGACCTCACGGGTGCCATTCCCAACCTGAACATGGCACAGGCCCCTGTGTCGGGCCTGATCGCATCGGTCGGCATGCGCGGCATGTCCGCCGGCCAGCCTTCCATCTGGTCGGATCCGGCCGTGGGCATCTATGTGGACGGCGTCTTCGTTGGCAAGAACCAGGGCGCCCTGTTCGACATCGTGGACATCGCTCGGCTCGAGGCCTTGCGTGGCCCGCAGGGCACGCTGTTCGGTCGCAATACGGCGGCCGGCGCCATTAACTTCGTGACGCGCAAGCCCAGCGGCGTGTTCGGCGGTGCGGCCACGCTGGAAGCGGGCAACTACGGCCGCGTGGTGGGCCGCTTGGGCGTGGACTTGCCGCAGGCCGGCATCTTCAGCGCTTCCGTGGCCGTGCGTTCTGAGAAGCAGGACGGCTTCATTGACAACCCCAACGGAGAGGCTTGGAGCTCCCGCGATCGTCAATCCGCCCGCTTGGCCGTGCGCGCCCAACCCGCCAAGGGCGTGACCATCGACTATGCCTACGACCACACCGACATCAACGAGACGCCCTCTGCTGGCTCATTGATCAACTCGCGCGGCTACGGCTCGCTGTACTCGCCGATGACGCAGATCGGCGGTAACACCTTTGCCTTCCAGAACGCGGGGTGCCTGGCCTTCAATCCTCCTGGTTCGACCAACTGCGTGTTCCCCACGCCAGGTTTGGGCCCTGCGTTGCGGCCTTTCGAGAACCCGAACTACCCCACCTCCATCGCCGCCAACAGCAACATAAGCACGCCGTACCAGCGCATGAAGGTCGAGGGTCATACCGTTCAGGCTGAGATGCCGCTCGCTGCCTTGGGGACGCTGAAGTACATCGGGTCTTTGCGTCAGATGAAGTACGGCGACAGTGCTGATTACGACGGCACCAGTGTGTTCGTCTTCAGCGGCGAGCGTTCGACCGACTACGAGACTCAGTCGCACGAGGTGCAACTGGTGGGTGGTAAGAGCGGCCTGAGGTGGGTGGCTGGAGCTTACTTCTTCAAGGACGACGGCACCACGCTGCAGAAGCAGGCTGGCGGTTTGCTGACCTTCCATCCGCAAGTCTTCGACTACAGGATGGCCAACTTCACTGTTGGAACCGACGCGAAAGCTGTGTACGGCCAGGTGGACTGGGATGTGGGGGCCATGAGTGTTGGTCTTGGCGGTCGCTACACCAGCGAAGAGAAGACGGTGCGAGCATGGCGCTACTGGACCGGCTCAACGTTCGAGAACCCCACCATCTCAGATCCCGATTTGTCGGCGTCACAGACTTTCTCGCAGTTCACCCCTAGCTTGAATGTGCTCTATCGACTGAACAAGGACACCAACCTGTTTGCCCGATACGCCAAGGGTTTCAAGAGTGGCGGCTTCCCAGCTGAAGCACCTGCAACGCCGCTGGGCTGTGATGGCAGACCGAGGCCCGGCACTCCTGGAGCTGTCAACTGCACAGGCGGACCGACCACCGCATTCGGCCCGGAGAAGACCACCTCGTATGAGTTGGGCCTGAAGGGTTCCGCTTTGCGCGGCAAGCTGCAGTACAGCGCCAACGTCTTCCGCATGGATGTGAAGGACTTCCAGCTTTCGCTTCTGCCCGCAGGCTCCATCTCGCCGACCATCCTGAACGCCGGCAAGCTGCAGACCCAAGGCTTGGAAGTGGATGCCTCGTGGAACATGAGTGCTGACCTGCGCTACTCGCTGGCTTACGGTTACCTGGAAGCCAAGTTCAAGGAGTACAAGGCGCTGTCGGCCACCAACCAGCCCATTGAAGCGGCTGGCAACACCGTGGTTTCCGGTGCACCGCGTCATACCCTCAGCTTCACCACCAACGCCCGCCTCGCCAACATCGGCAAGATGCCTCTGCGCGGCATTGCTGACATTCGCTACGTGGCCGAGCGTTACACCTATCCCGGTGTCATCGACGCCAAGGCGGCGAATGCCACGGTGGGCAATTCGGCAGCCGAGTCGCTCATGCCGGCGCTGACGATGGTGGATCTGCGCCTGCAACTGGGCAGCATCAAGCTGGGCGGTCCTGGCGAAGGCGAACTGTCCTTGTTCGTGAAGAACGCCCTGAACCAGCGCAAGACCGTGGCGCACATGGACATTTCTGGCTTCTACCAGGTGGCCTTCTGGAGCGACCCGCGCACCTACGGAGCGACGTTCAGCTACCGCTGGTAAGCCCTCACGGGTGATGGTTTCTCGGGGCCCCTCGCGGGCCCCGATTCATTTCCAGTGGGCATGCGTCTCTCGCGAATGCCATCGTGAATAGTCCCGCCGGACGAGGGCAGGGCGCTGGCTGGCTGGCAACATGCTGGCTTCGTCGTTGGAAGGGTCGCCATGGGTTTGCAAGGCAAGGCGGCGCTGGTGGGGGCGGCTCAGTACAAGCCGCAGAAGTACGCCACCGCGCCCAGGATGTTTCACCTCGAGCAGGTGGCCGATCTGGGCTTGCAGGCATTGGACGACGCCGGCTTGTCGCTCAAGGACGTGGACGGGCTGATCACCATCGGCCCTCAGTTTCACGAGGCGGGCATGTTCGTTCCCGCGATGGCGGCTGAGTACCTGGGCATTCCCATCGACTTTGCCGAGGTGGTGGATCTGGGCGGCGCCAGTTCGGTGGGCATGGTGTGGCGTGCGGCTGCGGCCATCGAACTCGGGTTGTGCAACACCGTGCTGTGCGTGATCCCGTCGCGCATGGCGCCGGCGGCACCGAACGACGATCACATTGCCGAGGTGATGCGGGCTTCTCGCTTTGGCGGCCACAGCACCCGCTTTGGCGCGCCCGAGGCCGAGATGGACCTGCCCTACGGCCACATGGCGCAAAACACCGGCTACGCCATGATCGCGCAACGTTACGCCGCCACCCATGGCTGGGACGAGGCTGCGGTGGCGCGCATCGCCGTGCACCAGCGTTTCAACGCCTGCCACCACCCGGACGCCGTGTTCCACGGCCAACCCATCACGGTGGAGGACGTGCTGGCCTCGCGCATGGTGGCCGAGCCGCTGAAGATGCTGGAGATCGTGATGCCGGTGGCCGGCGGCGCGGCGGTGGTGGTCACGCGCGAGGACATCGCCCGCAGCACCCGCCAACGCCCCGTTCAGGTGGTGGGCTGCGGCGAGCACATCCACAGCAAGTCGCCCACCTATGCGCAGGACATGCTGGCCACACCCATCGGTCCGGCCTCGCGGAAGGCCTTCGCCATGGCCGGCGTGCGCCCGGGTGACGTGCACATGGCGCAGATCTACGACTGCTACACCATCACCGTGCTGCTGACGCTGGAGGATGCTGGTTTCTGCCCCAAGGGCCAGGGCCTGGACTTCGTGCGCCAGCATGACTTCACCTTCAACGGCGACTTCCCCATGAACACGCACGGTGGCCAGCTCAGCTTTGGCCAAACGGGCACGGCCGGCGGCATGACGCAGGTGATCGAGGCACTGCACCAGATCCAGGGCCGCGCAGGTGGGCGGCAACTGAAGCGTCATGACCTCGCCTACGTGTCCGGCACGGGTGGTGTGATGAGCGAGCAGGGCGCGTTGATCCTGCGGGGGGCGCAGTGAAATGAGTACGTGGAACAAACCCCTGCCGCGGCCCACGCCGCTGTCGCAGCCGTTCTGGGACGGCCTGAAGGCCCACGAACTTCGTATCCAGCGGTGCGAGCCGAACGGCCATGCGGTGTTCTTCCCCCGCAGCCACTGCCCCCATTGCGGCAGCCGGCAACTGCGCTGGGAGGCGGCCTCGGGCCGTGCCGCGCTGTACGCCTACACCGTGGCACGCGTGCCGACGCTGCCCGAGTTCACTGATGAGATGCCGCAGCTGCTGGCCGTGGTGGCGCTGGACGAAGGCCCGCACCTGAACACTACGCTGGTGGGTGTGGACGCGGCGGCGTTGCACGTGGGCCAGCGCCTGCGCGCGGTGTTTGACGAACGGCCCGGGGCGGTCACTCTGCTGCGATTCACCCCCGAGGATGGCGCTCATCCGGGTGTGATCAAAGCTGAAAGCGCGGTTGATGCCGCACCGGCAGACGAGCTCGGCAGCGCTGCGGGTTCGGCTGCGGCCGAGCCGCCCAAGCGCCAGATCGACTGCCGCGACCTGGATGCCCTGCGCGGCCTGATCTCCGACGAGTTCTCACCCTGGTCCAACGAGTTCACGGTCAGCCAGGACGTGATCAACCAGTTCGCGGCGCTCACAGGCGACGACTACTGGATCCACACCGACCCCGAACGCGCCCGTGCACAGAGCCCGTTCGGCACCACCATCGCCCACGGCGCCCTGGTGCAGGTGCTGGTCAGCCGCCTGAAGCTGCCGCTGGACTGGGAGGTCACCGGCTTCAACAACATGGTGAACTACGGCTCCGACCGCCTGCGCTTTGCCACGCCCGTACCCTCGGGTTGTCGCATCCGCGCGCGGGCCCGTGTCAAGGCCGTGGAGCGTGTGAAGAGCGGCACCCAGCTGACGATGGAGATCGACACCCACGTGGTAGGCCAGGACCGGCCATCGGTCGTCAACGACATCGTGATCCTGTACATGTGACGGGCCTGCTTCTGCGTGGCACCTCAGCACCTGTGCCGCGCCCCAATCCATTGGCGAGGTGAACATGACCCCCCATGCTCCTGCGTCTGCTGCCACTGGCCTGACACCTGCCAAGGTGATGGGCGTCATGCTGGCCGCCAGCATCGCGTCCACCATAGGCGGCTTGCCCTTCAACTCGCTGCCCGTGATGCTGGGCAGCCTGGCCGAGGCCTTCAAGTTGGAGCCGGCGGCCGTGGGTTTCATGGGGTCGGTGTGCTTTGCTGGGTATCTGGTGGGCACGCTAGGGGCGCCGCTGTGGATCGAGCGGTTGAACTGGCGGCTGCTCACCGTGATCAGCGCCCTGGGCACGGCGGCCTCGTTTGCCCTGAGTGCCCACATCACGGACCTGAAGGGCCAGTATGTCGCCTGGGCACTGATCGGCTTCTTTGCCTCCACGATGACCTGCCTAGGCATGCGCATTCTGACCGATCTGCCCGACAAGGTACGAGCCTTTGGTGTGCGGCAAGGGGTGGAACTGTCGGTCACGGCGGCTGTGCTGTTCGCGCTGCCGCCGCTGGTCATCGCCCACTGGCAGTACCTCGGCGCGGCTTCCGCACTGGCCGTGGTGGTGCTGGTGCTGGGGGTGTCGGCGGTGTGGGTGCCGGCGCGCTCGGTGCTGGCGGACCGTGCAGGGTCATCGACGGTCGCTTCCAGCACGCAGGGTATGGCTTCTGGCAGCGCGGCGGGGGAGGGCGCACCATCGCACGTGGTCGCCTCTGTCAAGCCCAAGGTGCCCGTGGCAGCCTGGATCGGCCTCGTCGTGTTCTTCGTCTATCTGGTGGGCAACATCGGCCTCTGGGCCTTTTTGGAGCGTATCGGCGCCGGGCTGAAGCTCGAGCCGGCTCAGACCGGCCTGGTGTTCGCTGTGCTCAAGCTGCTGGGCGGCGTGGCGGCCTTCAGCGTGGGGGCCTTGGGCGAGCGTTGGTCGCCCGTCAAGGCGCACGCTGGGGCTTTGGTGTTGCTGTCAGCGGGCCTGCTCCTGCTGGCCTCGGCTGCGGGATTCCCTGCGTTTGCGCTCGGGGCCTGGGTGTGGGAGTTCGCCTTCACCTGCGGCTGCGTGCTGCAGGCCGCCCACATCGCCCGTCAAGACCCGAGCGGCCGCGCCATCCTGCTGGTACCGGCTGCCTTCGCCCTGGCCTCCATGGTGGGGCCAGGCCTGGCCGGGCAGCTCTACGTGCCGGGTGCGGCCCCGGTGCTCTGGCTCGCCGCCTTGACCTCGGTGGTGCCTCTGGCCGCGGTTTGGTTCAGGCGCTGACTTCAGCACATCTCTGGCCGCCAACAGGGCTTGAGCTGCGCGCCGTCTTGCTTGGTAGGCGGCCCCTTGCTCAACGGGCGCTGAGCGCCTTCTCCACTGCCGCTTTCAACGTAGCGCTCGTCGGCCCTGTCGTGCTGCCGAAGTGGGCGATGGGTGTGCCGTCGCGACCCACCAGGTATTTGTTGAAGTTCCAGCTGGGCGTCTGCCCGGTGGAGCGGGCCAGCGCCGCAAAGAGCGGGTGCGCCTCGGGACCGCGCACGCGGATCGAGGTGAACATCGGGAACTTCACCCCGTAGGTGTTGAAGCAAACGTCGGCGGTCTTGCGGGCGTCTGCGTCCTCCTGCCTGAAGTCATTGGACGGAAAGCCCATCACCACCAGCCCCCGCGCGGCATAGGCCGCGTTCAAGGCCTCCAGGCCCTCGAACTGCGACGTGAAGCCGCAGTAGCTGGCGGTGTTGACGATCAGTACCACCTTGCCCGCGTATTGACACAAGGACTGTGGCTTGTCGTCCTGAAGCCTGGGAAGGGTGTGGTTCAGAAGCGCAGGGCAGCTTCTCGCGGCAGCAGGCGTTGCGGAGGCTGCGGGCGATGCCAGCGCGGCTTCGCCTGTCCACAAGGATGCGGCACCGAGGGCGAGTGCCTGTTGCAAAGTGTGGCGGCGAGATAGAGGCTTCATGACGGGCCTTTTGATGGCGGTGACTGAGGCTGGATGTTCGGGCCAAGCGCATGCCCCTTGCCGCTGCTGCACCTTTGGGCGGGTGTGCTCGACATGCGTTCGGCACGGCTCCGTTTTCTTGCCGCTGTGCAGAACGCCGCCAACGCAGGCCTGGGTGACTGACAATCGCGCCCGCCCGAATGTCCGGGCAGCAACCATGAAGAACATGAACAAGGCAGAACTGATCGAGCACATCGCTGGCGCCCACTCCCTGACCAAGGCCGAGGCCGGCCGTATCGTCGAGACCTTCACGAGCGCCATCGTGAACACGGTGAAAAAGGGCGGCGCGGTCGTGATCCCGGGCTTCGGCTCTTTCAAGCAGGTGGCTCGTGCAGCCCGCACAGGTGTGAACCCGTCCACGGGTGCCAAGCTCAAGATTGCTGCCAGCAAGGCGCCCAAGTTCACCCCCGGCTCTGCATTCAAGGCTGCGGTGGACCCGAAGGCGGCACGCCGCAAGGCGGAGAAGGCTGCGGTGGTGAAGGCCGCTGCACCTGCGAAGAAGGCCGCCGCCAAGAAGGCCGTGGTCAAGAAGGCTGCTCCGGCCAAGAAGGCTGGCAAGGGCGCTTGAGCCCGCTGAAAAG
>Ga0315901_10005857_pt1 | contig 14850 bp, 23 predicted proteins | sample LakEriMetagenome_10_FD_203761 | JGI IMG/M metagenome (GOLD analysis project Ga0315901, IMG submission 203761) | Freshwater fungal communities from buoy surface, Lake Erie, Ohio, United States - Buoy 2 MA116 | ecosystem: Environmental > Aquatic > Freshwater > Lake | place: USA: Lake Erie, Ohio... | reverse complement strand
GGTGTTATTAGTAAAAGTTTCTGTTGTAGTGGTTGTTGTATTAGCAGAATCTGCCGCCGCCTGAGCATCTGTTGCTTCTGTTTGAGCAATGGCAACTACTGCTTCTTGAGTATCTACCGCTGCTGATGCTTGAGTAAGAGTGGTTTGTGCTGTTTCTACTACCGCTGTTTGGGTTGTAACTGAGGTGGTTGCTTGGGCCAGAGTTTGATTGGCAGTTTCCGATGTTGCAACTGCTGTTTGTGCTGTTGCAACTGAAGTTGTTGCTTCTTGAGTAGCACTACTTGCTTCCTGTACTTGCGTAGTTGCGTCTGCGACTGCTTGTGTTGTTGTTTGAGATGGTTGTGATATTGATGATGCTACCTCCGCTATCTGTACGACTTTTTCTTCAAGTGTTGTTACAGTAGATGCTGCTGTTGCTACAGCAGTTGATGCTTCAGTTAGTGGGTCTTGCGTTGACTCCGCTGAAGAACCTGTTTGGATCACCTCCGACGACGCAGTTGAAGTTGCGTTGTTATTGGTTCCAGCATCACCCCCTTCAGAAGACTGGGCCTCTTCGGCCACGGCGGTTGTTGGACTAAGTATCCCATAAATAAAAGAAAGTATCGGGACAGACAAAATATAAAGAAGAGTCCTTCTTCGGACCTTCTTTGTAATAATACGAGCGCGACAAAGCACGACGAGATACTCCCACCATAGGTAATCTCATACAGAAAAATCTGTATCTTCCAGTGCTTATTTTACAGTATGTAAATAAATAAATTACTTTTTGTTGCGTAAATGTGCGTGACGAACAGTGGATGCATACCACTTTTCTCCACCAAGAGCAGTAGGAATAGCGTCTCTATTGAGACCTTGCGCTATCAAGTTATATGAAAGACCTAAACTTCTTTCTCTCTCAATTCTATCTTTAATTGATTCATTTATTAGTGGTAGAGGTCCTAAATCAATACCCCAAACTTTTCCGTTATTGCGTCTATCTTGGTGTACATCTTTCTGTCTAAGCGAAATCATTCCGCGTTCCATTTCTGCCATAGCAGACATAATGGTTACAACAAACCTTCCTTGATAAGTTGCAGTATCTAAACCTAAATCAAGAAGTGCTAGACGCCAGTTGTATTTATGTGAACGGTCAACAATGCTAAGAAAGTCTCTTGTAGAACGAGCAAGTCGGTCAAGACGAGTTACAAAAAGAGCCTCTGCTTCTCCTTTATCTAAACTGTTTAGTGCAGCAGTTAAGACTGGTCGCCCCGTAATGTTTTTTCCAGAGCGACCCTCTTCACGAAGCATCTCTACTTCATACCCTTGAGACTCCGCTGCATAGCGAAGTTGCTTCTCTTGGGCATCAAGGCTTACGCCATCGTCCACTTGCATCTGGGTAGATACACGGGCATAGCAGTAAGCAATCTTTTTCTTTTCGGTCAAGGAGCGACTCTTCCATTCTTTATAAAAGCATCGTGAGTTATAGGCATCAACTCTTTGAATATCTCTTCGTACTTCTCTGCAACCATTTCAATCTCCCTCTGGGGGTAAGAAGGAAAACGTTGACCCTCAACATTTCGGCGAAGAGATAAAAAGTTCATCAAAGCACGAGCGTTCATAGTTACGTATGCAGATGAGTAAATTGTTAGTGGAAGCACCCCTCGTGCTACTTCACGAGCAACACCGCTACGAAGCATATCTTCGTAGTTTTGGTATGCCTCTTTACAAGTCCTTCTGTAAGAGGTCAAAGTTATTGCCATCTGCTCAGCGTTACCTGGTTCAAAGGTATAAGCCCCTGGCTTTCCAATTTGAAGAAGTTTTCTATCTGAACTAGGGACATAGAACTCTGGCTCTAAAACCCGATAACGCCCAGACTCTTCGTTGTAGGAAGCCATGCGATGGCGCATATGTTCACGCCAAACAAAGATAGGGGCTTTGACATAAAAAGTGAAGACAGAGTGCTCAAAAGGTGAGCCATGCCTATCCCTCATCAAATAACCAATAAGACCAGTAAGTTTCTTGTTATCGTCGTTGTCTTGATAGCCAACTGTGCGCTCGCCAATAGTGCTGACTCTTGCTGCAAAAGCAATGTCTTGGTCAGAAGCGCTGTGCTTGACTAACTGAACATCAACATCGGATTTGAAGTTGATGTCCAAGGCTTACTCGTCTTTGTCTTTTACAATTCTAAAACTCTTGCCTTTGGCAAAGTTGTTGATGGCTTTATCGTAAGTTCTATCAATAGGGCTCTTACTTCCCTTTTTAGAAGACTTCTTAGTAAATACCTGAACTACTGCCTTTGCGACAGCGTAAGCCAGAACAACACCGAAGGCTCCAACAATAAACACCAAACCCCATCCAACAATGGATAAAGCCAGTTCAAACGCTAACTTGAATGGATCTTGCCAGTCTAGATTCATACTTTCCTCTTTTTCTAGGGAGAATCCCTGCTATTAGTATACAGACTTAGACCTAAGACTGTACAGATAATCTAACAATATCACACTGTTTCTAAGTGTCACATTGGACGATTTTTGCCTAAAAGACGGTTTCTTTAGCCTAATCTACGTCTTCTTCTGTTAGTAAGTCTTCATGGGGAACATAAACAATACAAGGAAGTCTTGAGTCTCCTAGCGTTGAACGCCATGCTTCTGATGGATAATCCATCTCTTGATACAACTCTTTTAGAAGGTTTTTCCAAGTGTAATTCCAAGACCCATCTGACCCTGCCATAGCCCAGCCGACTGGATGCTTTTGCCACGCAGAGCCACGCTTATCAACAACTATTGACCCCATAGGTGGTTCTTTCATTTTTTTCATATTAACTCTTTCTTAATGCTCTGAATAGTTGGGCAGGGGTAAGACATCATTCCATCTCCAAACCAACACGCACTACATAGGTGCTCGTATTCTTCCATTGGTTTATGCAATTCCACTACTGCACGAAGGGTAGTAGTCAATTGCTCTACTACTGAGCAAGAATCATTGAGAGAATCTATCTTTGCTAACAGTTCAGCATGAGTCATTTCTTGTGCTCCTTCATATGTCGTGCAAGAGTATGGTGAGCAAATCCTGAACGGACTTCAATCTCCTTCTTACACTCTGGACAGATAACTACTCGGTTTGCTGACATTACCTTACTCACTACATTCACACTTTGCGTAAGGGTCAAAAGAACAGAACTGACATTCCATTCGTTCTTGATGGGCTTTGCAGTAGTAGCGGAACTGGTGCTCGCCGCAGCAAACAAATAGTTCGTCAATGATGTTGTAAAACTTGGTTGAGTCAATGGTTTTTGTAGTCATAGCCTTAAGGTATACCTATACAATAAAAAAGTCAAATCTTTGCGCTCTAGGTCCCTAATAGGCAGAAAAGGACCAAAAAGGGGGGTATTGACTTTGGGAGTTTAGAGGGTGTACCTTCTGCCAAACAATGAAAGGAGTAGGTATGCAAAAGCCTATATCTAAAGTAGAGGAACAGATTGATTGGGATGTTTGGTATCACGAACGTGTGCAACTGGGAGTAAACAACATTGTAAAATCTATAGATAGCAAAAAGAACACGCAGAGCAGAAAATCAGTTTGCGCTTTGTGTAGTGCAAAAATACCTAAAAGAACTACTCACTTATTCAAGCCTCTTATAGGTGCTTGGATTTGTCAATCTTGTTGGGATGCTGAAAACAAAGAAGAGACAAAAAGATAGAATAAAAACTTTAGTTTTTTCCGCTCTCGGTCCGTTATTCAAATGGGACAGATAGCCACTTAGGAAGGGGTGGAGGGGGAGTTAGGTCGGTCAGGGGGACTCTCCAGCCCTTGTAGGAGTCACCATTTGGGTAGGTCTCTTCAACGTAGTATTTTGGAACCATTGCGTCTTCAGCCTTGATTGAGCCAAAGATTTCTACCTCTCTGAGGTCCTCGCTTACAGCGCATCCATAAACAACCCTACCTCGGTCCTTCTCTGTAATTGAGATACGTGGGTCTGTGCGAATTGTTCGTACTTCGGTATTCTCGCCAACATCAGCAAAAGACTTACGAACATAGTGATACCTGTTTGGGTAAATTGGCATATTCCAAGGCTGACCAGTCAGATATGCAACGGCGCACTCGGAGATATTGCTTCTTGCATTGGCAATATCATCTGGAAGAAGTTTTCCGTTCTCCTTGCCAGCCCTGTAGTTATCCGTGTCTTCACTGTTAATCTTTTCTTTAGTTCTTAGTTGACCAAGAAGTATTGCAAGTTCAATATCGCTATCAAGCATTTTAACTATTGTGCTCATGGTTCCCCTTTCAAAGAAACTGATATGCATGACTCTACAGTAAAAACTCAAATAACGCATTTACAACTTGTTAAGTTTTTGTTACATTGATGTTGGTTTATACAAGTTTATGTAAGTCTATAAAGTTAAAACCTATTTCTATACAATAAAAACTTTGTTTTTCTGCGCTCTCTTTCCGTTAAAAGCAAAAGAGGGAGAATAAAACAGGTGGTGTAGGATGGGGGGTATGACAACGGTGATTGGGATTCAGGGGGCTGGCTACTGCGTGCTGGCTTGCGACTCGCAAACAACAGGAGAAACTGGTCGTCCGTATGTGCATGACAAAGTAAAGAAGATTGTTGAGCGTGGTGAGTATCTAATTGCTGGATCAGGGGATGCTGACGCTTGTGACATTATTCAACACCTGTGGGAGCCTCCAAAGCCTCCTCGCAAGAAAGATATGTACAACTTTGTAGTTTCAAAGGTTGCCCCAAGCATCAAGGCTTGTCTTAAAGAAAAAGGCTATGAGCCAGATAAAAATGATAAAGAGGCTGGCTTTTTGTTTTTGATTGCTGTTCGTGGAACTATTTATGAAATAGATACAACCTGCACTGTCAGTATGAGAGATGATGGAATTTACGGAATTGGTAGTGGCTCAAAGTATGCAATAGGTGCACTCTATGTAGGTGCTAATTGGTGGGAAGCGCTAGAGATTGCTGAAGCAAACGATATTTATACTTCAAGACCTTTTATTTCTTTTGAGCAAGACTAGACTTTTTTGCTCTGTAAGTCCGCATATACTCTGCCTTTTTCTCTTTTGAGACCCGTCTTCTGTATTCTCGATTGTGTTCCAAATAGCAGACATAACAAATGGGATATGAGTATCCGTTCTTTGATTTGATGACTGTGTTCTCTGGTGTCCGTGGGTGGCCGTTTCTACATAAAGAATTAAGCACAGGTCTACCAACAGTATCTCCAATAGTCGGTTTTCCTCTTTGAATAGCCATCTGCTCATTCTCTGCTGGAGTACCAAGAACTAAATGAGAAGGGTTGACGCAAAGTTTATTGTCGCAGGTATGCATAACGTGCATCTTGCTACTAGAGAGTTTGTAGTTGTTGTAGGCAATCGCCCAAGAAACTTTATGGGCAGAAAGTAGTTTTTTCTTTTGGTAGGCAAAGACTCCGTAACCGCTACTACTTACAGCAGCAATCCAGTGCCAGCAATCATCTTCATCTTCATCTATATATACCTTCTCCCAAAATCTATGGGAGAGTTCTTCCGTCCACTTCAGCCTCATTCACTTAAGGCTTTTTCTTTTCAGCAACCCCGAAATCGCCAATAACTCGGAAGGCAACCTCTACATAAGAGGCGACATTAGAAATAAGGTCTTCTGGGTGATGAAGTTCATCCCTACCTGCATAAGACCAGTTGCTATGTAGATACTCCTTAAGGCCTGGAACAAGGGTGTCTACAAACTCATCACTTGTCATATACCCCCTTGAGCGAAGTACATCTTCGCTAGGTTCCTTCACTTTTTTGCTTTCTTTTGCTTTTTTAGCCACGCCATCCTCTTTTCTTCCCAGGTGTCTAAGTCTTGTGGAAAATCAAAGTCCTCTGTCCAGTCGTCAATATTGATGTGGTTATCTGTAATAAATAATTTGTTATCATCTTCAGTTCTTTGTAAATGATTAAACAAAAACCAACCGCCTGTTGTAGAAGCAATGTTTTTAGAAATTACCTCAAGAATTGCTCTATTCATATCTTTATTAAAAGAAGCATCAAAAGAAAGACCAAATATCTCTCGCCAGCCTTTTCCTGTAACTGTGGACCCCTCTTTACGTAGATAGAAGCGCCATTGCTGTGTGTCAGACATAATTGTCTCTACTGCTTCATCTGTAAAGTAGGTATCACCAAAAACAAGAACTGTTCTGTCGTCAGACCAGATAGTTTGTGAAGACATAAACTTAGCCATGTCTTTGAGATTTCTACCCTGCCCTGGAACATACATGGAGCAGCCCTCTACTTGATGTGCGTTTTTATTGACAACTGTAACAACGTCGTTTGTGTATTTAAGAAACTGTCTAGCAGTTCTTTCAATAAGAACTTCGCCTTCAATAATAAGTCTGTGTTTAGGAGTTCCGCGATGGTTTTGCCAACGAGTTGCATCCCCTGCTGCCAATATAAGAACTCGTGTTGTCATGCGTCTACTCTACAATAGAAAGTTGGTTTTTCTGCGCTCCAGGTCCGTACTAATCGGAAGTGGCGGTTTTTGGGGGGAAGGGATTTTCTAGGAGGAGGGTGTCAAAGGTTGAGGTAGGGACGGTTTGTCCTGCTTTTTGGTGGGCCTTGAGATGGTCAATCATTTCTTGGGTTGTCTCTGCTAGGTAGTTCAGGTCTAGGTCATCCCCGAAATAACACATTCCGCAGACAATGCCTTTGGTACTTAGGTATACATATACATCAGAATCTTCGTGTCTAAAGCGTGCATAAATCATAGGTCTAGTTTACATCTTATTATTGTCCTATGGAAAACGACGAGCCCATTGACATGGAGTTTGAAGACGAAGATGCCTTCGTTGACTATCTCATCGAAATGTGTATTCTTCAGGAAGAGGGCTTTGATGAGAATGGCGAAGTCACCTATACCTACAACTTTGAAGTGATGAAGGAAGTAATGCCAGAATTGTATGAAGAAATAATGTCTGGTGTAAATGACAATCTTATGTCTTTATATGAACTTGGGCTTGTCAAAATTGAGTATGACGAAAATCTAAATGCCCACTTTTCAGCAACCCCTGAAGGTATGGAATTCTTTAGTAGTAAGTATCAATCAGAAGATGAGTAAGGAGATTCCCAGCCGTTACACAGAGGCTCAGATGAATCGAGAGGGTGCCAACTTTTTATATCTGACTTTGGCACAGTTAGCCAGTTCATCAGTTCGTGTGCACAATGGTGACATAAGTAGTGATGAAGAGGATAAGTAACTTTATCTCTTCTTGAGAAAACAATGTCGTCAACAAACTCGGCGTAGCCGCCTTCTAAACGAAGACGAAGTATTCCGTCGTAGTATCCCCATTTAGAGTATTTAATAGTTTTTTTGCATTTAGAGCATTTTAGATTAGGTCTTTTTGGCATTGACAAAACTATAGCGAATCAACTATAGAAATGCAAATTTACATACCACCAAGCATAAATGCAATTGGTATTGCGTTAGCACCTGCGCCTTGAGGACCTGTTGGTCCAGTTGCGCCATTTGAACCTGAAGAACCGCTCGGCCCCGTTGGACCAGTTGCCCCGATGAGTCCGCCGTAATCTAAAGAGTTCCAAGCAGTATTGCCTGTTCCAATTTTGAATTGACCTGTATCAGTTGCAACGCCAATCTCACCTTCAGCAAGAGTTGGGTTGGCATCAGTCCATTGTTGTGCTGTGCCACGACGAAGTTGAATTTGTACTGTCATTTTAGGTTAGTTCTCCTCCGTCTAAGGATGATATGCCACCATACACACTTGTTGGTGAGCCACCATCAATATTAACATATGATGAGCCTGTTGGTCCTGTTGGACCAGTTGCGCCTATCACTATTGGTTCCCATTGCTGAGTATTTGGGTTGTAGTATTTTAGTTGACTCATGATGCTTCGTAACTTCCTGAAACTGTAAGGGTATCTTGATTACCAAAGGTAAAGGGAGCAGTGGAACTAACGCCTCCCCAAACGGTAGTCGCTGTATCGTTTTGATGGATAATTGAAAAGTAACTTGTTGAACCTTTGTAGTTTCCATTTCCGATGGCGCCATACCAAGCAAGACCGCTATTCAAAATAGACACGGCAAATTGATAGTTGTCGTTATAGGCAGTAATTGGTAATCCAAACATCCATGCTCCAGACCCGCCTGTAGTTGTGGTTCCATAAGTCAGTTTTAGATTAAAAAATACTGTCTTGCCAATTTGTTTGTAGCGACCAGTAATAGATCCATTGCCAATGCTTGGAGTTCCTGAGTCAGATGTCCATGTTGGTGTGTAAGCGGTCCATGCTGTTAGGTCTGATGCTCCTGCTCCTGTAGGTCCTGTAGGGCCAGTAGCCCCGGTAGGGCCAGTTGCACCTGTTGCTCCCGTTGGGCCAGTATTACCAGTGGAGCCAGTTGCACCTGTACTTCCTGTACTACCTGTACTTCCAGTCGCACCAGTCAAACCTGTACTACCTGTTGGACCAGTTATACCTTGTGCCCCAGTCGCGCCTGTGGGTCCTGCTGGTCCAGTCGGTCCAGTTGCACCTTGAGCACCTGTAGGTCCTGTCGGTCCAATTCCAGATATACCTTCTACACTTGTATCAAGCCACAAAACTTCAGTTTCTATAGGTGCTGTTGATTGTACGACTACACCTTGCTCTCCTGTTGGTCCAGTAGGCCCTGTATCGCCTGTCGGTCCTGTTGAACCTTGAGTGCCAGTTGGACCAGTTGCACCTGTACTTCCTGTCGCTCCCGTTGCGCCAGTTGGACCTGTAACTGTGCTAGCCGCTCCTGTTGGACCTGTTGCACCCGTAGGACCAGTATCTCCTTGTAAACCTTGTTGACCTGTAGGGCCAGTATCTCCTGTTGGACCTGTATCACCTTGTGCGCCAGTTTCACCTTGTGCTCCAGTGGGGCCTGTCGGTCCTGTTACTCCTTGCTCTCCTGTTGGTCCTGTAACACTTGGACCAGTATCTCCAATTGGTCCTTGTGAACCTGTAGGACCTGTTACACCTTGTTCACCTTGTAAACCTTGTTCACCTGTTGGGCCTGTAGGTCCTACTCCTCCAGTGGGTCCTGTTGCTCCAGTGCTTCCGCTAACTCCTTGAGGCCCAGTACTGCCAGTAGCCCCAGTAGGCCCAGTGCTACCAGTAGCGCCAGTAATACCTTGAATACCTTGTTCACCTGTTTGTCCTTGTTCACCTGTATCACCCTTTGCTCCTGTTGGTCCTGTTATTCCTTGTGCGCCAGTTGGACCAATAGGTCCAGTGTCTCCTGTAAGTCCAGTGGGTCCAATATTTCCTTGAGCGCCTGTGGGTCCTGTAGCGCCGACATTACCTGTTGAACCAGTGGGTCCTGTTGCACCTATATCTCCTTGTTGTCCAGTTGCTCCAGTGCTTCCTGTTGGTCCAGTTGCTCCAACATTTCCTTGAGTTCCAGTTTCACCAGTTGCTCCAGTCGCACCTGTGCTTCCTGTAGGACCGATAGGTCCAGTCGCTCCTGTTTCGCCATTTGCTCCTGCACTTCCTGTAGGGCCTGTCGGGCCTTGCGGACCTGTAGGACCAATAGGTCCTTGAGGGCCTTCATTGCCATCGCCACCACTATTATTGGTAGTTACCTTAGGTTGAATATTGATTTTCATATTTACCCTTAGAGAAGGTCATACCAACCAAGAGAAGATTTTACGTTTCCTGTACCAGTGACTACTTTTACAGCAAGAACAAAAACATCACTTACTGGAGTATCAGCATTAGTTCTACCTAACTGAAAAGCAAAGTTTGCTGCATCTGTTCCCCCAGAGGAGGTGCTTTGATTAGTGGCTCCAAAAAATCCGTCTAGTAAACTTTCTCCACCAACCATAGAAGTTGCAGAAATGTTATATTCAACATTTGCGCTTGAGTGAAGTACCCAAGAACCACCTGTAATGCTAGTTGGGTTCTTAATAAGTGAGTACTCAAAATCTCCAGAACTAGTTGGAAAAAGGTCAACAAGTCCTGGGATAATTACAGAATCTGTTCTTCCAGAAGCCATACGAATAGAAATAAGTGGGTAATAACTAGTTCCCACTGTCGTAGAAGGTCTAACTATTGTTTTTACATTGCTAGACTTAAAGTATCCACCATTTGAAACAACAGATACGCATACCTGTTTCATAGTGCTGGAAGAAGAAGTTGTTCCAGTATTTTCAATTTCATAGCGAACTGGAAGAGTTGCAGTTGTTATGTATACGGTATCAATCTGATTAGCGTGATTAAATTGATGACAAATAACAAAATACCCGTCAATGGCAAAGCCCATACGAACAGAGCCAACACCAAGCCACTCGTACTCAGAGAAAAGAATTTGAGCCTTAGATAAGTCAAGAGTTAAATCACTAGGTCCACTTCCATTTAGTGGGTCTACATTCCACTCAGATTGAGGAATTCTGGTTTCTACAACAGAACCAGTTATATAACTGCGCTTGACAAAATAAACATTTGTTCCATCCTGCTCTAGGTAAAAACCGTTCTGTCGTCCAAAATATCCTGCACGTTGACGCAGGTTGGCCTTGGGAGGGGCAAAAACAAAAGTCTGCATAATCTGAAGAGACTTTCCTGGTTGATATGGAAATACTTTTTTTGTCTCTCTATAGACTTTAGAACCAGAAGTTGTTGATACAGTCAAAGCAGAACTACTTTGCTCTGCAATATGAGAAACAGAGGCCCCTGTTTCTATGATGTCGCTAAAGTCGCCATTTTCATTGTAGCGATGGCTTGAGTCAAAAAGAACATATCCCTCTGAAGTCTTGATACGCCCGAACATATCGGTACGAAAACTAGAGTATCCGTGCTGAGAAACATTCGGAATTTTTGGGCGTAGTGTGGACATTGTTACAGTTTACAACAGAAAAGGCTCCCCGAAGGGAGCCCTCTCTATGACGGAAGGAACTAAAGTTCTCTAATTAATCGTGCTACATACCTAAGAACTTCCTTAGGTGTCCAACTGTAATCAATCTCTAACTGCTCGATTTGAGTGGCCAATTGTTTTTTGAAATCTTCATGGCCCCATCCGTATTTAGGTTCAAGACTGGAGGACATATCTATTCTTCTCCAAAATTGGTCGATAGCAACTGCTGTTTGATTTATGACCTGTTAGGTATCCATAGCGAGCCATACGGAATCGCAATGAACCATGTGTAACACCTAATCTCTTAGCAAGCCTATAAAGGCTTACGCCTTCAACTGTGTAAGCGTGATTGAGTAGGGCTGTGTACTCCTCTGCTTCTTTACGAAACTTTGGAGAGTGTGAGCGAACTTGTTGAGCAAGAGGTTGTAGTTCTAGAAGTCTTTCTAAAGTCTTAGCAGATGGTTCTACATAAACCTTTGGCTCTTTTACTGGCTTGAGTGGTGGGGTTGGAACAATAAATTCAGAAGAAGAACTCAAACTTTCTGCTGTATCTGATCCATCGTAAGAACCACTAACAATTTGTCGGATTCGCTCACGGGTTAGCCCACCTACTGCATCAGCAATAGATTGAAGGCTCCACTCATTCTTTCTCAGAAGTCGGATGTAAGCGTTTCGTTTAAGTGTGTCTTCGCCAATTTTTGTAAAAGTATCAACTACTTCCTGTGGCAACTTATGATTGACTTTTACATAAGTACTTGTCATTGTGTTTTTCTCCTTTGTCGTCATAAAGATAAGAGTACAGATACTTTACAAAGTAGGCAAATCAGGGTACTTTCCTGACTTTTTATATCTAACAGAGATTTGTGTTTTTGTGCTAAACACACCTACTCTGCTCTGGCATATTGAACTATTACCTGATAAGGTTTTTCCTATGACAAAAGACCAAGATAAGCCAAACGACCCTCGTTTTGAAAAACTAAAAGATGTAACTCTTATTATTTGTACTCCTTGTTATGGTGGAGTAGTTACTGAAGCATACGCACAAGCGATGTTTACTCTTTCTGGTATCTGCGCTCAATATGGAGTTGGTGTTGGATACGCAACTATTGCTAATGAAAGTTTAGTAACTAGAGCAAGAAATGAACTTGTTCACGCTTTCTTACAAAATACAAAGGCTACACATATGATGTTTATTGACGCAGACATTAAGTTTGACCCTAAGTCAATTATTCGTATGCTACTTGCTGATGAAGATGTTGTTGTTGGTGCTTACCCTCTCAAGACTTTGAATTGGGAATCGGTAGTAGAAAAGGCTAAAAATTCAGAACTAACTGTAAGCAATGCTGCTAAAGAAGCAGCAATGTATGTAATCAATGTTCATAAGCCAGACCCTGACATGGTTGGTAAGACAGTTGATGTTCAAATTAAAAATGGTCTTTTAGAAGTTTATGATGCTGGAACTGGTTTTATGTTAATGAAGCGTCATGTTCTTGAAAAAATGATTGAAGCCTATCCAGACACTATGTACTACAGTGATAAGGATATGTCAGAAGAGTTGTCTAAAAGAAAGCGTTTTGCTCTTTTTGACACAATGATTGATGATGACAAGCGTTATCTAAGTGAAGACTATACATTCTGTCGCAGATGGCAAGCGTTAGATGGAAAGATTTACTTAGATGTAAACACAAATCTAAGTCATATCGGAACTTACACATTCGCAGGTAATAGCCTTGTCAAACCAAAGTAAAGAACCTGAGCCTGAAGAAGATGTCTCTATAGCAACTGTTGCTAAAAGGGTTGCTTTGAAAGTCTTTGCTGTTTATGTTTTTGTTTGGTTGATGAATAAGATTTAGCCTTAAGCGTGTCGAAACTTATAAGGGTATAGGCCTCTGTTAATATTCGACTATGTTCAATATTCATCAAGGTGATTGTATTGAGGTCTTAAAGACCCTAGAAGAAAATAGTATTGATGCAATTGTGACTGACCCTCCCTATGGACTTGAGTTCATGGGAAAAGAGTGGGACGCTCCTTGGAAAAAATCAGAAGTTGTTGAAGTAACAGACAAATCAACAAACGGAATTTTTCACGATAAAGGCTTTAATCACGGAATTAGATTCTCTCGTGGTTTGTTTGAAATGCAAGAATTTCAAAAATGGTGTGAGTCTTGGGCAAAAGAAGCCTTTCGTGTACTAAAGCCAGGCGGTTATATGCTTTGTTTTGGTGGTTCAAGGACTTATCACCGTCTTGCTGCTGGAGTTGAAGATGCTGGTTTTGAAATCAGAGACCAAATTATGTGGGTCTATGGCTCAGGGTTTCCTAAGTCAATGGCTATTGACAAAGCCATAGACAAGAAGTTTGGTGCAGAACGAGAAGTTGTTGGTAGAAACCCTAACAGCAGAGAAAATGCTACAAAAGACAATACTCTTTTTGAATCAGGAACTGTTGGAAAAACAGACTACATAACAAAACCTTCAACTGAAGAAGCGCAGAAATGGGAAGGCTGGGGCACTGCTCTTAAGCCAGCACACGAGCCAATCGTTATGGCACGCAAACCTTTAGATGGAACAGTTGTAAACAATGTTTTGAAGTGGGGAGTGGGTGGCATCAATATTGATGAATCACGAGTTCCTGGAGAACCTATTCCTGTTAACAAGTTAGAAGAGTGGTCTGGCTTTGGTCAAAAGGTTGAGCCAGAGTATGAGCAAGAAATAAACAACAAAGGAAGATTTCCAGCAAACTTTATCCACGATGGAGATAATGAAGTTGTTGAGTTGTTTCCTCGCTCTAAAGGTGGAGTTTATCCTTCTGTTCGTGGAACTAGCGACATCGGTGCTTTTGCTGATGGCGGAACGCACAAAGATAAACCAAATCAAGCAAGAGTTATGGGAGATGACGGCTCTGCTGCTCGTTTCTTTTACTGCCCTAAAGCAAACTCTAAAGATAGAAATGAGGGCTTAGAAGATTTTGAACCAAAACAAACAGACGAGTCTCGCAAAGAAGGCAATCCTGGTGGCGATAATCCTCGCAATCGTGGCGTTAACCTTCGGAAAAATAATCACCCAACAGTAAAGCCAACAGCGCTTATGCGCTATCTCATAAAAATGGTTACACCTGTTGGTGGAACAGTGCTTGACCCATTTACTGGGTCAGGCTCTACTGGCAAAGCAGCAGTGTTGGATAACTTTAATTTTGTTGGAATTGAGATGAGTCAAGAGTATGTTGCCATCGCTGAAGCGAGAATCAAAGCGGTTCTGGCCGAAGATGAGTCTTAAAGAAACTTACGCTATACAACCAATCTCTTATAAAGAGGCTATGGACATTGTTGTAGAAAAACATTACCTACATAGAAAATGTCCTGTCTCTCGTGCGTATGGGCTAGTTGACATCGCCACCGATGAGGTAGTGGGGGTTGTTACTTATGGAGTTAGCCCTTCGTCAACTTTGCTCAAAGGAATCTGTGGACCAGAAGAGGCTCACAATGTTTATGAACTAAACAGACTTTGGGTTGACGATATGGTTGCTAAAAATGGGGAAAGTTATTTAGTTGCTAATTCTATGAAGTTATTAGATAGAGAAATTATTGTCTCTTTTGCTGATACTTCCCAAGGGCACGTTGGCTATATTTATCAGGCTGCTAATTTTATTTATACAGGGCTGTCAGCAAAATTCAAAGACCCTAAGGTAGTTGGTAAAGAAAATATGCACCACGCTACATACGCTAACGGACTAACCAATGCTCAAGTTGTTGAAAAGTTTGGGGCTGAGAATGTTACTTTTGTTGAAAGACCACGCAAGCATAGATATATTTATTTCAATTGCGACAAGCGTAGAAAGAAAGAGTTATTGAAAAAACTTAGATATAAGACTATGCCTTATCCAAAACTGGCTCTTGCTTAGTTTCTAAAGTATCTGACTCGTCGTAAATATCTAAAGCAATATCCATCAAATCATCTTCGTACTTAGAAAAGTGATGACGACAGAAATACAAGTCTCCACTTTTTAGAGCA
>Ga0315901_10005853_pt1 | contig 14861 bp, 10 predicted proteins | sample LakEriMetagenome_10_FD_203761 | JGI IMG/M metagenome (GOLD analysis project Ga0315901, IMG submission 203761) | Freshwater fungal communities from buoy surface, Lake Erie, Ohio, United States - Buoy 2 MA116 | ecosystem: Environmental > Aquatic > Freshwater > Lake | place: USA: Lake Erie, Ohio... | reverse complement strand
TTACTGCATCAGAGATACGAAGAAGCTGAGCTGTTGAATTAGCGACCTTTGCTGCAGTTTTTCCAGCAACTAATATCTCAGCAGATCCTTCGCCAATTAAGGCTGAAATGCTGCCGCTAACGCTAATGGATGCGCTGCACTTTCCAGAGCACTTCAGCGCCCCAGCTCCATAAACTATTGGAGCTGGGCTCCACTTGCCAGTGCGCTTGGATTTAGAGGTTTCGATAAAGGATGAGGAGAGAGAGATATCCCCTGCCATGCCATTTCCTAGGCAATCAAATACTTGAGCGCTTGCACTTAGCGAGCTTCCTGTTGGCAGTGAAAATGTTGGTGAACTCTTAGCCTTTGATCTTGATAGCACAAAGCCCTCTTGGTTATGCAAGATTGTTGAACATAATCCAATCCCCTCATCACGAAGCCCAGACCAGCTAAAAGTTGTCTGCTTTGGATCAATGGATGAAACCTTAAGATCAGAGGTTATTACAGGGCTTCCTCTATCAACATATGCTCTGATGCTCTTTGACCAGGTGCTCTTATTGCCCCAGACATCAGTTGCTCTGAGAGCGATGTTGTAATCACCCTCTGGAAGATTCTTTAGATAAACAGTTCTTTGGGGTGTGAAGGGATTTAAGTAAGTTGGTGAGAAATTCTGAATATCACTTGACTCAACAGTTGAGACTTTGCCATTGATATCAATCTCAAATCCAGCTATTGCACTCTCCCCATCGTCATAACCGGCTTTGACGATAGACAAGTCAGGATAGCGCCACAAGCTTGGATCAATGATTTCTGGAGCTGGAGGTGGAGTTATATCCGCAATTCTCTTAATCGTGACTTTGACTCGTTTTTCATTTGTCGATTGTGTGGCTGTAATGGTGATATTGCCTCCAGAGATACTTCCCGCCTTGCCAAGAGTGAGCGACATCGAGCCTGAAGATCTGCCTGTCATGGAGTAGGTGTAGTCATCAAAATTCATCATCCAGATATCTGTTCCTACGCCAGGATTTACCGGTACTTCTAGACGATCATCTGGATTAGGACTTTCAATCGCTGATGCTGGCGGTGGATCGGTGCGATAGATGACGAGCCCAGACTTATAAGAAACTCCTAATTTGGGACGTCGGTATTCAATCCAATAAGTAGATTTTGCATCACGAAGGAAGATTGCCCGCTTTCCATCCACAACATCTGTTGCGCTTAATTCAATATCTTCATTGAGCCAGGATTGGGCAATTTCCTCTTGATCAAGCAGCCCCATCCGCCACTGGTGGTAGGTCGAGAGAGTTGAGGTTGTATCCACATTTCCCATGACATCAATGGTTCCGCCGTATTCAACGGCCTTGCAATCTCGCGTCCATAGCCCATCAGCTCTAGTGGGGCCACAATTAATAAAGTTGCTATGTCCTAGGCCCAAGTTATGGCCAAGTTCGTGAGTGATAACAAAGGCGCTAGCTGTGTTATGAAGCATCATCACCCCGCCTTTGCTTGACGGACTTCCTACTTGAGCGCGCCCCATCCAGATACAACCCGCACTTGGCGCATGAATGATGAGATAACGATCGCTCCAGGATGTGATTCCTAGACGTTTATATGTCTCAGCCTGTATTTCGCGCATAAAGGAGACGAAACCTGGAGCGTCGCAATCAAGAGGAGCGCTTAATCGAATAGCAGATTCCAATGTCTGACCATAAGCAAAGTTAATTGCTCTAGCTTTCAAATCTCCTTCATTGGTGGTGAAACTCCTCCAACTTGGTGAAACGATATTGGTAATTGAATCTCTGATTTCACTTAAGGAATTGCTGGGCCTTGGGGCTCCAGCCCAAGTAATTTGAGCGATATCAATCGATCGCGTATCGAGGGCTTGCGCTTGGGAAACTGGTGCGAGCACTGCGAGGAACATCGCAGCCACTGCTATTTGCGATATTCGAATTCGCCTCATTGCGCGAGCCTAGCAAGTAACTTTAAAAGCGGAGTGTTTAAGGTTTTTCTCCAGATGCCCACATATTTCCCAAGGGTACTGAAATTTTCACCTTCTGTAATATCCGCCCAAGCCCGCTATCTAGTATGCCGAGCTTGACTCGATTAGGAAGTGGAATCAGATGTACAAGATAGGAGAGAGAGTAGAGATTGCGGTAGGAACCGGTGCGTATATTTACAAGTCCTGCTGCCTTGAATAGTTCTGCGACAGTTTTCTTCGTATAAAGGTAGGTATGTTCAACATCAACAATAGGAGACTTTCTGCGCAGTAGTCTCGATGACCAAGAATTGAAGTTATGAACCGCTACTACGAATGTCCCACCGGACTTAAGTGCGGATGCACAGACTTGTACTGTGCCAAGTGGATCTGGCAGATGGTCCATGACGTGGAACATCGCCACAACGTCATGACTATTGTCTGAGACTAATCCTGGCCTCATCATGTCGATTATTGTGTTCTGCTTTATATCTGGCCTAGAAGCATTAACGGCCTCGATACTTGGTTCGACCGCGTGTGCGCTAGAGAATCCAGCATCAAGAGCGGCCTCCAAATAGAAACCATTTCCACCGCCCACCTCTAGAACTGAGCCAGATAATTTCTTTGGAGCTAAGGCTTTCTTTGTGATGTAAACATAAGCACGCTTCAAGCCGTTAACTTCAGAGGAATAATCAAAAGTACTCTTTTCATAGAGATCTGCTAAGTCAACATTGAGAATCGGATCAGAACGCAGCAAATCACAGTTACGGCACCTTACCCATTGATAGTACCTACGATCTGGCAGGCGCCGAGCTGAGAAGACTTCTACAGAGAAGGTACTCTCATCAAGGCTTGCTTTATAGACCACATCGGCGTTACCTGCAGTTCCACATATTGCACATTTAGTAGAAATGAATTCCATTTGCCCCTCCTGCTAAAATTAAATTCTCTTGGCTGCGCGGCCAGACCGTACACCACTGATGTCCGAGAATGCATAAGTGCCACAGAGTGTCTGATTATCAAATTGGAAAAGCGCAGCGCCTTCATCACTCAAAATCAAGTAATCAGGCTTAACAACTTCCAAATACTCACAAGTGACCGTGACAGTCTCTTGTGACATATATAAGTCAAAAGGACTATTGAGAATTGCGGCAGACTTTATGCCCGTTGCATCTGAAACATAATTTGAGGAGGCGCCAAAGAAAGCAATTGTGGCGTTATTAGCTTTTGCAAAATCAAGACCAGCTCTCGCATCAGATATAGATGCAGTAATGGTTGGCTTTGGCCAGCGAGGGGCAGCGTTGCCTTGATTGATTCGATCTAACTCGATACTTGGATTGGGCAGTAGGAGCAAGGTCGAAAGTGGAAGCGATATAACAAGCGTCACGACTAGCGAGTGTCTTGCCTTGGTGGAGACCAGGGCCCCTGAACTGAACTCTTGAGAAGTGCGACCCTCTTTCTGACGTAAATACAAGAGTGATCCAACTAGTGTTCCTAGAGAAATCGCAATTGGTAAGAAGAGAATCTGCATTTGACCGCTTGCATAGGATCGATTCAAATAATAACTAAATCCTAGAGTGCTCCATGAAGCAAATAGGAGACCAAGAACGCCATTTGAGTAGATTCGACCAGAGATTTCGGCTTCTAAGTTTTGAGAAATACGGAGCAAAAGAAGATGGGCCACCGCAAGAGCGATGATGAGGGGAAGTATCACAAGCACTGGTCCTGGAGTTCTCATATTCTCGGCCCCAAAGCCTGATCCAAATTGGCGAGCAAAGAAAGCAAAGTAGTCGTAATTAATACTTTTTCCTGCAGCTAGAGAAATAACTTGGTATGTAAGAAAGCCAGGTATGAATCCAGAAGCTAGAAAAATCAATGAATTAACCTTAGAAATTCCTTTTCGGAAAGGAATGATTGAAAGAATGACAAAAGTGGTTACCGTTGCTGCAATTCCAAAGTCTTGTGACGACCACATTGTCCATCCAGTGACAATTCCAAGGATAAAGAATGCGATACGCGATTTATTGCCAACCATACGAGGTGATGTCACAACCCAAAGCACAAGAGCAAAGAGAAGTACTCCAGGAAGAATACGAATAGATAACCCCGATAGTAGAGAAGCAATGGAGCCCATAAATCCTTCACGTATCGGAAATTGAGTGACGGCAGTAAATGGCACTACCAATAGAATTGCCGGGACGATGGCTTTAGATGGCAAAGTTTGCCGCACCAAGATCACGCCTATTGCGATTGCAGCAAAAGTTGCAAAGACCATCATTAGAAGTAGGAATTGAGCTACTTCATCGGTATCGCTTGAAGTAAAGAGAGCTGCAAAGAAGGTATAAACAGTTTGGTATTGTGGAATGAAACTTTCAAAGGGCCAATTTCCAGCACGAATAGCCATCACTTCATTTAGAACATACTCTGAGTGGTCGGGATCAATAATTGACTTGGAGTCTTGAAAGAATGACAAGCTCGCAAGAGAAATCGCTGCCAGAGCGATAAGAGAGAGAAGCGCTTTCCAAGCCTTATTTAGGTTTTGCCAGTCCCAGACTTTCCAAACGATGAGAGCTATTGCCAGTAGGAGTGCTAAAGCAAATGGACCAAAACCAAGCCAAAGACGATTAGACAAAACAACCCCATTTATTGGGTCGTGTTCTTCAATTCCACCGACACCCAGGAGTATTCCAGCAAAGGCAGCGGTAAGAGTAATCAAATCAAGGCGAAAACTCTTTGTTTTGAGTAGAAAAATAGAGACAAAGCCCGCAATACCCACGACAATCGCAGTTGCGAATATGAGCTTGTCCCATGTTTCAGATCTATCTCCTGAACGCATCAGTTGAAGAGTCAAGGTAGAGAGTGCAACAATGCCAAAAACTTTCGAAAATATTATTAGAACTTGATCGCTATCCTGTAGAAATGAATTCTTTCTATTAGACACTATTTATGTCCTTCAAAATTAACTCTTTCCACTTCAAACATTGGCGGTTTACGTCTTACCTGTCCATGGATACTCAAGACATACTCTCCGATGATGCCAAAGAAAAGTAGCTGGATGCCACCAAATAGGAATATGGAGACGATGATTGTGGGAATTCCAACAGGAGCGCCATCACGATTGATGAGGAAGGCTACAAATGTAGCGACAGCGCCAAGAAATCCGAGGATAGAGAAAAAGAAACCAGATAGAAGTGCGAGGCGAGCAGGAATCCTGCTTGTTGATACAAAACCATTAATTGCCTGGTCAATAAGATCAATAAAGGAATTCTTGGAGCGACCTCGCTCGCGGCGCACCCAGGTGTATGGGATAGAGCTCGATCTAACTGCAGTCTGGGCAATGAGTCCACGGATATAGGGATAGGCATCATCGACAGTGAGGATGGATTGGATGACTCGTTTATCAGCTAGGAGAAACTCTCCAGAGTTGAGAGGGATAACAGCGTCTGCGAAACGGCGAATTAAGCGATAGTACGTGCCGCGCATCTTTCGCATAATCCAAGATTCTTCTCGGTTGGCGCGAACGCCATAGACCACCAAGTCACCAGATTCCCAGTTTGAAACAAATTGTGGGATTACCGATGGTGGGTCTTGAAGATCAGCAGGAAGTAGTGGGATAACAGCATCGCCAGAGGCGCTCTTCATGGCATTCCACATATTTCTAAATGGACCGACATTGCGGCTATTGGAGATGACCTTGACGTTCTGATCCTGAGCAGCGATCTCTTTGAGTTTCACTAAAGTGCCATCGGTGGATGCGTTATCAGCGAAGATGTGTTCGTATCTGTAGTTCGGCAGAGATTGAGTGACTACTTCTTTGACCGCTTGATAACACTCACGGACATTGTTCTCTTCGTTGTAGCACGGGGTGATGATTGAAATCTTTTTCATTTCATCATCTCCTGGTAGCGAGAAATCTGCTGGTCTAGGGCGTCTAAAGGCGAGGTTCTCTCTGCCTCAAGTTCCCACTCTATGCTCCATTTGATTGATTCTCGGGCATCAAGGAGGTTTTTCCAGCCTAATTCACTGCGAGCTCGATCCGATGAGAGCCAGAGGAGTTTGGATTCATGGAGTGAGTCACCAGTTGGGCGGTGAATCCATCCTGGATTCTTTGGCCAGAACTGGCAGGCTAAGTCAGACATCTCGCCCACTGTTAACTTTGAAGCCTCGGCTGGGCCGAAGTTGTATGCACCCGATGCGCTCTCGCTGTTGAGAATTTTTGCAGCGACCGCCAGGTATCCAAACAATGGATCAAGAACATGTTGCCATGGACGGAGGGACTCGGGGTTTCGGATGATTACTTGTTGATTCTTTTTGAAACCACGGATGAGATCAGGAATGAGTCGGTCTTCGGCATGATCTCCGCCGCCGATGACATTTCCAGAGCGTGCCGCAATAATTACTTTATCGCTGGAAATTTCGGCGAGATTTCTCCAGGCAGTGACCACCATTTCTGATGCAGACTTACTTGCGCTGTAGGGATCGGTTCCACCCAAGGGTTCATCCTCGAAGTAGCCTTCATTCTTTTCGACATTCTTGTAGACCTTATCGGTTGTAACAGCCACAACGCCTTTAAGTCTTGGGCTCTCAAGAGCTGCTTGAAGAACATGAGCTGTGCCGATGACATTGGTTTGAAAGGTTTCTATTGGCTCACGATATGAGCGTCGCACAAGTGGTTGAGCTGCCATATGGATGATGAGATCAGGATTTATGCGGGTAATGAACGTAGTAATTTTCTTACGGTTATTGATATCGATGTACTTCTGCCCTGCAAAGTCGAGCCGAGATTCCCGCTTAAAGATAGAACCTGATTCAGGCGGCAGAGCTACTCCAAAGACCTCTGCATTTGCATGATTGAGGATGCGCGTTAACCAGGCGCCTTTGAAACCAGTATGCCCAGTAATAAGCACACGCACACCTGCAAACTGCTGCAAGTTAAAGCCAAGATTTGTCATCGAAGAATTACCAATTCTTCCAAGGCGCCTTTGAGCTACTCCACAACTCATTTAACTCTTGAGTTTCACGATAAGTATCCATTGGTTGCCAGAAGCCTTTGTGGTGATAGGCCATCAACTGGCCATCATTGGCAATATTTTCTAGGGGTTCGCGCTCCAGAACGCAATTAGCATCTAGGTAGTCAAATACCTTTGGTTCGAAGATGAAGAACCCTCCATTAATCCATTGTTCTGCCTTAGGTTTTTCAGCAAACTTTTTAACTTGATTATTGGAGTCAATTTCTATAGCTCCAAATCGCGAGGTGGGTCGTACTGCCGTAACTGTTGCTAACTTCTTATGGCTGATATGAAACTCTAAGAGAGACTTGAGATTTATATCTGCCAGTCCGTCTCCGTAAGTGCAGAGAAACCGCTCGCCTTTGACGTGATCTCTGATGCGAAAAATACGCCCTCCGGTCATTGTCTCTAGTCCAGTATTAGCAAGAGTAATTTTCCAATGTTCTTCTTCAGACTTTGAATGTTGAAATGATGGCCCGTCATGTCCAAGTTCGATGGTGATGTCGTTGACGCGAGCTTCGTAGTTGAGGAAGAAATCCTTAATGTAATCGCCTTTATAGCCAAGGCAGATAACAAAATCATTGAGGTCTTGGCGCGATAGATTTTTCATGATGTGCCAGAGGATTGGTCGGCCACCGATCTCAACCATGGGCTTGGGTCGATACTCTGTTTCTTCGCGAAGACGCGTTCCCATTCCACCTGCCAGAATTACAGCTTTCACAAGAGCGCCCTATTCTCTGAGATGAGATTTAGGAGTAATTCTAATGGTGTCAGTCGAAATGACCCTAGATACTCCTGAAAAAATGAGATACTTAGACCCAGAATTCGTGAAATTGCCCAGAAATAACAAGCAGAAGAGGGTCAAAAGAACCTTGAATAATCAAGCAGAGATCGCCAAGCGAGCTGCTGACCTTGCCTTTCAGGCACGTCAGGAGATCTTGAAGATGACCTCCAAGGCAAAGGCCTCCCATGTCGGCTCGGCCTTATCTGTCATCGACATACTCTCGGTTATTTACTCGGGCGTTGCCAATATTGACCCGAGTAATATGGAGAAAAATGACCGCGACATCGTCATTCTTTCTAAAGGTCATGCTGCATCAGCCATTTACTCAATCCTTGCCCTTAAGGGTTTCTTTTCACTTCAGTGGTTAGAGGACTACTGCGGAAATGGCGCGCCTCTCGGTGGCCATGTAACGTCAAAGGGAGTACCTGGGGTCGAACTTTCTACAGGCTCTCTAGGTCATGGACTTCCTTATGGACTTGGCATTGCACTTTCGCGCAAGAAGAGTGGCCTACCTGGTCGCGTATTTGTTGTTATGTCCGATGGAGAATGCGATGAGGGAACGACGTGGGAATCTGCGCTTTTGGCTAATCATCATGAATTAGACAATCTGACCGTAGTTATTGATCGCAACGGAATTCAATCTCTCAAAGAAACAGAGTTAACTCTCAGACTCGAACCTTTTGCACAGAAGTGGAAATCCTTTGGTTGGGATGTCCATGAAATTGATGGTCATGATTATCAAGAGCTCGCACGCTGCCTCATACAACAATCGAAGCCCACGGTCGTGATTGCTAAAACCACGAAGGGTAAAGGCGTGAGCTTCATGGAGAATTCAGTGCTCTGGCACTACCGACCACCTAATAATGAAGAATTATCTCGTGCGCTGACGGAAGTATTGGATTCATGAGAGATACATTCGTCGAGACGCTTCTTACAGAAGCACAGAGAGACCCTAACGTCGTGCTGATCACTGGTGATTTAGGTTTTGGAGTCCTTGAGAAGTTTGAAAATGCTCTACCTAATCAATATATCAACGCGGGCGTGGCCGAACAGGCGATGTTGGGATTAGCGGCAGGCATGGCCTCTACAGGCAAGCGAGTCTTTGTCTATAGCATCGGAAACTTTCCAACAGTGCGTGCGCTAGAGCAGATTCGCAACGATGTGTGTTACATGAACAATCCCGTGGTCATTGTCTCTGTCGGAGCTGGCTATTCGTACGGAAGTCAGGGATATACCCATCACGCGCTGGAAGATATTGCGGTAATGCGCGCACTACCCGGAATGGATGTCCTTACCCCGGCTGATCCTTATGAGACAGTCGAGCTCACAAAGTACCTTGTGTCATCGAGAAAACCTTCTTACTTGCGACTTGGTCGCAGTGGCGAGAAGCAACTTAATTCGGGGCCTCCAACACTTAAATCTGGCGAACTCAATGTGTTGCTAAAAGGCAACGACGGATCAATTCTCTTTACGGGTGCAATCGGGGCTCTTGCTCTGCAGGCAAGTGAAAGTCTCAAGTCTCAAGGCAAAAGTATTGGTGTCTACTCGGTTCCCTTTATTACTTCTTTGAGTGCAGGTGCTCTCCGCGAGATTGCTTCATTGGGTCCAATTGTCACGCTAGAGGAGCACTCCACACGAGGTGGTTTGGGTAGTGCTATTCTCGAACTTTCATCAATCAATGGGATAAAGGCCGACATTCGAATCCTTGGTGTGAGCCAACACAATCTTGCTGAAATTGGCGATCAAGCATTCTTGCGGACAAGTAATGGATTAACGGTCGACAAGATTCTCTCTACTTTTGCTTTCTAACAGGCAGATGTAATTCAATAGCACTCCCTGATTTTCTCAGCAGTGACATATCGCTTCTAAAGGACATCCAGTTAATCAAGTGCGTTATGCCGTTTGACAATTCAATCTCTGGAGCCCAGCCAGCAGCAGTCAATTTCTCACAGGCTGGCGCTAGTTTCATGACTTGATCGACTCGATATGGGACATCACCAAAACCAAGTAGATCTGGTCTTTCTAGAGCATCACCAATAAATGCTGCCACGTCATAGATCCTGACAGTTTCGGGGTTTCCGACATTGACGATACCTGAGATGCTTTTATTTTCGGCGAGAACTTGGAATGCTCTAGCTAGATCATATGCATGCAGATAGCTCCACTCTTGCTCCCCTTGTGTCAGTGGCATTCGCTTCCCTTGCAGGAGAGTGTCGATAGTTGAGGGAATCAACCAATCGTTAGAGTCCAATGCGCCATAGGTAGAGAAGATGCGAGCCCAAACAAATCGTGACTCTGACCCGGCAAAGTGCGACTGCATGATGTTACGAGCACTGACTTTCGCTTCACCATAGAGAGTTGTGGGTGCATCACATTGGGACTCAAAGATGATGTCGTTGATGGGGCCTAATTCGGCCTGACTTCCCGTTCCAATGACAGTCGGAATATTGGAGACTTGTGCACAGAGTTCTTGTAACCGTTTAACGTTTTCAAATTGGCTTTCGCTATTGCGATCCGTGTTTGAAACACCTAGCCAATCAACTGAGATCCAGACTTCAGCATTGGAGCGACCAAGAAATTGCCCCCAGTTCTCCGATTGGATTTGAGAGATGACGAGTGGAGTAATCCCTTCAAGTCGATAAAGGTTTGATTCAGGTCTGACCAAGGCAATCACTTCGTGTGATCGCGCTAAGACTCGACATATCCACGAACCAAGAAACCCGCTGGCTCCGCTAACTACAATCTTCATTGATCAGTTTTGAGAAGCGGGTTTCCGCCAATAAATCTCTCTGGGACCTCAAATCGCGGTTGACCTACCGCATCCATTGCAGAATAGAAGCGATCCCGAGGGGCAAGGGCTGCAAACTCTGCGGTAGAAATAGTTGATCTAAATACTCTTAGACCATATTTATTAAGCGAAGGAACGGTGATTTCACCGCCCGGGCCTGCGCACGCAGTATCTGCCGCAAAACAGAGAATTCGAAGTTCTTTATCAAGACGCGTCTCGAGTCTCTGATCATTTGGTGCCTTAGAGATCCAATGAACGTTTCCAATTACTCCGAGCAAATTGGAGATGGCCCGATATGTCGTGAGGTAATTGTAGTTCTCTAGCTCTGCTTGTGCTTGGAGATCGTTATAGATTTCAAGCTGACGCGCGGGCATCGAAAACTCTGCCTTCCGGTAAAGAGCGGCGTTAGCAGAATTTGCTGAAACTGCCGCAAGCAAAACAAATGAAATTGGAGTTGTCATTCCGTACCAACCTTTAAGAGTCGATAACTTATGACGATTGCCCTTTGACCCACTCTTGATTGCAAACTTCTCACTAATGATCAAGATGAGCATAGGCGTCATGTACGTGGAGACTTTGACAAAGCTATAGTTGCTCTTAATACCTGTTTGAGAAGCCCACAAAGCAATCGCTCCACCGACTACAAAGATTGCTAAACCAAGGGCAGATAGAGCTTTATCAGTCGGATTCTTAGATCCAATTCCTCGAATGATAAAAATAAATAGTGCAAGAGAGACTATTCCGCCGAGGAACAAGAATAAAGGATCCCGAGGGGTTCCCGGATCTTGGGTCCAAACATCAAAAATTCCAAGAATCTCACTCGGTAGGGGCCAATTATTGAACTCGATACCAGTACCTGCCGCCAAGGTAAGGCGTATAGGCATGGTGTGGATTGCTGCATATGCATAAGGGGCTACAGAAATTGCTGCGATAACGCCGCCTATGGTTACAACCTTCATTGCTTGAATTGCTGATGATTTCCCTACTACAAAGTAAAGAAGTACCGCAGATAAGAAGAAGACGACTGCCATAGTCATGCTGGAATCAATGTATGAAACAGCATTTCCTAGCCACCCGAACCCAGCTAGGGCGATTAAGGACCACGTAAGTTGCTTACTTGATTGATTACGAGATTGGAGAACGATTGCCATAACGAAAACAAAGGAGAGCAGAGCAAGCCCCGGCAAAGCCCATGCCTGTGCCATTCCACCATTGAAGACTTGAACCAAGAAAGAAGCGGAAGACATCGAACCAAGAGCCAGAACAATACGAAGTAATGGTCGATTGCCCATCAAAGTTGAAAATGCATAAACCACGAGCGCCAAAGAGATTAAGCCGGCCGCCAAAACCAAGCCCTGCTCAGCAATCAACCAGCGCTGATCAATTCGAAGCAATTGTGCAAAGGGAACGCTCAAGCCCCATCGAGTTCCATAGACCATGTAGTCGTAGCCTGCTTGATCCTGCATGGAGGGTAATTGATACAAGTGATAGACCGCTTCAGCAAGATTCTTATCGCCCAGGAAACTAAGAAAATTCTCACGAGCCTCAAACCACGTTGATCCATTACGACGTTGGGCTAGCACAGTCATAAGATTCTGTGGGATATCAGGTCCACTACCGGCAGCTATCCGTAGATTCTTAATGCCATCCCAATATGGCTTTGCAAGAAAAACTGCATAAATAGGAATTAGAAGTAGAGAGAAATCAGCTTTATTGAACTCTCGCCACGCTTTGGTTGCTGATCGAAATGATGGTTTGGCCAAAACAAATAATCCAGCTAGGAAAAAACCAACGAGAATATATAGATATGAATCGGAGCCAACCAGGCCGTAAGACCAGGATGCCGCGACGCTTGAAATGGCAAAACCGATCGCTACTGATATTGCTAAAGCAATCGGGCCACGGTTAGTGCCGTCATCTAAAGTTTTTGAGATCAACCCTGAAACCGAAAAGCCAAAAATGGCCGCCATTAAGATGGTGAATGTAGCGATGGTAAATAGCGTGAGCATGGAGACCTTTCTGGATACGATCCTCAGTCGCTCATTATGGTGCAATATTCGAAAAAGTTACCCTAAGCCAGCATCTCTGGTTTTATGCCTAACTAGGGTCAATAAGCCGCCTTTACCTCCTAAATCGGAATGTACCAATAAACTCCTCGGGAATGTCAAAAGGCGATTGGCCCACTTCCTCAAATGTAAATTTGTACCTGTCTTTAGGTTCTAATTTGGAAAAATCTAGCGTTGTTATGGTTGTCGAAAAGACTCGATATCCGTATTTGTTTAGCGAGCTTGGCAAAATCTCTTGCCCTTTGGGTCTACAGGCATTATCAACCGATAAACATATCACTCTCATCTGTCTGTCTATTCTCTGATCTAGTTTCATTCCATTCGGTGGTCGTGATATCCAATGTACCTGACCAAAGACTCCTAGAAGATTGCTGTGAGGAGTGAAAGTTGTCAAATAGTTGTAATCTTCCAACTCTTCTTGAGCAGGCGTATCGAAGCGAATATCAAGTTGTGATGAGGCCAAAGAATAGGATGAATTTCGTGAAATATTTGAGTTAGTAAGAGAGGCGCTCAACAGTGTAGAAAGAGTGAAGCCAATTAGAGTCAATCTAATAAGTTCTGTTTTCCTTTTGGATTCACTCTTTTGTATCCAACTCGCAATTAAGATTAATAAAAAGGGGAAAAGATAACTTGAAATTTTAACGAAACTATAGTTAGAATTACTGCCAAGGTTTGAAATAGTTAAACCAGAGATATAAATTATAATGACTACAAGGAAGATAGATTGTAACTCGATTGCGTGCACAAGAAATCGGTGTTTCATAATTCTACTTAAAATAAAAATTAGGATTAGAATCATGAATCCCATTTGAAAATAGAAGTCCAGAGTACTACGACCTTGAATCCAACTATTTGCCAATCCGAAATACTCTAATGGAGTCATCCAGTCTGGATAATTTAACCCTGCCCATGGCGCCAATTGAGATCTCAATTTGGCTGTTTCTATTAGGGGGCGGTAAATAGGAATCAAAAGTAACCCGATAAGTAGATATGTCCGATAATCTGACTTTATAGCTACTACCAGTTGAAGGCGAACAGTCTTTCGCCAAGCCATTGTCAAGAGTGTTGGAATTAGAATCAGTAAAATTCCGACCAATCCGTCAACATAGATGATGACTATATTTGTAGCAGAGACCACAAGTAGAATTCGTAAGAGAACGGTATCCGAAGTTGGAAGTTTCTCTTTACCGAGATATAACCTAAAGTGAATGTAACAAAGAAATCCGACCATGGATGGCAAAGCCCAAAGCTGAGCAAGCCCACCGTTGTAAAATTGAATCAACAAGGATGAATTTGTTATTAACACTATCGCCAAGAGTGTCGAGAGGGAATGTTTCAATCCAATAAAACGCAAATATGAATAAAGAGTGAAAGCACCAAGTGCAAGGCTGAATATAAGTGTTATAACCTGAATATGAGGGAAGAGAGATGGAGCAAAATCGACTAACTTGGCGAAGGGTAGCGTGAATCCCCATCGGGTACCGAAAAGCAAGTAATCAAAAAGTGCCTGACGTCTCATTGAAGTCAGATCAAAAACTTGCTCGTATCCTGCGTACAAATTGGAACTTTCTGTTGAACCAAGAAAGTCCGTCTTTAAAGCCTCCCAGTTACCCTTTAACTGCTCAGCCTCAGAAATGGCCATCAAATTCTGAGTTAGATCTGGGCCAAAGCCACCTGTAATTCGACTTTCGACCATTGAAGCTTGGTAAGGCAAGGCAAGAAATGTGCTCATTAGCAATAGCAGCAAGAAAGTCAACAAATCTGTGCGCGTATTACGAAAACATTTCAGTACTTCATGTCGTAAAAGAAAACATGCACTCAAAATGCAAATCATCAGTACGAAGAGCGCAGGAAGAAGCAACCCTATGTCGAACAACCCAAATAACCATAAAGCAAGAAGTGATACGACCGCTAAGCCTAAATTACTTGAGGCTGCAAGCCTTAAACGAGAAATAGCTAAACCATCAACTCTTAAAGAATGAGCAACTGCAACAACTGCCACACCGCCAATGAGACTTAAAACCCCAAAAGCGATAATTGAGAAAAGTATTCCGGTCAGCATCTGGAAACTTTCAATTCAAAAAATGTAAGAGCTCGGAACACCCTTAAAGAGTGTCCCGAGCTCCAATACAAAGGCGTTATTACGCCTTGACCTTCTTTGCAATCTTGGCAACTGTGTTAGCCAAGGTTGTGATCTGAGCCTTCAAGGCTGCCATCAATGTGGCGACCTGAGTTGCAAGCTCTTCAACAGCTGCGGTTG
>Ga0315901_10005852_pt1 | contig 14862 bp, 2 predicted proteins | sample LakEriMetagenome_10_FD_203761 | JGI IMG/M metagenome (GOLD analysis project Ga0315901, IMG submission 203761) | Freshwater fungal communities from buoy surface, Lake Erie, Ohio, United States - Buoy 2 MA116 | ecosystem: Environmental > Aquatic > Freshwater > Lake | place: USA: Lake Erie, Ohio... | reverse complement strand
CTGCTAATATTGGAACCGCTAATATTACCACTGGAAATATCGTAACAGGTGTAGTCACAACTCTGAGTGGTTCTAATGCCACTTATACCACTGGTAACTTTACGACTGCTAACGCTACCACTGGAAATATCGTAACAGGTGTAGTCACAACTCTGAGTGGTTCTAATGCCACTTATACCACTGGTAACTTTACGACTGCTAACGCTACCACTGGTAACATCGTAACAGGTGTTGTTACCACGATTTCTGGTACTAATGCTTTTTATAACACTGGTACTCTACAGACTGGTAATATAGTAACTGGTATTGTAACGACACTATTTACTTCTGGAACTGCTACAATCGCAACGGGTAACATTGTTACTGGTGTAGTCACAACTCTAAGTGGTTCTAACGCTACTTATACCACTGGTAATTTTGGAACCGCTAATATTACCACTGGAAATATTGTAACTGGTGTTGTCACTACATTAAGTGGTACTAACGCCACTTATACCACTGGTAACTTTACGACTGCTAACGCTACCACTGGTAATATTGTAACAGGTGTAGTCACAACTCTGAGTGGTTCTAATGCCACTTATACCACTGGTAACTTTACGACTGCTAACGCTACCACTGGTAATATTGTAACTGGTGTTGTTACTACAATTAGTGGTACTAATTTAACTTACACTAATGCAAATGTTTCTGGTATAATAACTGCACCAACTCATGATACAACTTCAAGCAGAATAGGATCTGCAACTGCAACAACATTATCAACATCTCAAGTTGGAATTCATTCTATTGCAGCTGCTTCTTATCGTTCCGTCGAGTACATTGTTCAAGCAACTCAGAATACTAATTTCCATACTACAAAAATACTTGTAGTTCATAACGGCACAACTGCTTATCTAACCGAATATGGATCTGTTTATAATAATTCTGCAGTTGCGACTTATGATGTAGACATCTCTGGTGGGAACATTAGATTACTTGCTACCCCTGCAAGTTCTTCAGCAACAACCTTTAAACTTCAATTTAATACAATCGTGGTTTGATAAATACATAAAAGAACCATAGGGGATAGTGAACCTTGGCAGACCAGAATTTTAGGGTAAAGCGCGGTTTAGAAGTAGGTGTAGGTGTTACAATTCAAGCAGGTATAGTAACGGCAGTTACTTTACTTGATGGAAACTTAAATGCTCCTGGAAAGACATATTATGTTTCGACGAATGGTAATGATGGATATGCAGGAACTACCATCAACAGACCATTTGCAACGATTGCTAAAGCATTAAGTGTATCAACGTCTGGAGATACAATCTTTGTTCAGTCAGGTACGTTTACTGAAGTTTTTCCACTTACAATTCCTGTAGGTGTAAATGTTAAAGGTACGGGACTTCGTGGTACATTTGTTCAACCTACATCAGGAACAAGACAAAATGATGGTTTCTTATTAAATGGAGAAACCACTATTGAAGATTTGACCATTGGTAATATCAATGAACCTGGTTATGCATTCAAGTTTGCCAATAATTCTAAGACCACAACTCGTTCCCCTTATGTTCAGAGAGTTACTGTACTTAATAAAGGTTCAATAACTTCTGCAACAGATCCATATGGATTTGATACTGCTCATTCACCACCAACTTCATATAAAGCAGGTCGTGGTGTTTTAATCGATGGTAGTGTAGTTGATCCAACCACACTTGAACCAGCAATGTTATTCAATGAATGTACATTCATTTGTCCGAATAACACTGCTCTTGAGATGACAAATGGTGGTAGAACCGAATGGGTTAACTGCTTTAGTTATTTTGCAGATAAAGGAATTCGTGCTTATGATGGATCAGTAGGTGTAGGAAGCACTGGATATGTAAGAGTTAAGACAAGTGGTTTAACTGGATCAACTCCCGCAGCAAATGACGAACTTTATTACCTTGAAGCAAACTATCGGTCTGGTACTTATTCTCAGGTAGGAACTGCTCTTACAATTACCAGAGTTGGTCATGGACTAACAGTTGGTGATCGAATCTTTGCTGACTTTACTTCGGGAACAGCAACTGATGGATTCTATCGCGTTACTGGGTATGTTGGTGTCAATACATTCTCTGTTACAATGGGTGGTTCTGCAACCACCAGTGGAAATATATCTTATAAAGAAGCACTAGGTTTCGGTACTGTTAGAAGTTATACCTCAGCAACTGGTCTTTCTTCTATTACTGCAAAAGGTGAGGGACTATTTGAACTCCCAACATCAAGACTTGGCAAGACTGTAACTGCTTATGGTGATGCTCAGTTATCGACACTGCAGAAAAAGATTGGAACTGCATCGTTATATCTTGATGGTACAGGAGACTATGCAAGATGTGAAGGTGGATCAGACTTTACATTCGCTGGAAACTTTACTGCAGAAGCATGGATTTATCCTACAAGTGTAACTGGAAGTCGTCATCTGTTTGCATTGGGAACTGAAACAACCGGTAGATATCACTTTTCATTGGAAAGTGGTGTTGTAACTGGCAATTTCTTTGGTAGTGCTTCTACAACTTTTGGTGGTTCGATTTCAATCAATACTTGGACTCATATTGCATTAGTTCGTTCAGGTTCAACGATTACTGCTTATGTAAATGGAACTGCACTTGGAACTACAGAGACAAATTCTTCTGCGATTAACAACACTGGACAACTGACAATTGGTGCTGATAATTCTGGTACTAATGCATTTGTTGGTTATATAGACGAAGTTAGAATTTCAAATACTGCAAGATATACTGCAACCTTCACTCCATCAACGACTCAGTTTAATTCTGATGGTAGTGATAAACTTCTTCTCCATCTTGATGGTGCTTCTGCAAGTACTTCCTTTATTGATAGTTCAATTCCAGCACAAGATATTCGTTGGGTTCGTTCTGGTGTAGGTATTGCAACTGCAACCAAGATTACATTAGCAGATTATCAGCAGTTTGGTGCTGAAATGAGATCGATTGGATCTGCTGTAGTCTTCGGTAATACTGGTATCAGTGCAGATGGACCAGGTGTTGGTCTCCGAATGTTTGCATTTAACTTCGGACACATCGGATCCGGAAAAGATTTTAGTCAAGATGTATCATTAGTCAATCAGGCAGCAGAAGTTGTTAAGACTAATAATGCAAATGTTTATTTTGTATCGATCGATCAGTCTGGTGACTTTAGAGTTGGTGATGCATTTTATGTTAATCAGGAAGCAGGAACTGTAAACTTTGGTGGGCAGAACTTTACACTGAATAGTCTTTCTGACTTAAATGTTACAGACGGAACAAATACAAATACGTTAACCCCAACTTATCTAACAGTTGGAAATATACAAATTTCTGGAAATGAAATCACATCAACTTCTGGAAATATTAATATCAATCCATCTGGAAATTCCGAGACTAATATTGATGGTAATCTGAATGTTAGTGGTATCCTGACAGCATCTGTTCTTCAAACCAGTGCTTTACAAATCGGTGATACATCAATTGCGATTGATGATACTGGATCGAATGGAACAATTAGACTCAATACTGATGGTCTTGAGGTTTTAAGAGCTACCAATACTCAAAGAGTTGGTATAGGTACGATTGTTCCAACAGCAAAATTAGATGTACTCGGTGATACTAGAATCACGGGTGTAATAACTGCAATTACTTTTAGTGGCAATGTTAATGGTGGTGTAGGAACCATCACGAATTTAAATAGTACGACTGGTAACTTAACTACACTTAATGCTACCACTGGTAATATTGTTACTGGTATTGTTACCACGATTTCTGGTACTAATGCTTTTTATAACACTGGTACCCTTCAAACAGGTAACATCGTAACGGGTGTAGTCACAACCTTAAGTGGTACCAATGCCACTTATACGACTGGAAACTTTGGAACCGCTAATGCTACAACAGGTAACATTGTAACTGGTGTTGTTACCACGATTTCTGGTACCAATGCGTTCTACAATACTGGTACCCTTCAGACCGGTAACATTGTTACTGGTATCGTAACGACATTATTCACTTCTGGAACTGCTACAATCGCAACGGGTAACATTGTTACTGGTGTAGTCACAACTCTAAGTGGTTCTAATGCCACTTATACCACTGGTAACTTTGGTACTGCCAATGCCACAACAGGTAACATTGTAACTGGTGTTGTTACTACACTCAGTGGTACCAATGTCTTCTATAATACTGGTACCTTACAGACTGGTAACATTGTTACTGGTGTTGTTACCACACTTAGTGGTTCTAACGCAACTTACACCACTGGAAACTTTACAACCGCCAATGCTACTACTGGTAATATCGTTACTGGTGTTGTTACCACACTTAGCGGTTCTAATGCCACTTATACCACTGGTAACTTTGGTACTGCCAATGCCACAACAGGTAACATTGTAACTGGTGTTGTTACTACACTCAGTGGTACCAATGTCTTCTATAATACTGGTACCTTACAGACTGGTAACATTGTTACTGGTATCGTAACGACATTATTCACTTCTGGAACTGCTACAATCGCAACGGGTAACATTGTTACTGGTGTTGTTACCACACTTAGTGGTTCTAACGCAACTTACACCACTGGAAACTTTACAACCGCCAATGCTACTACTGGTAATATCGTTACTGGTATTGTTACCACGATTTCTGGTACTAATGCTTTTTATAATACTGGTACCCTTCAGACCGGTAACATTGTTACTGGTATCGTAACGACATTATTCACTTCTGGAACTGCTACAATCGCAACGGGTAACATTGTTACTGGTGTAGTCACAACTCTAAGTGGTTCTAATGCCACTTATACGACTGGTAATTTAACCACACTTAACGCTACCACTGGAAATATCGTTACTGGTGTCGTAACAACCTTAAGTGGTTCTAATGCCACTTATACGACTGGTAATTTAACCACACTTAACGCTACCACTGGAAATATCGTTACTGGTGTCGTAACAACCTTATCAGTTACTCAATTAAATGTCTCTGGTGTTTCTACTTTTGCAAGTAATGTTAATTTAAATGCTGCACTGCTTCTCCCACAAAATCCAACTGGTGTTGGATTTGGAACAACAACTGCAAATCCACAATATGCCATTAGACAAACAATGGGTGATAATGATGGATGGCAAATCTTTGGTGAATCTCCATCTGGAACAAATACTGGATCTTTAGTTCTTGAAGTTAATGATGATGTTGATACCAATGAAAGAATAATATTTAGAAATAGGAGAAATTATTCTGGTGCGGTAATAGGAGTCACTACATTCTTGGAGATGAGTTCTACTTCTAATATAATAGAATCAAATTCACTTTTGATTGGAACCAGAACACTAACAGGAACCTCATCACAAAGACTTCAAGTTACTGGTGGTGCTTATGTTTCTGGTAATCTTGGTATAGGAAATACAAATCCACAAAACCCACTTCATATTAGTGGAACTCAAGGAACTCTATTAAGAATTGATGGGGGTTCTGGTGGAACTGGAACAAGAGATATTGTTATTACAGAATTTGATACTCCCGCATACGGAGGTATCATAAGATATGATAGTTCTCAAGATACATTTACAATTGGAACTCTTGAAAACTCAGTAGTTCAGTATGCACTCAATATTGCAAGAGCAACTGGTAATGTTGGTGTTGGATATACTCAATTAAACCCAACAGTAAAACTTGCCGTTAATGGTACAACATTAATTAATACAAATAGTTTAACAGGAACAGCATCACAACCACTTCAGGTTAATGGTGGTGCTTATGTTTCTGGTTCTGTTGGAATAGGAACCACAAATCCAACATCAAAATTAGATGTAGTTGGTGATATTAAATTAACTGGTCAAATTCAAGGCCCTTCAGAACTTATTATTGATCCGGCAGCAGTTGGAGATAATACTGGTGCAGTAAGAATTAAAGGTGACTTGTATGTTGATGGTACTCAATTTGTTGTCAACTCTACAACAATTGAACTTGCTGATTTTAATGTAGGTATTGCAACTACTGTAGGAACTAATGCTCTTCTTGATGGTGCTGGAATTGGCATTGGTTCTACTGGTATTCGTAAGACAATCACTTGGAATAATACTGCTAGTGCTCTGACATCAAGTGAAGATTGGAACCTTGTTTCTGGTAAGCAGTATGAGATTAATGGAACATCAGTCTTAAGTTCTACAACTCTTGGGAGTGGTGTTGTAAACTCTTCACTGACTTCTGTTGGTACACTTGGAAGTTTGAATGTTACTGGTACATCAAACTTACCAACGATTAATGCTACTACTGGATATATTGCAACTGGTGTTGTTACTACGATTTCTGGTACTAATGCATTTTATAATACTGGTACTCTTCAGACTGGCAACATAGTTACTGGCGTAGTCACAACCTTAAGTGGTTCTAATGCGACTTATACCACTGGTAACTTTGGTACTGCCAATGCCACAACAGGTAACATTGTTACTGGTGTTGTTACCACACTTATTGGTACTAGTGCCTTCTACAATACTGGTACCCTTCAGACCGGTAACATTGTTACTGGTGTTGTTACCACACTCAGTGGTACCAATGCCACTTATACGACTGGTAACTTAACTACACTTAATGCTACCACTGGTAACATTGTTACTGGTGTTGTTACCACACTCAGTGGTACCAATGCCACTTATACGACTGGTAACTTAACTACACTTAATGCTACCACTGGAAACATTGTTACTGGTGTTGTTACCACGATTTCGGGTACTAATGCTTTTTATAATACTGGTACTCTACAGACTGGAAACATTGTTACTGGTATTGTAACAACGATTTCTGGTACTAATGCCTTCTATAATACTGGTACTTTACAGACTGGAAATATTGTTACTGGTGTTGTTACCACACTTAGTGGTACTAGTGCCTTCTACAATACTGGTACCCTTCAGACTGGAAACATAGTTACTGGTGTTGTTACCACGATTTCTGGTACTAATGCCTTCTATAATACTGGTACTTTACAGACTGGAAATATTGTTACTGGCGTAGTCACAACCTTAAGTGGTTCTAACGCCACTTATACGACTGGTAACTTAACTACACTTAATGCTACCACTGGTAATATTGTTACTGGTGTAGTCACAACTCTGAGTGGCACAAATATCAGATATACTGGTATTGCTACCTTTGGAAATACTGTTGTTGGTGGAGCAACAACTCAACTTGTTGTAACTGGTAATGCCAGAGTTACAGGAATTCTAACAGTTGGCACCGCCTCAATTACACTCGATGGTACAACAGATGTTCTTAAGGTTGGATCTGGTGTAACGATTTATGGTACAACTGGAATTGTCAGTGCAACCAAATTTTATGGAGATGGTTCTTCACTGATTGGTGTTTCTGCTGGAAGCACAACTTGGACAAGAACAAATGCTGGTATTCATACACTTTCTAATGTCGGTATAGGTACAACAAATCCAACTGCTGTCGTAACATCCGCTAACACAGCGGTATTGGCTGCTGGTATTGTCACTGCTTATAAGATTTATGGTGATGGTTCTGGACTAACTGGAGTTGGGTTTGCATTAACAGTTGGTACTAGAACTGCTGGTATTAACTCTACTGATGCAGTTTCTAATGTTAGAGCAATCAGATTTGCAAAAGCACCATTTGCTGTCCAAGATCTTGGTAATGGTGAAGTTCTGATTAACTCTGAATCATCATTCAACCCAATAATTATTGGTGGTAATGTTAATGATAAAGTACAAGCTACTGGTGAAGAAACATTAAACCTCGTTGCTGGTAGTGGAATAACAATCGTAGCAAACAATACTAGTAATCCAAAATCATTAACATTCACTGCAACAGGTGGAGGTGGTGGTAGTGGTATTAGCACTCAGTGGGTTACAACAAATGCTGGTATTCATACACTTTCAAATGTTGGTATAGGAACCACAAATCCAAATGTTAAATTAGATGTTTTGGGTAATGTTAGAGTTGTTGGAATTTTAACAGCAACATCACTTGTTAAGTCCGGTGGAACATCAAGTCAATTCCTGAAGGCAGATGGATCAGTCGATTCCTCAATATATCTTACTTCTTACACTGAAACTGACACACTTAATAGTGTTACTAACAGGGGTAATACAACCTCAAATAGTATTTCTGTTGGAATTTTAACAGCAACTGTTGTAACTGCGAAAGATGATTTATATACTGAATGGACTCTTGGTTCTAACGGCAGCAGTGATTATACTTTTACTGGACCTGGTTTTACTGGAAGTGAATTTGATCCAACAATTTATTTAATTAGGGGTAAAAAATACAGGTTTACAAACACAATGGGTGCTCATCCATTTAGAATTCAGAGCACTCCAAATGGTTCTTTAGGAACTCAATACAATGATGGTATTACAAACAATGATGTTTTGAATGGAACTCTAACATGGGAAGTTAGACATAACGCTCCATCTACTTTATATTATCAGTGTACTGCTCATGCAGCAATGGGTGGTGTAATTTATATTCTTAATGAAGGTACAGGTGGTGGTTCTTCTCAATGGGTTACAACAAACGCTGGAATTAACACAACATCAAACGTTGGTATTGCAACTGCAACTCCAACCTCAAAACTTCATGTAATTGGAGATGTTTTAGTTGTTGGGGTTGTTACTGCGACAGACTTTAACTCAAGTTCTGATGCTGCATTGAAGAATAATGTACGCACAATTAAAGATCCACTTGAAAAGGTCATGTCAATTCGAGGTGTCAACTTCGAATGGAAGGAAAGTTGCCAGTCTTCTGCGGGTGTTCTAGCACAAGAAATTGAGAAAATTATGCCAGAACTTGTTAATGAATCTAATGATGGAATCAAGTCTGTTAACTATAATGGATTGATCGGTCTTCTGATTGAAGTTGTGAAAGAGCAACAAAATCAGATAAATGAATTGAAGTCAAAACTATCATAAATAATAACAATATACCCAGTGGAAACACGACGACGGTAACGTAAATGGCAATTAAGATATCTGGCTCAACTATTATTGATGATAGTAGAAATATAATCAATGCGAGTAAAGTAGAGGTAGGAATTGGTCCATTTATTGTTGGATCTGCAACCTCAACTGGAACAGCATCACAAAATCTTCAAGTTACTGGTGGCGGTTATGTACAAGGTCCTCTTGGAATTGGAGTAACCAATCCAGCATCAATTGGTCTACCAACCCTAAAACTAGCTATTAATGCTGGAGATATAAACTTAACTTCTAATTACATGATTTGTTGGGGGGGCAGCTCTGCTCCATCTTATGTTAGTGGAAGTAATGGGATAAACGGTGGAAAACTAAATTTTGCTGCTGGAAACGTAAGTTTCATTGATTTTACTGCAAATATAGTTGATTCAAATGTTGGAGATTTTAGTCCAAGTCTTGGCGCAGTTGATTTAGGAAGATCTTCTTCGAGATTTAGAAATTTTTGGTTGCTGGGAACCCAAATCATAGGTTCTGGAACTTCTACTGGGACAGTAAACCAAGCACTTCAAATTGGAACTGCAACTACAACATTAGGGGTATATATTTCTGGTAATGTTGGCATAGGAACCACAAATCCAACATCAAAACTACACGTTATTGGTGGTGCAAGAGTAGTTGGTACATTAACAGCAACATCTTTTGTTGGTGATGGATCTGGATTAACTAATCTTCCTGGTGGTGGAGTCATTATTAGGGATGATGGTACTCTAGTAGGTACAGCATCATCAATTGATTTTGGTGCTAACTTAAGTGTATCTGCTTTATCTGCTGGCATTGTTACTGTAACTGGATCTGGAGGTGGTGGTAGTGGTATTAGCACTCAGTGGGTTACAACAAATGCTGGTATTCATACACTTTCAAATGTTGGTATAGGAACCACAAATCCACAAACAAAACTTGAGATTGGTGGAGTTATTGGATTTAGTACATATACTTGGTTTGGTGAAACTACATCTCAAATAAAAATAGGAGATTCGCAAACTGGAAAATTATTATCACCATATTCTAGATCTGGAAATATTTTAATAGGTGCTGGAGCTGGAAGTTCACTCTCAAGTGGGGATTACAATACTTTTATTGGACAAGAATCTGGGTATTTTTCCAATAGTGATGGAAATACATTTGTAGGACATGTTGCTGGTTATTATAATACTGGTGGTTTTAATAATACCTTTGTGGGTAGATCATCTGGGCAGAGTAATCTTACTGGTTATTTGAATAGTGCCTTTGGTCATGGTTCTGGACAATTAAATACTAGTGGTGATTATAATGTTTATCTTGGAGCATCTGCTGGATCTTCTAATCAAACTGGAAATTCTAGTATATATTTGGGCGGAAACACAGGACTATCTGCTAATGCATCTTTCAAAATTATTATTGGAAGTGGTGATCCTTTTGGAAATGTCTTTGATTCTCCAGACACAACTAAAGATAGACAACTTGCTATTGGTGTAAGAACTGATGCTAATGATTCCAAGTATTGGATTGTTGGTAATGAGAACTTTGATGTTGGCATAGGAACCACAAATCCAACATCAAAACTACACGTTATTGGTGGTGCAAGAGTAGTTGGTACATTAACAGCAACATCTTTTGTTGGTGATGGTTCGGGTCTAACCGGAATCGTTGCCACAGGATCTGGAGTCATTATTAGGGATGATGGTACTCTAGTAGGTACAGCATCATCAATTGATTTTGGTGCTAACTTAAGTGTATCTGCTTTATCTGCTGGCATTGTTACTGTAACTGGATCTGGAGGTGGTGGAGGTGGTGTTGGTAATGCTATTCAACTAGGTACTCCTACAGACGGATCGTTAGCTGGTGCAGCAACACTTCTAACAACTACAACTGTTACTGATGCTGTGGATAGTTTAAATACTATTCTTGGAAAACTTGTACCAGGTGCTCCACCAACTATTGGTGAAACTAATGCAACGTATGGTGGTAATACACTAACACTATCTGGTAGTTCTTCTGGTATTACCGGATATACAGCGTCTGGAACTTATAAACTTTGCAACTTTACACCAACAAATAATACAGGAGGAGTTATTACACCAACTGCAGGAACATCTTATGCTAGAAATAGAAATGCATCAATGTCTTCTAGCACTATTCAACATCGTGGAGTTGCAGAAAGTGGAACATTAAGAGCATATATGAATAATACAGTTGTTGGTTTAAGAACCATGACGACTGGAATTGACATGGGAACTTTCTTACCCAATGGTAATACGGGAACTCAGGGATTATATATTTCAACTGATCGAGATGCCTTCCTTTACTATGATGGTACGACTGCCGCGAAGCAGGTAAATGGTAAAGCAATTAGTGCTGGATTCTACAATATTTTTGATGCTAAAATTGGTAGTTCTGGTTCTGGTGGAATAACAACAAATGGAACTCCACCAATACCTAATGGATTTAATGTATTTTATCTAGAACAAATTGATAGTGCTACTTATACAACGACAAAAAATAGTTCAAATGTTTGGTATCAAGACTATAGTTCTCCAGGGGCACCAACAATATCTTGGGGAACAGTGTCTCCCCCAGCATCTCCAAATATTAGAAATTCTTCTGGTGTAAAACATTTAGACAATAATGCAAGCAATGCTTTTACTGCAGTTTTAACATGTGGAAAATTAACTGGAGATATGTACCAAGATAATCCAGTTAACATTAATGCTGGATCTGGAACTCCTTCTTGGTATGGTGCAATGACTAAGACTTATACTGACTTTACTGGTGGTGCAAATCCACCAGCACAAAATTATGGTGTGGCATCAAACGTAACTCATACTACAAGCTTTGTTCCAGTAAATAGTCAATTTCAAATAGTTAGTTCAGCACATTTTGGATCAGCAACAATTACTACACCATATGGAACTGCCGCCGGTACACCATCATATACTGGAAGTATTTTACTCTATTCTGGAACTTCATCTGGTAATAAACCAGATGAACTTATCCTACCAACTACATTGACTGGATTAACCGGAAATATTGTTCGAACTTTTTCTCTAAGTGCGAATGATAACCCAACGTATACGAGTGGAGACTATGCAGGTATTTGGGCACAAGCAGCAACACTCCCACTTTATGAAGCAGCAATTGTTGGGGGAGTTTTATCTCATAATCAGATTGATTATACTACAGGATATTTTCCATCTGCAACTCAACCAAATTATTCTGTCGGAAGATCTGGTGCTCAATACATAACATATAAAGTTACTAGAGCAACAACTGGTGGCGCCTGGGTGACTATTAATATAACTGGCACTTATGCTGGATTATGGATGAATGTTCCTACTAACACCACCTGGACAACTGCGAATAGTGCTACTAATGGATGGTCTAATGGACAAGTTGCTTATGCTGGTGCTGGTGTTCCTGGCACTGGAGCTGGTGGTAATGGTACAAATGGTTGTGGTGCTCCTGGATCTACATCTTCAGCTAGAAAATTGACTTTGGGAACAGTAAACACTGCTCAAAGTTCTGACAATGTTATTTTAATAAGGTTTAGATTGGATGCTGGTCAGTCTATAACTAGTTTATCTATGGCACCTGGTTAAAGGAGGAAATCAACTATGGCACTTACCGATCAGCAGAAAATTGATATTATATTTAAAAAACTTTCTTATGCTGTTACAAAAACAGGATCTGTAAAGGGAACCGGATCAATTAGTGGTGTTGGAAAAGATCCTAATGAGGAGGCGATTGGTTCAGCTTTAGTTGTCCCAAATAGTTCTATTTGGGCAGAATCTGCGAATATACCACCAACGGCACCCGCAGCTTCAACTGCTTATGTTCAGGTATATGGTGCATCAACTCCTTTGAGGATGACAAAAGACTCTACAATCACTGGCAATAGAACTTGGTTTGCAACAACAACATACAATAATGAATCTACTAGAGTTGGCGATTGGATTGATCCAGGTAACTTTGGATCAACTTATCTTGCTAAAATTTATGTTGGACCATTAGTTAGTGGATCTGTTAATCCATCTAATGCATTAAACAGTGGTGGATCTGGTAATAATGATTCTTGGTATTTTGATTATGCTTCTGGAGTTTTAAACTTTGCGGATACTAATGTTCCATCTACGTTAGGTGCAAATGATTTATACTTAGTAGCGTATCGTTATATTGGAGCAAAGGGTGCTTCTGGAGGTGGAGGTGGAGGATCACTGACAATCCAAGATGAAGGAACTCCACAAGGATCTGCAACAACATTAAATTTCACTGGTCCTGGAGTTACAGCAAGTGTTGCCTCTGGAACTGCGACTATTAATATTACTGGTGGTGGTGGTGGATCTCAAACTCTTGATACTACATTAGGTCTTGGAAATACTTCTTCACTTGGAATGAGTGTTGGTGTAGTGACTGCTACAGAATTCATAGGTGGTGGAAGTAACTTAAGAAACCTATCAGGAACTCATTTAGTATCCTATGCTTCTCATAGTGAAACTTCTAATTCTGCTTTAAGTATTGCTGGTATTTCTACTTATAATCGAGCAGGAATTCTTACTGGTTCTCTTGCGGTTGATTCTGGTGATAACTTTGGAAATTCAGTAGCAACAAGTGCCGATGGTAAGACGATTGTTGTTGGTGCTAGTTTTGATGAGCAAACAGGTTCTGGTGCTGGTTCTGGTGTTGTTTATGTCTATGACCGTATAGGTAGTTCATTCAATCAGGTAGGAATTCTTACTGGTTCTCTTGCGGTTGATGCTAATGATAACTTTGGAAATTCAGTAGCAACAAGTGCCGATGGTAAGACGATTATTGTTGGTGCTGTTAATGATCAGCAAACAGGTTCTGGTGCTAGTTCTGGTGTTGTTTATGTCTATGACCGTGTAGGAAACTCATTTAATCAAGTAGGAATTCTTACTGGTTCTCTTGCGGTTAATGCTAATGATAGATTTGGACAATCAGTAGCAACAAGTGCCGATGGTAAGACGATTGTTGTTGGTGCTTATCAAGATGAACAAACAGGTTCTGGTGCTGATTCTGGTGTTGTTTATGTCTTTGACCGTGTAGGAAACTCATTTAATCAAGTAGGAATTCTTACTGGTTCTCTTGCGGTTAATGCTTCTGATGCCTTTGGATGGTCAGTAGCAACAAGTGCCGATGGTAAGACGATTGTTGTTGGTGCTTTTCTTGATGAACAAGCAGGTTCTGGTGCTGGTTCTGGTGTTGTTTATGTCTTTGACCGTGTAGGTGGTTCATTCAATCAGGTAGGAATTGTTACTGGTTCTCTTGCGATTGATTCTGCTGATTTCTTTGGATGGTCAGTAGCAACAAGTGCCGATGGTAAGACGATTATTGTTGGTGCTGTTAATGATGAGCAAACAGGTTCTGGTGATAGTTCTGGTGTTGTTTATGTCTATGACCGTGTAGGTGGTTCATTCAATCAGGTAGGAATTCTTACTGGTTCTCTTGCGGTTAATTCTGATGATAACTTTGGAAGATCAGTAGCAACAAGTGCCGATGGTAAGACGATTATTGTTGGTGCTATTGGTGATGAACAGGCAGGTTCTGGTGCTGGTTCTGGTGTTGTTTATATTTTTAAAAGACAAGGAAACTCATTTAATCAAGTAGGAATTCTTACTGGTTCTCTTGCGGTTGATTCTGGTGATGTCTTTGGATATTCAGTAGCAACAAGTGCCGATGGTAAGACGATTGTTGTTGGTGCTTTTGGTGATGAACAAGCAGGTTCTGGTGATAGTTCTGGTGTTGTTTATGTCTTTGATGAAACCAGAAATACTTATGTACATTCTGGACCCACTGGTAATATCGGTATAGGAACCACAAATCCGTCAAAAAAACTAGATGTTAGCGGAGATATAAAT
>Ga0315901_10005847_pt1 | contig 14868 bp, 17 predicted proteins | sample LakEriMetagenome_10_FD_203761 | JGI IMG/M metagenome (GOLD analysis project Ga0315901, IMG submission 203761) | Freshwater fungal communities from buoy surface, Lake Erie, Ohio, United States - Buoy 2 MA116 | ecosystem: Environmental > Aquatic > Freshwater > Lake | place: USA: Lake Erie, Ohio... | reverse complement strand
GCACCAAGTTAGTTGCGGGATTCGTATAATGGTAATACCTTAGCCTTCCAAGCTAAAGCCAGGAGTTCGATTCTCCTATCCCGCTCCAGTTTTATGCGGTGTGTAATAATACGATATGAAGTACCCCTTCATGTTAGCTGTGTGAATCAGTCCACCGCTCCATTTTTGAGGACATTATGAATATTAAACCACTGAAAAATAAAGTTGTTGTTGAACGTGTGGAGAATGTAAAAACTACGGCTTCCGGAATTATTCTAAGGTCCTCACCGGAACCAGACAAAGCAAAAGTTTTAGCTGTTGGTCCAGATGCTGAAGATGTATCTGTTGGTGATGTTGTACTGCTTGATTGGAATGCAGCCGTACCAATCGACAATAAATACGTTGTATCATCAACAAGTATTGTTTTAATCTACGGAGATTAATATGTCTGATGGTGGCAAAGGATCAAGTCCAAGACCATACAGTGTTGATCAAAAAACTTTTTCAGAAAATTGGGATAATATTTTCAAGAAAAAAGATCCAAAAGAAGTCGATGATGCAATCGCTGAAGACGAAGCATTCAAACTTCTAGAGGATCAATTAAATAAAAAGAAATAATTTGGCGGGTTGGTGAAACAGTATCACAGTGGGCTCATAATCCTCAGTTCCGGTGCAACTCCGTGACCCGCAACCATCACATCTAAATTATCTGTTGGCCAATGGATTGTCGAGGGCCTTTTGAATTCTGTTGTCAACTTCTTTCGTTAAAGTTTCAACATCCTTCTTAACTTCTCTCTTCATAGATTCAACTTCACGGCTGATTTCTCTACGTGCAGTGCTAACCTCTGTGTTGATTTCTCTACGAGTTTGTTCCATATCTTTTTTGATTGCATTAGCTTCTGATCTGGCTTTTTCCAGATCCTCACGTACAGCACGGCGCATCTCTTTCATTTCAGCTTCTGTTTCTCTCTGAGCCTGTTTAACACCACGTTCAACTTGTTCAGTTACTGATTCATTACGGCGAATATCATTCTTCAAATCATTTTTGATATCACGTGTGTAGTCTGAAGTCTTGGTTGAATTTTCTTCAATGACTGCCAAACGTTTATCGAATTCACTAAGATCCGGTGAAACATATTCCGCAATCTTTTTCTTCATACCTTGGTAGTCTTTATAGACTTCAAATGCGCCATACAATCCACCAAGTGCAGATGAAACTAAAGTGAATGCAATCATTAATTTTGCTGGTGTAAATTCATAACCACCAATACTGATCACAGTATCTTTGCTAGCATATTTTTTAACAGCAGCTTCTGCTTCATCAATTTTTTTATTAACATCTTTGATTTCTTCTGACATTTTTCTTCCTTATTTGTATTGTTGATTGACCATTTCTTGATGTAATCTATCTGTTGCACCAAACATTCTAGCTGTATTACGATTATCAATAGTTCTCTGACCACCATAAATTGAATATGGTCTATAACCAGGAGCATCAGTCAACGTTACTTTACTATAATTATCAAATCCTGGTGTAAATCCCATCGCTTGAATCACTACGTTTTGAATTTGTTTCTGCGATTCGATATCGGCTGCTTTACCCATTTCGTTGGCAAGATTCTTACCTTTTTCTACTGCTTCAGCTCTTGCTGCAGCTTCTCTTCTTGCTTGTAATTCTTGACGAGCACTTGGTGCAGGTCTAGATTCACCACTTCGCGCTTGTTGGGTTGAACCACCAGAACCACCAGATCCGCTTGATCCACCAGATGGTCTTTCTGAATTTTCATTTTTAGATGCAGATGCTGGTGCAGGAGCACTAGGTCCAGCTGCCGCAGGCGCAGGAGCCACCAACTGTACAGGTGCTGCTGGCGCAGCTGCTGAGTTTGTTGTTGGTGGCGGTGCAGCAATTGCTCTATCAATATTTGTATCACCTGTTCTAGACACACCAACCGAAACTGAACCATCTGCACCAACCGAAGCTGAAGGAGTTGTGGTTGAAACTGTTGTGGATGTTGGTGAAGGATCATTTCGTGCAATTTCTCCCGCGGTTGCAACAGTTGATGCCGTACCTTGTCTTTCAAGCAACAATTTAGTTGCATATGCCGTTGCATAATTTGGGCAAGTTCTATCATATAGTCCATCTAAACTACACTGTTGTGCTTTGTATGCTTCTGCATATCCAGAACAAGTTGTGGAATATAATGGATTAAGAGAACACTGTTGATTCAAATAAGCTGCAGCATACCCTGGACATGTTGTTGAGTATAGTGTGTTAATAGAACACTGTTGGTTATGATATGCTTCTTGATATCCTGGACATGTAGAATTATATAATGGATTAAGAGAACACTGTTGATTATGATATGCTGCTGCATATCCAGAACAAGTTGTGGAATACAATGGATTAATTGAACATTGTTGATTATGATATGCTGCTTGATAACCTGCACAAGTTGTGGAATACAATGGATTAATTGAACACTGTTGTTGAGTATATGCTGCTTGATAACCTGCACAAGTTGGTGAATACAAAGGATTGCTTGTACAAGGATCAATAATAATGTCGGTTGTTTGACCAGTGGTTACTTGTGTCAAACCAGGAATAGTAAAGTTCTGGTTCAAACTACCTTGTTGTATGACTGCAAATTCACCCTTAGAAGCATCACCAATAACACCAATTGCTGGAGTGTTCATCGTTATCAATGCTCCTGTCCAACGCATATCGATATTTCCGGTGTTATCAATCTTTAATTCGAAACTGGTTTTATTTTGAGGAACACCAAGTCGTTCAACATTATACCAACCATATGTCATACTATTCGAATTGCCAAGTGAATAGTGATTATTACCTGAAGCACCATACATATCAGTCTGCATCATTAAAATGCTATAATTGTATGCTGATGGAGTATTTCTATCGATAGTTATACCATTGCAACAAAATGTATTGTTTCCTGGATTATGTGGACCAAACTGTACTGTACCATTACTGTACATTGTAGAATTATTAAATGTTCTATCAAAGAACGGAAAATTAAAATCTAAAGGAACATTTGCCCAGCCATCATCCCACAATTGATATCGTGTTGCTGCTGGATTATTGTGTATGTTCTGCAATGGCTGTGGATTAGCCATGTAATTTAAAGACAATGGGCTTCCAGGAATTGGAATTGTGACTATTTGTGCTTGTGCTACCGAAATATTCAGTACAGATGCAACTAATAAACTCCAGAGTTTCATTAGTCTTTACTCTTAACTTTTTTTGGAATTCTATCTGGATTTGCTTCCCAAAGTGCTCTGGCTTGTTCACCAATTTTACCGTCTATTGGGCAAGGAGTTCCAGCATTCATCATTGCTGTAAACACTCTTTCGTCTTGACACATAATAGCAACTGCTGCAACTTTCATGCCCATGTCATATGTTGAACGGGCTAATTTTAATCTTTCACAATTCTTATCGGTCATTGTTGCACCAAAAGAAATGCCAAGAATTTGAGTTTGGGTTGCACCAGATACAGCAACTGCACAAACATCAGAGTTGATGACTGTGACGGCAGGAGCCACGGCTGTTGGTGGTGGAGATTTTACGGTTGTTGTACTTTCAGAAGTAGTTTGTGTGGTGCTTCTACTAGTCGAATCAGTCACAATGGGATCTGCCATTGCGGAAAATGTAACCATGACAAAAAGCATTGCGGTAAGCTTTTTAATCATTTTTTGCCTCTTTTAGGAGTATATTGACAGTGATTGAAGTTTGTGTTAAAATGAACTTCATAAGTATTTATGTAAATCACGAAAGGACAATCTATGAAAATTATGTTATTTAAACTTGTAACTCACGAAGAAGTCTTGGCTGAAGTGGGTGAAGAAACGGATACCACTGTATTACTGACAAATCCTGTCGGTGTCGCGGTGGTAAGAGGTAAAGATGGTGCACCGAATGTGGGATTTGCACCTTTTCCACTCCACGCAGAACAAAAATCTGGAACACAGGTTGCCATCAACAAGCAACATGTAGTATACTCCTATGTTCCTGCTGAAGATTTTGTCAGTAATTATAATCAAATATTTGGCACCGGCATCATTCTACCTAAACAACAAAGCATCATTACCGGTTAATGTCTAATTTCTACACCAATGTTCAAGCCCTAGGCGGCAAGATCCTGTATCGCGGGATCATGGACGGAAAACGTATCAAACAAAAGATTGACTACGAGCCATCACTCTACTTGCCTGCCAAAAAAGATAAAGGCACCCACAAATCCCTTGATGGTCTGGACTTGTCCGAAAAACGTTTTGACAGTATCTACGAAGCGCGAGAATTCTTTAAGAAGTATGACGGCATTCCTGGTGCACCAAAAATCTATGGCAACACCAGGTATGAATATGCATTCATTGCAGATCAACATCCTACGATGGTTGATTGGGATCAGGATAAAGTTTCTATCGCTATCGTAGATATTGAGGTCGGTTCAGAAAACGGATTCCCTGATCCATATCTGGCCAACGAACCTATCACCGCAATCGCAATCACCTACATCAACGGCAAAACCTATGTGTTCGGTTGTGGTGACTATGAAGTACAAGGTGATGAAGTTTATGTTAAGTGCAAAGACGAATGGACTATTTGTAAAAAGTTTCTGATGTTGTGGTCGGACAATTGTCCTGATGTTATCACTGGCTGGAACACAAAGTTCTTTGATATTCCATATCTTGTAAATCGTTTTCGTAAAATCTTAGGTGAAGATGATGCAAAGAAACTTTCTCCTTGGAATTACATTTCTGAACGCAAGACAAACATTAATGGTAGAATGTTGATTGCCTACAGTTTCGTTGGTGTCGAATCCCTAGACTACATCGAACTCTACAAGTGGTATGCGCCAGGTGGTAAGTCACAAGAATCTTATCGCCTTGACAATATTGCAAACGTTGAACTTGGTGAGGGTAAAATTTCATACGATGAATATGAAAACCTGCATCAACTGTATCGATTGAACTTCCAGAAGTTTATTGAATATAACATCAAAGACGTTAAACTGATTCTAAAACTGGAAGATAAACTGAAACTATTGGAACTGGCACTGACTCTTGCATATGATACCAAGTGTAACTATGAAGATGTGTTTGCACAGACACGCATGTGGGATTCACTGACATATTCCTATCTGTTGCAACAGAAGATCATTGTTCCTCCACGCGAAGTGCAGGACAAAGATTCTGCATTCGAAGGCGCATATGTCAAAGAACCTCAGGTTGGTCTACACAACTGGGTTGCCAGTTTCGACTTGAACAGTCTGTATCCTCATCTGATGATGCAGTATAACATTTCACCAGAAACTCTAATCGAACCGGCAGACTACACACAAGAAATGCGTGATGTTCTATCGCAAGGTGTTTCCGTTGATAAACTTTTGAAATGTCAAATTGATACATCAAAATTATCTGGTGTTACAATCACACCTAACGGACAATACTTCCGAACAGACGTTCAAGGTTTCTTGCCTAAGATGATGGAAGAAATGTATGTTGACCGCAGCAAGTTCAAAAAGATGATGTTGGCTGCGAAACAGGAATATGAAAATGAAACCGATGATTCAAAGAAGTATGACATTGAGAAACGGATCGCGAGATACAACAACCTACAACTCGCTAAGAAAGTCTCTCTCAATTCTGCTTATGGCGCTTTGGGTTCTCAGTATTTTAGATTTTACGACCTACGGATGGCTTTGGGTGTTACTACTGCTGGCCAGCTTTCTATTCGTTGGATTGAAAACAAAATTAACCAGTACATGAATAGTGTACTTAAAACAGAAGGTGTTGATTATGTCATTGCATCAGATACTGACTCAATCTATCTCAATCTTGGACCTTTGGTGCAACATGCGATGGGGGACAGAAGTCAAGATATTAACAAGGCGATATCCTTCATGGATAAAGTTTGTGAGACTAAGATTCAACCGTTTATTGACAAGTCTTATGGAGAACTTGCTAATTATGTTAAGGCATATTCACAAAAGATGCAAATGAAACGTGAAGGTCTGTCCAACAAAGGTGTGTGGACTGCCAAGAAACGTTACATTCTGAATGTGTACAATAACGAAGGTGTTCAATATAAAGAACCTGACATGAAAGTCATGGGTCTTGAAATGATTAAATCATCCACACCATCGGCAATTCGTGAGAAGATGAAAGCAGTAATCAAGTTGATGATGACTGGCACCGAGAATGATGTTCAAAACTTCATTGCCAACTTCCGAGAAGAGTTCAAAAGATTGCCGCCAGAAGATATATCTTTCCCACGTGGTCTTAACGGTCTGAGTACATATTCTGATTCCGTTACACTATATAAGAAAGGTACACCAATTCATGTTAAGGGTGCAATTCTTTATAATCACAATCTGAAATTGATGGGATTGGAAAAGAAGTATCAGAAGATTCAAGAAGGTGAGAAGATTAAATTCACCTATCTCAAAATGCCAAATCACTTCAAAGATACCGTTATCTCTTTTCCCTCCAGAATACCAAAAGAGTTTGAACTTGACAGGTTTATTGATTACGATGTACAATTCGACAAAGCATTTTTGGAACCAATTCGTGTGATATTGGATTGTATGAAATGGAAAGTTGAGAAGAACAATTCTTTGGAAGACTTCTTCAGTTGAAATGAAAAGGAAATTATATGAGTATTCTTGATAAAATTAAAAAGAACAGCAGCATCAAAGATTCTGCTATTCTGGCGAAATCAAAATTCTTTACTGAAAAGGATATGATTCCAACGGCAGTTCCAGCAATCAATATTGCTTTGTCTGGTAAACTAGATGGTGGTTTAACACCAGGTCTTACTATGTGGGCAGGTCCATCCAAACATTTTAAGACTGCATTTTCTCTGTTGATGGCTAAGTCTTATCTAGATAAATATCCCGATGCAGCACTCCTATTCTACGATTCTGAGTTTGGTACTCCGCAGTCTTATTTCGATAGCTTTGGCATCGACACTGAGCGGGTGCTCCATACTCCTCTTACGGATATTGAACAATTAAAGTTTGATGTGATGCAACAGTTGACACAATTGGAACGTGGTGAACATCTTATCATTGTGATTGATTCAATTGGCAACCTTGCGTCCAAGAAAGAGGTCGAAGATGCACTTGAGGGTAAATCTGTTGCAGATATGTCCCGCGCAAAACAAGTTAAAAGTTTGTTCCGTATGGTGACACCACACTTGTCACTCAAAGATATTCCAATGATTGTTGTCAATCACACATACAAAGAAATTGGTATGTTCCCGAAAGATATCGTTGGTGGCGGTACAGGTTCTTACTATTCTGCCGACAACATTTTCATCATTGGTCGCCAACAAGAAAAAGAAGGAACTGAAATTGTTGGTTACAACTTTATTATTAACGTAGAAAAGAGTAGGTATGTTAAAGAAAAATCTAAAATCCCTGTGTCTGTATCTTTTGATGGTGGTATTAGCCGTTGGTCAGGCTTACTTGATATTGCATTGGAATCCGGACATGTCATCAAACCCTCAAATGGGTGGTATAGCAAAGTGGATGTTTCCTCCGGTGAAGTAGAAGATAAGAAGTATCGGGAAAAGGACACTCACTCAAAAGAGTTCTGGTTGTCTGTTTTGAAACAAAAATCTTTCCAAGAATTTGTTGAAAATAAGTATCGTGTTGCTGCAAGTGAAATCATGCAGAGTGAGGACGATGAGGGTGTTTTAAATGATTGAGGGTATTGATTTCTGTTACATATATCCTAAGAATGATGCAACAACAGTTCACATCAGGCTTCTACAAGGACCTTATAAAGATACCGTATTCAAATATGGTAAGGTTAAAATAAAAGAAGAAAGTGACGGAGTTCATTTACTTTTTGCTTATGATGTGTTAGAATCTGAAGTCAAGAAACCAGCAAAGCTGGAAAAAGACGAAGATTTCAAAAATTATATTGGTGACTTATTGGTAGAAATAATGTCATCTAATATGGATGAGGATATTATTGATGAAACTGGAACAGACAATACTGAAAAACCTAATTTACAATGATGAGTATCTACGCAAAGTTTTACCTTTCATAAAACCTGAGTATTTCACCGATAGAACCGATAAAACAATCTTCAACGAAATTACTTCTTTTGTTGAATCGTACAACTCGACACCTTCAATTGAGTCATTGGTTCTGTCCATCAAAGAAAATAGAAACCTGACCGATTCAGAACTAGAGAACTGCGAATCTTATTTACAAGAAATCGATGCGTCTAAAAAAGAAGTATCGAAAATTGAATGGCTCGTTGATAAAACGGAAAAGTTTTGCCAAGAAAAAGCAATTTATAATGCAGTTCTCGGTTCGATTTCTATTCTAGACGGAAAAGATAAAGTACACGATAAAGGTCAGATTCCGAAGATTCTTTCTGATGCACTGGCAATCAGTTTCGACAATTCTGTTGGTCACGATTATCTGGAAAATTCAGATGATCGTTTTGACTTTTATCACCGCAAAGAAGAAAAGATTCCTTTCGATTTGGAATACTTCAACAAAATCACCAAAGGTGGCCTTCCTGCAAAGACATTGAATATTGCTCTTGCAGGCACTGGCGTTGGTAAAAGTTTGTTCATGTGTCACGTTGCTGCATCATGTATGGTTCAAGGCAAGAATGTGCTATATATCACCATGGAAATGGCTGAAGAAAAGATCGCAGAACGTATTGATGCGAACTTGTTGAACGTCACTGTTGATGATTTGGTCAACTTATCTAAGGATGCGTATGACAAAAGAATCGTTAAGTTAAGAGAAAAAACTGTTGGCAAATTAATCATCAAAGAATATCCAACAGCAGCAGCATCAGTAACACATTTTAGGACATTGTTGAATGAACTTAATCTCAAGAAAAGCTTTGTTCCTGATATTATTTTTGTGGATTACCTCAATATTTGTTGTAGTTCTCGCATTAAAACCGGATCAAACGTTAATTCATATACCTATGTTAAAGCAATCGCAGAGGAATTGCGAGGTCTTGCCGTTGAATTCGGAGTACCAATTGTTTCTGCGACACAAACAACAAGAAGTGGATATACTTCTTCCGACCCCGGATTGGAAGACACAAGTGAGTCTTTTGGTTTGCCCGCTACAGCAGACTTGATGTTTGCATTGATTTCTTCTGAAGAACTGGAAGAACTTGGTCAGATCATGGTCAAACAGTTGAAGAATCGTTATTCTGATCCAACACAATACAAACGATTCAGTCTAGGTATTGACAGAGCGAAGATGCGCCTGTATGATGTGGAACAATCTGCACAAGATGATATTATTGATTCAGGTAAAGATAAACCATTGAACACTTTCGGTAACAGAGAAATGAAAGCCAAAAAGGCCTTTGAGGGTTTTAAAGTATGAATTTAAATATACAAGATGGAATTCATTGTGCAAAAGTATTCAAAGACTACTTTGGTGAATTCAATCGAATCGATGAATATATGCGAGATCAGAAGTTGGCATCTCTTTCTGAAATGCCAAGCAATCCTCTTTTTCCATTAGAAGATGATTTATTTTCAGATTTCAGTATGAATCCGGCCGATATGGATTTTGAAGTGTGTGAGATTCCAATTGATCAATGGGAAAATCTACTGAATATCACCAGTTCACATATCAACATTTCTCCTGTTGGACGCCAGGTTCGCCTGGCTGTCATCGAAAAGAACACGAAGAAGATTGTTGGTTTTATTCGCCTTGGTTCACCAGTAATCAATATGAAACCAAGAAATGAAATGTTGGCGCAGGTCTTCACCCAACAACCAGAATGGGCGAAACAATTCAATGATTCTGCAATGATGGGATTCGTAATCGTTCCTGCACAACCATTCGGTTACAATTATCTTGGTGGTAAACTTCTTGCAAGCATCTGCACATCACATGAAGTTCGTGAAATTGTCAACAAGAAATACAATATGAACATGTGTTTGTTTGAGACAACCAGTTTGTATGGTAGTACAAAGACAGTTTCTCAATATGATGGCATGAAACCTTTCATTCGTTTCAAAGGTTTGACTGATAGTGATTTCGTACCACTTATGCACGGCAAACCCTATGAAGACCTGAAAAGTTTTGTTGAGAGTATAGTTGGTGATATCGTTGATCCAGAATCATCAAGTAAAAAACTGAAAACAACAATGGCAATCATTGCAATGACTAAACAATCATTAAAGAGTGATAAAGACGCCTTAACAGCCTTTAATGATACAATAAATAAAGCAAAGAATTTGACAGAACAGAAGAGATACTATATCAGTGATTATGGATTCAGTAATATGGTAGATTATGTCAACTGCAAAACTGACAAATTAGTTCCTGGTGAAAACTATGAGAAACATCATCTTGAGAATCTAATCAGATGGTGGAAAAACAAAGCTTCAAGTCGATATGCAACATTACAACAGGAAAATAAATTAAAAACCGATTTAGAGGTCTGGACTTCTGGAAAGGAGATCCAAATCATAAGATAAATACTTTTTTTGAAAGTAACTTATGGCTTATACATTTTTCCCAAAAACTGCGACGGAAATTAAGCAAACTCTGAAAGGTGACAAAGCAAAGATTGATGAGATTATAAATGTCTTTGCATACCTTAAAGATAAGTTTAATAAACTGCAAACACCAATCAACATTGATCCTGCTTCTATTAGTAAGATCAATGTTACCAGAGATTTGCAAACCGATATAGACCTCGCAAAAATAAAAAAAGAGGCAAAAGTATCTAAAATAACAATGAAGTTTGGTTCTGGATCATCTGGCGGCCGAGGTGTACAGAACAAAGGTAATGCTTATGAAGGTCAACTAGCCGAAGCAATTACGGAATGGTGGCAAGGTACAAAAATTACCGATTCTAAATTGCAACAAGCAGTTGATGATATTGTCAAACTACACAAATTAAATAATGTTAAAAAACTAGAAGTTAAAATGGTTGGTGAACTGAACAACAAACGACCTTTTGTTTTTACACCACAAGTTCTCATTTCATCAAAGATTCCTGTACAAGATAACAATCTGGGGCCCGTTGTTACCGATATTACATTAGTCTGTGATGGTAAAAAAGAAATTTATCTGAGTTTGAAAACTGGCGGCACAGTTACATTTTTTAATTCTGGTGTACGTACTGTTCTTTCTCCAGAAGAAATTAAAACTGGTCGCATCAAAAATAAAGACGGTTTAAAAATTTTGAACATGTTTAATATTAATGATGCATTGTTTTGTGATATTTACAATGGTAAACTTAAAAAGGGTTACAATGAAGATGTGTGGAAAACAATGTCACCGAAACAGAAAACTGAATTGAAAAACTTCTTAATTTCAGGTGTTGGCCATGGTTATACTATTGTTCATAAATTGACCGGTAAAACTGAGGTTTATGATATTGATAAAAAGTATATGACAGAAGCCGCAACACCAACTTCTTGTACTGTATACTATGGTGGTAAATCCGGTAATGGTAAGCGTATTGACATGGAAATAGAAACCGGTCATTACATTCTTAAACTCAACATACGTGATACACAAGGCGGTGATGGTTATCCTACCCGTATGATGTGTGATTACTCCTACAAATAATGCCATTAAACGAATTCGACAAAGTTTTTAAAGAATATAAAGAATCTGATTTCGATTACGGTTTCTCGGCCGTATCGGAAGAAGAATATAATTCAGCAATCAACAAAACAGAACAGACAGCTGAAGACTACAAAAAGAGACTGGAAGATATTGAGAAAATAATTGTGCCTCTCCTAAAGAAACTACATAGTACAGGCGACAAAGAATATATCTACTGGCCAAACCGCAAACCTATTATTGAAAAACAAATAGAAATTATATTGAAACTTACAAGAGGTTAAATTATGAGCGTGACTGTGATTATGCCAACTACTGGTGAACCAGAGTTAAAAGATGCCATTCGTGGCGTAATGAATCAATCTTATGAATCAAAATGTTATGTTATTGCGGATGGACCAAAAGCACATTCCAAAACAAGAATCATTACGGATGATTTTTTGTCAAGAAAGAACCTGGAAAGGTGTTTTCTACCACTTAATGTTGGCGCAAACGGATTCTATGGTCACAGAATCTATGCCGCTTTCACCCATCTAATTGATACCAAGTATGTGGTTTACCTGGACCAAGACTGTTGGTTTGAACCAGATCATATTGAGAACTGCATCAAAACAATAGAAGAAAAGAACCTGGACTGGTCCTATTCACTCCGAAAGGTGTGTACAAAAGATGGTGAATACATATGTAATGATGACTGTGAATCTCTTGGTAAGTGGAAAACATATCATGGTGTTAATCATATAGATACTAATTGCTATTGCATTAAAACTGAAGTTGCGATAAAATTAGCACAAGTATGGCATGGCGGTTGGGGTCAAGATCGTGTTTGGTTGAATGTACTGTCACAACATTTTCCTAAATTCGACTGCACAGGAAAGTATACTGTCAACTATCGTGTTGATGGTAATGCTGGTTCTGTTAATGCAGACTTCTTTTTGAATGGTAACAAAGTGATGAATGAAAAATATAATGGAGAATTTCCGTGGAGAAAAATTTAATTATCGGTGGTTTCACCAACTATGAAATCAATCAGTTAAAACCTTGGGTGTTGTCAGCAAAAGAAGTTGCTGGTGATAATGATGTTGTTCTGGTTACGGGTAAAACAACACAAAAAACAATCGATTGGTTAAATGAACAAGGTGTCATTGTTGTTCCAATGGCTCATGTTGATGGTGTTCCAATTCACGTTTTGAGATTCCTATCAATCTATGAATATCTCAGAACAAACTGGGCAAAATATAAATTGGTTGTTACGACCGATGTAAAAGACGTTTACTTTCAAAAAGATCCATTCGAACACATTGAAAGAGAAATCACACCAGGTTCAGCGGTGAAACTAATTGTTGCATCTGAAGGTCTTCGTTACAAAGATGAACCTTGGGGTGATGACAATCTCAAACAGTCCTATGGCCCATATGTTTATGAACAATTCAAAAACAATGTTATCTACAACGTAGGAACTTTTGGTGGTGCTTCAGAATATGTTAAAGATATGGTTTTCAATATCTTTACGAATGCAATCAACAGGCCAATTCCTATTTGTGATCAAGCAGTCTTCAATGTTTTGATCGGTACACAACCTTTCAAAAATGTGACAAGAGTCACAGTTAGTTGGGCTTGCGAAGCAGGTACTGTTGCAGATCCAACAAAGATTGAATATTTCAGACCAAATCTATTGTGTTATGAACCAGTGTTCGAAAATGGCGTTGTAATGACACATGATAGATATGTTTTCCCCATCGTTCATCAATATGATCGCGTTCCCGAATGGAAGAAATTCGTTGAACAAAAATATGGTCAGGAAGATGAATCTCAATTCTTTAAGTATAGGACTTTATAATGAGTGACGTTATTACATTTAATACTGAAACACAGGCCTTCACACCTCCTTCTTCCGCATTCAAGTGTTCTGGATATGGACTTGGAGGCATGATCAAAAGAATGCATCATCCAAGAGTATTGGAAATTGGTTGTGATATTGGTGACACCACACAATTTTTGTTAGACAGTAATCCAGACTGTGTATTGACTGGTGTTGATCCATATTCAAATTATGTTGACTGGAACGGAAACAATCTAAATGAGCGCGAAGCAATCTACCAAAGATTTATGAATCGTTTGTTGGGTTATAGTAATCGTTTTAATTTGTTGAGAGACTATTCGGACAACGTTGTCGATAAACTATTTGATGATGATTATGATGTTATCTTTATTGATGGTCTACACACCTACGAACAACTCACAAAAGATTGTGCCAACTTCTATTCTAAAGTGAAGACTGGTGGAGTTTTTGCTGGCCATGATTACAATGCTATTCCTGGTGTTAAAAAAGCAGCCGATGAATTTGCTGCCAAAGTTGGCAAACAGATTCTTTTTACAGAATGTGATGTGTGGTACTGGATCAAATGAAAAATTGTATAGTCTTATCTGGTCAATATAGAACATTTGACCAAACATGGGAAAACATCAAAAAATTTATTGATTTAAATCAACTGGATGTTTACTGTCACCTCTGGTCTGACAGTCAAGAAGAATTCAACAATGTGATTGATAGATTGAAACCCGTAAGGATCAAGCTCGAGAACTATGAAACACATAGAGAAGAATTCGAAATGATGGAAAGAAGGATTCGTACTATGAATCCTAAAAATCCAAATCAAGATCGAATTGCTGGTAATGCATCAATGAACTATAGCCGAAAAAAGGCTTTTGATTTAATTAACGAAGAATATGATACACTAGTGTATTGTAGATACGATATCAAGTTTCATCAATTGTTCGATTTCAAAGATATTGATATGTTAATCACTCCTTTCGAAGAGTCTTACAATTTAATATCTGATATTTTTGCAATTATGCCATTCTCTTACGCAAAACATTATTTTCTATATGATGTATATGAGAGACTGCATATGTCACCTTTCGAAAAAGAATTTGAAGACTATCTAAGATATGAACGCAAATATGGTGAAGAGAATATTAGAATTCATAAGGAAGACAGATATTGTCCACACATGATGTTGATGCGTAATATATACATGAACAAACTACGTGGTGTGACAACCGATAAATTAACTGTTTCTATTCAACGATGAAAATTGCATTATGTTTTTCTGGACAATCCAGATCATTTGAAAAAGGTTATGAATATTATAAACGCAATCTACTGGATCATTACGATGTGGATGTGTATATTCATAGTTGGAAATTCGATGATGAGAGAAAACTTTTGGAACTTTATAGACCAACAAGTTATCAATTCGAAATTCCACCACTAGTTGATTACGAC